>Ga0307477_10000518_pt1 | contig 41947 bp, 34 predicted proteins | sample atmos_gasesECM2C_FD_203316 | JGI IMG/M metagenome (GOLD analysis project Ga0307477, IMG submission 203316) | Hardwood forest soil microbial communities from Morgan-Monroe State Forest, Indiana, United States - atmos_gasesECM2C_515 | ecosystem: Environmental > Terrestrial > Soil > Temperate... | reverse complement strand
AGCGGTGGCGGCGAGAGATCCGCCTCCGGCAGCAGTCGTTGCGCGACGAACTCGACGCGCATGTCGGCGGGCGCGAGTCCGTTGAGTCCGGCCGCGATGCGCAACCGCAGCCGCTCGCCGCGCGGCAGATCGCGCGCGGCGTCGCTCAAGAGCTTGAGGCTCACCCGCGGCCACGCCTGGCGCACGCGCTGCTTCCACTCCGCCAGCGTGCGCGCCCCGGTTGAGCCGTCGGCGGCGAGCCGCCGGGCGTGCTCCGCGGCCGGGGCGTACAGGCCATGGCGGTAATCGACCAGCACGCGCCGCATGTTGAAGCGCGTGATCACGGTCGCCATGGCGCGCTTGCTGCGCCTCACCCAGTCGCCGGGGCAGCCGCCCTCATCGCGCCCGTAGTAGAGCGGCAGCACCTCCTCCTCGAGCATCCCGAGCATCAGCTCCGCCTCGAGCACGTCGCGCCGCTCGCCGTCCTGCACGCCGACCGGCGCCACCCCCCAGCCGTTGTCCTGCGTCCAGCCCTCCGCCCACCAGCCATCGAGAATGCTTACATTGAGCCGGCCGTTGATCGCCGCCTTGATCCCCGACGTGCCGCTCGCCTCGAGCGGCGCGATCGGATTGTTCAGCCAGACGTCGACCCCGGAGACGAGGCTGCGCGCCAACTGCAGGTCGTAGTCCTCGAGAAAGACGATCCGGCCGGCGAACTCCTGGCTCACCATGAGCTGGCGCAGCTCGCGCAACACCTGCTTGCCGGGCTCGTCCGCCGGGTGCGCCTTGCCGGCGAACAGCAGCACGACCGGCCGCTCCGGGTTGTTGACGAAGCGTGCGAGCCGCGCGCGGTCGCGCAGCAGCAGTGTGGCGCGCTTGTAGGTTGCGAAGCGCCGCGCAAAGCCGAGCGTCAGCACACCGGGGCGCTGTGGGTCGAGGAAACGCGTCACGTGTCGCAGCTGCGCGGGGCTCAGGCCGCGGCGCTGGTACTCGCGCTGCAGCCGCTCGCGCACGTTCGCCAGCATGCGCGACTTGACGTCCTGGGCGGTTGCCCAGTAGCGCTCCTCCGGCACACCCTCGAGCCGGCTCCAGAAATCCGGGTCGCTGAGGCGCTCGCGCCATTCCCGCCCGAGCTCACGATCGAGGAACTCCATCCAGCGCTGATGCAGGAAGGTGGGCACGTGCACGCCGTTGGTGACGAAGCCCACCGGGTTGTCCTCGGGACGCAACTCCGGCCACTGATCCGCGACCAGCCGTGCAGAGACCGCGCCGTGGATGCGGCTCACGCCGTTGATGTGGCGCGCCCCGTTGAGCGCCAGGCGCGTCATGTTGAACAGGCCCGGCGCGGACGGCGAGCGCCCCAGCTCGAGGAAGCGCTCGACCGGCACTCCGAGCTCGCGGATGAAGCCGTCGAAGTGCTGCACGATGAGCTCGAAGCCGAAGGCGTCGTGGCCGGCGGCGACCGGGGTGTGGGTGGTGAACACGCACGCGGCGGCCACCGCTTCGAGCGCGGCGTTGAACGGCAGCCCCTGCTGCACCTGCTCGCGCAGCAGCTCGAGGATCAGGAAGGCCGCGTGGCCCTCGTTCAGATGCCACACCGCCGGTTGCACGCCGAGCGCGCGCAGCGCCCGCACGCCGCCGATGCCGAGGATCATCTCCTGTCGCACGCGCGTCGACTCATCGCCGCCGTACAGGCGATGGGTGATGTCGCGATCGGTCGGGGCGTTCTCGGCGCAGTTGGTGTCGAGCAGATAGACGGCGACGCGCCCGACCTGCGCCTTCCACAGTCGGGCGACGACCTCGCGCGCGGCGATGCGCACACTGACCTTGAGCCACTCGCCCGCCCCCGAGCGCACCGGCTCGACCGGCAGGTCGCGCGGGTCGCGCTCGCGGTATTCGGCCTGCTGCGCGCCGTCGTTGTCCACGGTCTGCGTGAAGTATCCCTGCTCGTACAGCAGGCCGACGGCAACGAAGTTGGCGCGCTCGTCGCTCGCCGCCTTGCAGTAGTCGCCGGCGAGCACGCCGAGGCCGCCCGAATAGATCGGAAAGCTCTCGTGAAAGCCGTACTCGGCGCAGAAGTACGCCACCAGGGGGCCGGCCTCGACCGCCGCCCCGACCGCGAGGTAGGCATCGAGTGTCTCGAGCGCGAGGTGGAAGCGCGCCAGGTATTGCTCGTCGCGGGCGTAGCGCTCGAGCGCCGACTGATTGACGCACCGGAGCATCAGGCGCGGATTGCCGTTGGTCTGTTTCCACAGCTCGGGATCGAGGTCCTCGAATAGCGCGCGGGTGGGGCGGTGCCAGCTGAAGAAGAGGTTGCCCGCGAGCTCGGGCAAACGCGTCAGGCTCCCCGGGATCACGGGGGTGATTTCGAGGAGCGAGTTTCTCATCCGCCGCTTTCGATGGAGGGAGGCGCAGTCTATCAGCCCTCCCACGACGACTTGGACAATGCGCAGGCAGGTTCTTTGATTCAAAAGTACAAGTTGATATATAGTACTATAGACTATATAGTACTATGCCGTGGATGATAGCCAGACACGAAAATTCCAGAAGGATCTCAACGCCGGTCTCGTGGCGCTGGTGCTGCTCGCCGTGCTCGAGCACAGCAGCGAGGATCTCTACGGCTACGAGATCGCCAAGCGCCTGCAGCGCGCCAGCGAGGGTGGCGCGCTCTTCAAGGAAGGCACCATCTACCCCGTGCTGCGCGCGCTCGCGGCTGCGGGACTCCTCACCAGTCGTGTCGTGCCGTCGTATGCCGGACCTCCGCGGCGCTACTACCGCATTACCGAAGAGGGCCGCGCAATGCTGCGCCAGTGGAGCGGCGTGTGGCGGCAGACGCGTGACTTCGTCGATCGCTTCATCGAAGGAATGCCCGCATGAGTGCCAACGCCCCCCGCTCAATTGACGAGTATCTGAAGCAACTGCGCGCCGCGCTCGCCGGGCAGGATCCGGCTCTGATCCAGGACGCCCTGTACGACGCCGAGGAGTATCTGCGCGCCGAGGTCGCCGCTCATCCCGGCAAGTCCGAGGCCGACGTGCTCGAGCTCATCGCCAGCACCTACGGTGCACCGGAGGAGGTTGCGGCGGCCTACCGCGACACGGAGGCGAAGGTGAAGGCGGCCCTCAGGCCGCACGCCCCGCGCAGCGCGGCGCCACGCTCGGCACTGCGTCGGTTCTTCGGCGTGTTCATGGACGTGCGCGCCTACACGTCCCTCTTTTATATGTTGCTGACGCTCGCGACCGGCATTTTTTACTTCACCTTCGTCGTCACCGGACTCGCGCTCTCGGCCGGATTCGCGGTGCTCGTCATCGGCATCCCGTTCTTCCTCGCCTTCATCGGCATGGCGCGGGTGATCGCTCTCGGCGAGGGAAGGCTGCTCGAGGCGATGACCGGGGAGCGCATGCCGCGACGGCCGGTCCATCCCGGGCCGCCGGCCTCCTGGCTGACACGCATCGCCGATATGCTGAAGGACGTTCGCACCTGGACGACGCTGCTCTATCTGCTGGTCATGCTGCCGCTCGGCATCCTCTATTTCACCCTCGCGGCGACCGGGCTATCGTTCGGCCTGCGTCTGGCACTCGCCCCCCTGCTCCTCGTCGGTCGCGCCGTCGGCTGGCTGCCGCACGATGTGCATGTGATGTTCGAGATTGACGGCACCGAGATCCACGGCCCACCGTCTCTCGGCCCGCTCACTTTCATCGGCTCGCTGTTTCTCGTGCCGCTCGGTCTCGTGATCCTCGCGGCGGTGATGAACGCGGCTCGCTGGATCGCCCGGGCACACGCGCGCCTCGCCAAGGCGCTGTTGGTGGAGCCCGGCCCCTGAGCGCGCCCGTCTGCTGCCGCGACGGCGCGCGGGTGCGCTGCCAGGGCCGCGGTACACTGTGGCGCATGCGGAGCAGCGAACTTGCGAGGCGCCGGTGGTGGAACACGGCTGTGCTCTCCGGGGCCGTCGCGACGACGTCCGTGGCGCAAGTGCCGGCTGCCTCACACACGCCGCTGGCTACGCAGCCGAGTCAGACAGTCGCGCCGGCGCCGGCGCCGACGCCCGCGCGCGGCTGTTTGCCGACCGGCAACGGCTACCTGCGCGCCCGGATCCGCGGGGCGTTCAACCTCGACATCAACTGGCACAACGCGGACCTCGAGTGCGACGGCGGCCCGCGCCCCGATGGCAACGGCGTGCGCGTCAGCTTCGCCGGGCCGCTGCGCGCCGACGGTCGGCGCCTGCGCATGGTGTTCGGCGTCGGCGCGGTGCATGAAGGACGCGCTGGCCGCGAGCTGCCGACCAACCTGACGGTGATCTTCGAAGGCGAGCAGCGTCTGTTTGCCACGCGCGGCGACGACCACTGCACCATCGATGAGCTGCGGCAGGAGCGCGTCGGCGCGCTCGGCGGTCCGAAGCGGGCCTGGCGCATCGTCGCCCGCGGCTTCTGCATCTCGCCCGTCAGCGCTCTCGACAGCGCCGCCCGCATCCTGGTCAGCCGCTTCGATTTCGCCGGCAACGCGGTCTTCGAGGACGAGCCCGCGGCCGCCGGCGGGCCTTAGGGGCGGCCCGTGTCGGCGCTCCGCCTGCCGCTACGACGCGCAGCGCTCGCGCTCACCGCTCTCGGTGCGCTCGCCGGGCTCCCCGGCATGGCCATGACGGCGCTCGCGCAGGCGCCTGGCCAACGGCCGCTCGACTTGGCGAGCTTTCCGCGCACTTCGCTCGAGATCGTGCGGCACGGCGGCCAGCAGCGATCGCGCAGCTACACCTTCGAGGTGTGGGTCGCTGATACTCCGGCGCGCGCCGAGCAGGGACTGATGTTCGTGAGTGACCTGCCCGAGCGCTTCGGGATGGTGTTTCCGCTCGCGCCGCCGCGGGTCGAGACCATGTGGATGAAGAACACCTACATCGAGCTCGACATGCTGTTCATCGGTGCAGACGGACGCATCACCAAGATCATCCCGCGGGCGGCGCCGCTCTCGCTGCAGACGTTGAGCTCGGAGGTCCCGGTCGCAGCGGTGCTCGAGCTGAAAGGCGGTGAGGCTGCAAAGCTCGGCGTGCAGACCGGCGACACCGTCAGCTGGAAGAAGCCCGCCCGCTGAAGCGAGCCGTGCGCCTACGCTGCCGGATGCGGCTTGTGGTGCTGCGTGCGGCGCTTGAGGATTGGGGGCTGAATCGGCGCTCCATACGCATGACTGTTGTGCGCATGACGCGGAGCAAACGAGCTCGCCTTGGCCGGCGGGGCTTCCGCCGACCGGGACGCACCCGGCACGCCGTGCGCCGAGGCCCGCCCGGCGATGACCGCCGGGTCGGCGCTCGCCGTGGGGCTGTGCCCGAAGGCGAGCGTTATGAGCAGTGCAAGGGCCGCCGGCACCGGCCCGCGGCGACAGGCGCTTGTCATGATCTCCTCCCGTGAGTCAGTTTACCCGCGATCGCGCGCGCGTGAAGAGCGCCTGGGATATGACAAAAACGCGGCGCGTCGCTCCTCGCCTTAGGTCACGCGCGTTGCGCACTCGCGCCGCAGGCTGACTCCCGTGTCCGCCGCTAGTCCTGCGACTCCTGCGGGCGCCAGGCCTGTGCGAGCTCCTGCTGCTTGCGTGGCGGCACCGGGTCGTAGTGGCTGAGCTCCATCGTATAGGCGCCCTCGCCGCCGGTGAGCGCCTTGAGACGTGACTGGTATTCGGACAATTCGGCGAGCGGCACGAAGGCGTTGAGCGTGGCGCGTTGCCCGGGCAGAGAGTCACTGCCGTTGATGCGCGCGCGCTTGGTGGCAAGGTCGCCGGTGATGTCACCGAGGGCGCTCGCCGGTGCCGTGATCGCGAGCCGCATGATGGGCTCGAGCACGATCGGCGCGGCCTTCTGCAGAGCATCGAGGAATGCCTTGCGCCCGGCGGACACGAACGCGACTTCCTTCGAGTCCACCGGGTGGTGCTTGCCGTCGTAGACGGTGACCCGCACGTCCTGGATGGGGAAGCCGGCGAGCGCACCCTCGGTGAGAACCTGGCGCACACCTTTTTCCACCGCTGGGATGTACTGCCCGGGGATCGCCCCGCCCACCACGTCGTCGACGAACTCGAAGCCCGTGCCGCGACCGAGCGCCTCGACGCGCAGGAACACCTCGCCGAACTGTCCCGCCCCGCCGGTCTGCTTCTTGTGCCGGCAGTGCCCGTCGGCCGGCCGCGTAATGGTCTCGCGATAGGGAATGCTCGGCGGGTGGGTCTTGACGTGCACGCCGTAACGCTCGGTCATGCGCTCGAGCAGTACGCGCAGGTGAAACTCCCCCATGCCGTACAGCACGGTCTCGTTGAGCGAGGCGTGGTGCTCGATGCGCACGCACGGGTCTTCGGCCCGCAGCTTGTGCAGCGTATCCGCGAGCCGCTGCTCGTCGCCACGCCGCTCGGGCTCGATCGCGATGCCGAGCATCGGCGGCGGGAAAGCCACCGGCCTCAAGTGATACTCGTCCTCATCGTGTGAGTCGTGCAGCACGGCGTCGAGGTGCAGCTCGTCCACCTTGGCGATCGCGCAGATGTCTCCGGGCAATGCCGCGGTCATCTCGGTCGTCTCCTTGCCCAGCAGCCGAAACAGGTGCGCGATCTTGATGGGCTTGCGCGCATCGCCGACGAACAGCTGGCTCCCCGGGCGCACGGTTCCCTGGTGCACGCGCAGCACGCCGAGCTTGCCGACGTACGGGTCGATCGAGACTTTGAAAACGTGCGCGATCACGTGCTTCCCCGGATCGGGGCTCACCACCACGCGTTCGGCGCCCTCCCCATTGCCTTTGAGGAACGGCGGCGGATTGCCCTCCGCCGGGTTCGGCATCAACCGCTCGAACACCTCGAGCAGCTCGGGAATTCCCGCCCCGCTCTCGGCGGAGGCGAAACACACCGGCACCAGGTGTCCCTCGCGCAGCGCCTGCTCGAACGGGTCATGCAGCTGCTCGGGCGAGATCTCCTCGCCCTGCTCCAGGTACAGCGCCATGAGCTTCTCGTCGAGCTCGACCACCTGATCGATGATCTGGGTGTGCGCAGCCTCGACCGAGGAAAAATCGGCCGCGCGGCCGTGCGGCTGAAAGAAACAGTCGACCACGCCGTCGCCGCCGCCGGTCGGCAGGTTGAGCGGCAGGCACTCGGCGCCGAACGTCTCGCGCAGCTGCTGCAGCACGTCGGCGCTGTGGGCGTCGCGACTGTCGATCTTGTTGACGATGATCAGCCGGCACAGCTCGCGCTCGCGCGCGAACTCCATGATGCGCTGCGTAAGGCTGTCCACCCCGCTCGCCGCGCTCACCACCACCGCGACCGCCTCGACCGCTTCCAGCACCGAGAGCGACTTGCCGAAAAAGTCGGCGTAACCGGGCGTATCGATGAGATTGACGTGGGCGCCGTTGCGGTCGAAGCTGCAGATGGCGGTATCGAGGGAGTGCTGCAGCCGCCTCTCCTGGGGATCGAAATCCGACACGGTCGTGCCGCGTGCCAGGCTGCCGCGACCGCGGATGGCACCCGCCTGCAACAGCAGAGTCTCGACCAGCGAGGTCTTGCCGGCGCCGGCCGAACCGACCAGCGCGATATTGCGGATGCCCGAAGTCGTGTACCCCATGGCTCGAAGCTCCCCCAGCGAGGCGCCGCGCACGGATCATTGCCTGGCGCGGGTCACCCCCAGGCAAGCCTACTCCGTGGGGCCTGCCGGCCGCTAGGCGCGGGCGTACTATGTAGCGCGACGACCCGCGCATCAGCCGGGCGTGCCTGCAAGGAGCGCGTGACAGATGAGTAACTTGCCGAGCGATGAGGCGCGCCGGCGCCTGAGGGAGCAGAAAATCCAGCGCCAGCTCGACGAGGCGCTCGCGGCCACCTTTCCGGCGAGCGACCCGGTGTCGATCGTGACCTCGCTCGAAGAGGAGGATTGGGACGCCGACGTTCCCGCATCTTCGCCGCCGGCAAGGCTGCCAGAGGCGTCGCGGGGCTGAGGTGAGAGTGTGCGCCGCAAGCGGGCGCGCTGGCGGCCAGCGGCGCGTTCGCCTCAGGGGGCGTTCAACTCGAGCCCCGAGCCTGCCTGATTGACGGTCGTCAGCACGATCGGGCGGCGCCACACCCGCTGCAGATAATCCAGCACCTTGCGGCTGCGCTCGAGGTCGAGACCGCGACCGTCGCTGCCGCTGTCGTGCTGCAGCTCGAGGGTGCCGTCGTTGCGCACGCGTGCCGCCGAGACGATCGGCGCGCCGAAGTTGTATTTCGGCGCGAGCACCGCCTCGCGCAACGCGGTCAGGTCGGGCTCGAGCACCTTGATCTGCCCGTCGCTGCGCGCGCTGTAGCGGAACAGGTTGAGCTCTTCGGCGAGCTCGCGGCTGAGATGGTTGCGCACGAAGCTGAAGTCATCGTCCTGTTCCATGATGTGGCGCGCCGCCTCGAGCCCGTCGCGCGCGATGATCTTTTCCCACATCGCGAACCCGAGGTGGTAAGGGTTGATGCTGAGCGCTACCTGTTGCTCGGCGGCGACCGGGCGCACCACGTCCGAATGGCACTTGATCGCATCGAGATAGGCCTGCTGCGGCAGGAAATCGGCTTCGCGCAGCAGGCGCGCGTGCCAGTATGAGGCCCACCCCTCGTTCATGATCTGCGTGGCGAACACCGGGTAGAAGTAGAACGACTCCTCGCGCACGGCGAGAAAGATATCGCGCTCCCAGCTCTCCATCTCCGGCGCATAGTTGGCCACGAACCACAGCAGATCGCGCTCGGGATGCGGCGGGATCGGTGCCCGCTTCTTCGCCTCCACCGCGCTGGCGGCGCCGGGTGGCTCGAGCGCCGCGAAGCGCCGGCGGAAAGTGTCGTCCACCAGCAGCTTCACGTCCTCGAGATACTCCGGGTAGCGCGCGCGGCGCAGCGGCAGATCGATGTCGACGTGCTGCTCGAGGGCGAGCGCGGCGTCGAGCGCCGCCTCGACGCGCTGCGCGCCGTGGGCTTCGATGGCCTGGCTGATCTGACGGGCGTGGTTGGCGGCGTGCTCGACGATCCGCTCGCTCACCTGCTCCTGACAGCGGCGGAACAGCAGGTTGTTGCGCGAGAAGTCGGCGTGCCCGAGGACGTGCGCGGTCACCAGGATGTTCTCGGCCAGGCCGTTGCTCTCGGCGAGGTAGGCGTGTCCCGGATTGCCGGGAAACACGACCTCGAACAGGCGCGAGTGCCCCATGTGACGCTGGATCAGCTGGTAGATGTAGCGCACCCCGAAGGACCAGTGCGGCATGCGCACCGGCAGCCCGTAGACGGCGATCTCCATCATGAAGCTGTCGGGAACTGCCTCGAAATCGACCGGGTGGAACTTGAGCCCCGAGCGTGCCGCGAGCTCCTCGATGCGCCGCAGGTAGCTCTGCCAGCCCTCGCTCATGGAGTCGGCGCGCTTGGGGGCGCCTCGCTCGCGGGCGCGCCGTCGGACGACTGGCTCTCGGCGGCGAAGAAGTGCCGCACCGCGCCCCAGACGTCGTCGAAGTCGTTGAGAGCGTAGCTGCCGGCGGCACAGCCGGCGCTGGTGAGCTCGGCGAACAGCTTGCCGGTCTCGGTCGCCAGCTGGCGCGACAGCCCGGAGGAGACCTCGACGTAGCCGGTGAAGCACGCATCGGCGGCGATCGCACCGAGCGCGGCGCGCGCATCCTGCGCATCACTCACCGAATTGTCGCCGTCGGAAGCGTAAAACAGGTAGATGTTGGAACGGCCCGGGTTATAGCGCGCAGTGATGATCTCGCGCACCTTGGCGAAGCCGGTCGAGGCGACCGTGCCGCCGGTGCCGCTCACCTTGAAGAAGTCCGGCTCGTTGAACTCCCACGCCTCGGTGGTGTGCGCGACGAACACCGTCTCGAGCGAGCGGTAGGCGCGCCGCAGCCCCTGCACCACCCAGAAGAAAAAGGTCTTGGCGAGCTTGCGATCGCGATCCGACATGCTGCCGGAGACATCGAGCATGAAGAACACCACCGCGTGCACGGCCGGCTGACGGCGGCGCGCCAGCTGGCGGAAGCGCAGGTCCTCGTCGGTGAACGTCGGGGTCGCGCCCGGCGCCCCGCGGCGCTTGACGAGCTCCTTGAAGGAGCGCCGGCGGTCGAGGCGCGAGCGCGCCCCGCGGCGGTCCCAGCCCTCGCGCGTCCAGTCGGTCTCTTCGGAGGGCCCGGCGCGCGCCTTGAGATTCGGCAGCTGCATCTCCTCCCACAGCCAGTCGACGATATCGTCGACCTTGAACTCGAGCAGCAGCTGCACCTCCCCCTCGTCGCGTCCGCCGGCGCCCTTCTCGCCCGGGCCCTGCTGGCGGTGCGGATCGGAAAACACGTCGCCCGGCTTGGCCTTGCCCTGACCGGCGCCTTGCTGCTCCTCCGGGCGGCGCAGCCGAAAGTGGTAGTGCTCGAGCATGCGCACCGGCACGCGCACGGTACGCGCGCCGTCGCTGTTGATGACATCGGCACCGGCGATGATCTCCGGCAGGTTGGCGCGCACCGCCTCGCGCACCTTCTCGTCGTGACGCAGCCAGTCGCGCGCGCCGCGTGAGAACAGCTCGTACCACTTGGCCGCTCCGGCCTTGCTGCTGCGCCCGTGCTCGGAATTCACGTCCGCGTCGTACTCCTTGACCGTGCCCGCCGCTACTCCTGGGCGAGCAGCGTCGTGACGTAGCTGAGCGCCTCCTTGGCGCTGTGCTCGTCGTAGCCGTATTCGTTCACCATTCGCTGCTGTACCACCGAGATCTTCTGCCGCGCATCGTCATCCGGACGGGCGGTGGATGTGACGAGCCGCAGCACGTCGCGGCGCTCCTCGAACAGGTACTGCTCGATCGCCTCGCGCATGCGGGCGTGGCTCGCGAGCTTGAACTTCTCGCCTGCCTTGAACGCCACCATCGCCTTGCGTACCACTTCCTGGCGGAACGACAGCTTACCGGAATCGGAAACCTTGATCTTCTCCTCCACCGAGCGCAGGAAGCGCTCATCCGCCGCGCGACTCTCGCCGGTGATCGGGTCGGTGACCTGGCGGTGATCGAGCGAGGCCTCGACTTCGTCGAGGTACTTCTCGAGCAGCTGCTGCGCCTCCTCCTCGAAGGAGGCGAACATCGCGCGGTGCACGTCTTCCTTCACCCAGCGGTTGTAGAACTCCTTGCGCGCGGTCACCAGATGATCGATCCAGGCCTTCTTGTGCTTCACGTCCATGCGCGCATCGCTCTCGATGCCGTCCTTGAGCGCGAGCAGCAGCTCCATGCTGGTGAGGCTGTGGGTGTTGCCGCGGGTGATGGCATTCGAGATCGCATTGATGACGAAGCGCGGGCTCACGCCCGTCATGCCTTCGTCCGGCGTCTCGGCGCGCAGCCGCGTTCCTTCGGTCTCCGCCACGCCCTCGACCGCCTCGCCGGCGTACAACCGCAGCTTCTTCGGCACGTCGAGCCCCTCGCGCTCGGGCTTGACGAGTCGCGTGAGAATCGCGAACACGGCGGCGAGGTTGAGCACGTGCGGATCGAGGTGCACGTTGCGGAAGGCCGGCGCGCCGGATACCAGCTTCTGGTAGATGCGCGCCTCGTCGCGGTACGAGAGTGCGTACGGGATCTTGATGATCACCATGCGATCGAGCAGCGCCTCGTTCTCTTTTTCCTGCAGGAATTTGTGGAACTCGGCGAGATTGGTGTGCGCCAGGATGGTCTCGTCGAGGTGGATCAGCGGGAAGCGCGACACCTTGACGTTCTTTTCCTGCGTGAGCGTCAGCAGCAGATAGAGGAACTCGCGCTTGACCTTCAGGATCTCGATCATCTCGAGCACGCCGCGACTGGCGGCGTACACCGCGCCCGACCACGACCAGGCGCGCGGATCGCCCTCGTCGCCGATCTGCGCGACCTTGGCGAGATCCACCGAGCCGACTAGATCGGCGATATCCGCGGTGGTCGGATCGTGCGGCGCGTAGGTGCCGATGCCGATGCGGGAGGCCTCGGCGAGAAAAACACGCTCCACCGGCACGCGCACGAAGTCGCCCTCGAACTCGCGCTCGACGAAGTCGCGCGCCCATGGGGACAGCTCGCCCTGGATGTTGACGCCGTAGCGCTCGCGGAATTCGGCCCGCAGGCTCGCGGGAATCAGGTTGAGCGGGTTCTCGCGCAGCGGCGAGCCGCGGATCGCGTACAGCGCCCCCTCATCGGTGCGGCTGTACTCCTCGAGCCCGCGCTTCATCAGAATCGCGAGCGTCGACTTGCCGCCCGACGGCGGCCCGAGCAGCAGCAACAGCCGGCGACCGACGTCGGAGCCCGCCGCCGCGGCCTTGAAATAGTCCACCACGCGCGACAGCGACTCGTCGATGCCGAACAGCTCGCGCTTGAACAGCTCGCGCGCGCGCACGTTCTCGGGCGCGTCCGGCTGCCCGGCGCGGCCGTGCCAGCGCAGCATGTCCCAGACGTACTCGTGGCTGGTGCGCGCCAGGGCGGCAGGATTGGCCGGCAGGATGGCGGAGAGAAAGTCGCCGAACGTTCCCTCCCAGCGCTGCGCACGGTGCAGGCGGCTGAAGGAGCTTAGGGAATCGATAAAGTTGGCAGTGCTGCCCGGGGAATGTGGGTCAGCAGCGAGCGGTCGCATCGTCCTTCCCTCCCGTTGAGCTCATGAGCCTCGCCCCGCTCTCGCCGCAGGCGGCGATGACGGCGCGGTGATTAACCTAGTCCCAACCCCCCGCATAATGAGTGACGGCCTTCCGATCCTGAAGCACTGATTACGTTAAGACGGTCACAGGGCTGGATTGTTCACGGGAAGCCGTCCGGGCGCCACCATGGCAGCCGGCGGTGGTCGCTGCCGCTTTGATCGAGCCTCGCGAGCGAGCTCTCGGAAACGCACCCACCCGGTGCACCGCGCTGGTGCAGACTCGGCGACTGCGAGCGGCTGCAGCAGGCTCGCGCACCCTCGAGCGCCCGCGGCGAGCGCCGATTTCGAGCGCCAAACCCGCGGCGCTCCCCCCGCGCGCAGCGCCCGCGCGCGACGTCGTACACCACATCGGCTGTGAGTGTGCCAGCGCTCGTGACCCGGGTAAGCGCCTCAATCCACGGGATTTGCAACCGTGCGGACGGCGGCCGAAAAGCGAGCAGTGCTTCCTCCTTTTGTGCCCCGCCGTCGTGCCGCCCCGACGCAAGCTCTCGTTATTGTGAACTGACGCACTGCGCGTTCGCGGAGGCAACTTATGCTGCAACGGCGAGGCTTTCCGCGCGCTTGCTGTGGACAGTCGATCGTCTTTGTCGGAGACCCGCTACGTGGCCACTGCCCCTTCTGCCTCCCGCAGTCCCGAAGCTGCCACGCCGGCCGCCGCAGCCCATTCCCAGCCGGCGGCGGACATCAATGCGCTCACCACCCACGATGACTTCCTGCTCGAGCTGGGCCAGATCGCGCACGGCCGGGCCGCCATACGGCCCGTCGATACACTCGAGGCGGCAGTCGCAGCCATGGGGAGCAGCCGGCGCGGCCAGGTGCTGGTCATCGACGCGCGCGACGTACGCAACGTGCGCGCCGCGGTCGATGGCGCGCACGCTGCCGTGGCGCATGCCGTGGTGGTGGTGTTTGCGGAGGGTGTCGCCGAGAAGCAGCTCGCCACCGCCCTGAAGGGCAGCGCGGTGTTCGCCGTTTTGCCGACGCCGATCGATGCGCGCAAGACACAGGCGGTGCTCGAGGGTGCGATCGGCGAGGCGCTCACCAACAAGACCGTTGCGCACGCCGCGCATGCCGCCCAGGCCGCCCAGGCCGCGCACGCCGCCGCCGGCACGCGCGCTCCCGACCTCACCATCGGCGCGTTCCGGCCGGAGTCGTCCAAGGCGCAGGTGCTGCGGCTCGGCGACACCCGCCGCATCATCCTGATCGCGGTCGTCGCGCTCGCGGTGATCGGTGCCGCGGTCGCCGCGTACTGGTACTTCACGCGCCCCGCGCTGAGCCCGGCCAGCGCCCCGACGGCCAAGCCGCCGCCGGCGGTCGTGGCGGCTCCGGCCCCGGAGAGCCTCCCCGCGGCAACCTCCGACGAGACCCTGATTCTCAAGGGCAAGGTCGACGAGCTGCTCGAGAAGGCGCGGCTCGCGATGAAGGAGCGGCGCTTCACCGAGCCGGTGGGCGACAACGCACTCCTCTATTACCGCTCCGCCGCCGCGGCCGATGCCGGCAACGCGGAAGCGCACGACGGACTGCAACGCGTCGCCGGCGTGCTCGCCGGTCGCTTCGACGAGGCCATGAGCGGCGCACGCTTCGAGGAGGCGGCCGCGATCCTCTCGAGCTTCAAGGCTGCGGTGCCGGCGGATCCGCGCGTCGGCGCCCTCGAGCAGCGCCTGTACTCGGCCGAGATCGCCAAGGTACTGGGCGAGGGCAACGTCGAGCGCGCCGCCGCGCTGGTGCGCCAGGCGCAGCAGTCGAGCGCCGTGGGCGCCGAGCAGCTCGCCCGCTGGCGCGCGGACATCACTCGCCATCAGGAGGACGCCCGGGTGCAGCGCCTCGCGAGTCTGGTCGTGGACCGTATCCGCGAGGGGCGGCTCGTGGACGGCGACGACAGCGCCAGGGCCCACCTGCAGCAGCTGCAGACGACGGCGCCGACCAATGCGAGCACTGCGCGCGCCGCACGCGATTTCGCCGCTGCCTGCCTGCGCAAGGCCCGCGATGCGGCACTGGTGAGGAACGATGCCGACAAGGCGCGCTGGCTGGTTGAGGCGCGTGCCGCCGGCGCCACCGCCGCCGAATTTGCCGCCTACGAGCGTGAGCTCGCGGGCGCGCAGCAGAAAGCCGCGCAGGCCGAAAACGAGCGGCTGCTGCAGCAGGCGCGTGAGCGCCTCAAGGACGGCCGCCTCACCGATCCGGCGCAGGACAGCGCGGTCTACTTCCTGACACAGGTGCAGTCGGCCGATCCACAGAACGCGGGGCTGGCGGCGGCCAACCGCGATCTCGCGCAGCAGCTGCTGCAGCGTGCCCGCTCGAGCGTGCTCGCCGGCAAGTCGGGCGATGCCGATCTCGCACTCGCGAAGCGCTGGGGTGCGGACTCGAAGGACCTGCTCGCCGTCCAGCAGCTGCTGCCGCAGGCCAGGGCCAAAGCCGCGCTCGACCCGGTCACGCTCGCCGCCAGCTTGAAGCGCCTGCGCGCGACGCCGCCGGAGTATCCGCGCGAGGCGCTCAATCAAAAGATCACCGGCACCGTGACCTTGGAGTTCACGGTCGACAACCGCGGCGAGACGCGCGACATCCACGTGATCGAAGCGGCGCCCCCAGGTGTGTTCGATGACGCCGCGATCAGCGCCGTCAGGCGCTGGCGCTACGCGCCGCCGGTCGTGAACGGCACACCGGTCGACGTCCCCGTCAGGACCCGGATGCGCTTCGAGCTGCCGAAGCAAGAGAAGTGACCGAGGAGAGTGCCGCAGAATATGGCCGTAGCAGCGACAGAGCGTAGCCGCCCCTGGGTGATTGCCGCCGTCGGCACGGCGCTGACCCTCGTCATGGGCACCGTGCTCGTCATGGGTTTCCGTCTCGCCACGCAGCTGCGCACCAACATCGCAGCGTTGCAGACGTCAAGCAGCCTCGAAGGTTACCCGGAGGAGATCGCCCGCCAGCTCAACACGCTGCGTGACCGGCTCGAGGCGCGTGCCTATTCCGGCCAGGCGCTCGAAGACCTGCGCAGCACCGTGCAGCGCTTCGACCAGGATCTGCGCCGGCTCGACAGCGCCCGCGACATCGACTGGCCACAGCTGTCGCGCGCGCTGCTGCTGTGGCACCAGTACGCCCCGGTGATCGACCCGGTGATCGAATTCAACGGCCAGCCGTATGTCGACTCCGATACCGCGGGCAGCTCGCTGTCGCGCGAGGGACGCGAGCACTACGCCGCGGTCAAACGCGCCCAGATCTTCGCCGCCGACAACGCCCGGCCGCTGCAGGCGCAGCTCGCGCGGCTGGCGGCCACCCTGCAGCACACCTGCTCGGACGCCGCGGCGCGGCTGCGCACGCTGCTGCTGGCGGGCGTGCTGGCGGCGCTGGTGCTGGCGGCCGCGGCCGCATACTTCCAGCTGACGCGCACGCGGCACGAGCGTGCGGCGCGCGACGCCCAGGAGCAGACGCGCGACATCCTGCGCACCGTGCGCGAAGGATTCTTCCTGCTGGATGCCAACTACCGCATCGGCGCGGTCTGGTCGCAAGCCCTGACGCGCATGTTCGGCCGTCAGGATTTCGCCGGCCTGTCGTTCGAGGAGCTGCTGCGCGACCTGGTGGCGCCGGCGACGCTCGCCACCGCCGCCAAGTACATCAAGCTCCTGTGGGGTGATCGTGCCCACGAGAACCTGATGAAGAGCATCAACCCGCTCGGCCAGCTCGAGGTGACGATGGACAACGGCCACGGCGGCCGCGAGACCCGTTACCTGCAGTTCGACTTCCACCGCGTGATGGGTCCCGAGGGCATCCGGCACGTGCTCTGCTCGGTGGTCGACACCACCTCGAGCGTGCTGCTCGCCCGCGAGCTGCACGAGTCGCAGGAGAATGCCAACGCGCAGCTCGACATGATGCTCGGAATGATGCATGTCGATCCACTGCAGCTGGTGTCGTTCCTCGATACCGCCGACACCGGACTCAAGCTGGTCAACACCATCCTCAAGGAGCCGGCGCGCACCGATACGGAGTTCCGCAAGAAGCCCGCCGGGATGCTGCGTGAGCTGCACGCCATCAAGGGCGAAGCGCTGGCGCTCAACCTGAAGAGCGTCGCGCACCGCGTGCACGTGCTCGAAGACATGGTGAGCGAGGGCAAGAAGAAGGCCGACCTCTCGGGCAAAGATTTCCTGCCGATGGTGCTCAAGCTCGACGAGCTGCTCGCCCACCTGCGCAGCGTGCGCGAGATGGCCACGCGCCTCAGCGCGCTCAAGGACACCCCCGCGGCCGTCGCGGTCGCCGCTGCCAGCGCCGAGGTGCCGGCACCGAAGCCGGCGGTCGCGCCCCGCGCCCGCACCGCTGCCCAAGCCCCGCCGAGCGCACCGCCGCCAGCCCCGGCGCCCGCGCCCCCGCGGCGCGCCGAGGATCTCGCCCCGACGCTGCAATCGATGGCGGAGCGCCTGGCGCAGGATCACGCCAAGCGCTTCAAGCTGACCCTCATCGGACTCGGCAGCGTGCCGGCGGCGTACGCCACCACCATCAAGGACTGTGTCATCCAGATGCTGCGCAACGCCGCGGTGCACGGCATCGAGCCGCCGGAGGTGCGCCGCGCCCAGGCGAAGCAGCCGACCGGCGCCGTGCAGGTCGACTTCCGCAAGGCGAGCGACGGTTACCAGCTGGTGTTCGAGGATGACGGTGCCGGCATCGCGCCCGAGGCGCTCAAGGAGGCGGCGGTACGCCGCCAGCTCATCAGCGAGGAGGAAGCCGCCGCGATGGACACGCGCGCCGCCATGGCGCTGATCTTCCGCCCGGGATTCTCGACGCAGGACGAGATTTCCATGGATGCCGGCCGCGGCGTGGGCATGGACGTCGTGGCGCGCAGCGTCTACGCGCTCGGCGGCAAGATCGGCGTCAGCACCCATCCGGGCAAGTTCACGCGCTTCAAGATCGTTCTGCCGGCCGTCGAAGCGGTCAGCAGCGCGGTCGCCTGAGGACGACGGAAGGCAGCTACATGGTCAACAACAAGGCGGTGCGCGCCAAGCGCGGCCTCAAGCTGATGATCGTTGACGACTCGAACATCATGCGGCGGCGTATCGAGCGCTCGCAGCAGTTCGAGGAGCTCGAGCTGGTGGGCACGGCGGGCAACGGCGAGGAGGCGATCGAGCTGTTCAAGCGCACCGACCCGGACGTCGTCACCATGGATCTCACCATGCCACGTATGGACGGCATCGAGTGCATCGGCAGGCTGGTCGCCATGAAGCCGGCGGTGCGGATCCTGGTGATCTCGGCGCTGGCTGACAAGGCCACCGCGGTCGAGGCGATGGAGAGGGGTGCGAACGGTTTCCTCAACAAGCCGTTCACCGACCGGCAGTTGAACGAGGCGATTGAGGAACTGATGCGCTAGCGGAGAGCGAGACCAAATCCATGCTGCACGAACAGGAACTCAAGACCTTCGTCGACGGGACGACGAACTTCTTCGAGGTGGCGGCGCAACAGCCGGCCTCGATCGGTTCGCCGTACCTGATGGAAGGCGCACCCACCGTGCACGAGTACACCGGCGTCATCAACATCTCCGGCAAGCGTGAGGGTGTGGTGTACTTCACCGCCCCCAAGGCGATGCTCACCGTGCTGCTCATGAAGATGCAGGAGAACGACTTCAGTCACGAGACCATGCGCGATCTGGTCGGCGAGGTCGCCAACACCATCTCCGGCAACGCGCGCCGCGATTTCGGCCACGACTTCGTGATTTCCGTGCCGAGCGTGCTCACCGGCGAGCGTCCCGACATTCCGCAGAAGCCCGGGCTGCGCTCGTTCATCATCCCGATCAATTGGCGCAGTCACTCGGCCAAGCTGGTCGTGTCGCTCACCTGAGAGAGCGCTCCGCCGCCGGAGCGCGCCGCCACTCCCCACCTCAACCTGCCGCCGCCTGCGGCGCCGGATCGTCGGCCCGCAGCCGGTAGCCGAGCCCGGTCTCGGTGACCAGATAGTGCGGCCGGCGCGGATCGGGCTCGAGTTTGGCGCGCAGGTTCTTGATGCAGACTCTGAGGCTGCGCGAGTCGTCCTGCCGCTCCGGCCCCCACACCTCGCGAATCAGCTGGCGCTGCATCACGATCGAGCCGAGATGCCGTGCCAGGCAGGCGAGAAGGCGATACTCGAGCGGCGTCAGGTGCACCTCACCGTCGGGGCCGTGCGACTCGCGGCGCGCGAGATCGACGCGCAGCGGACCGAATTGCAGCACGGCCGAGGGCGCGCTGCCGCGCACGTCGCGCCGCAACGCCGCCCGTACCCGTGCCAGCAGCTCCGGCGCGCTGAAGGGCTTGGTGACGTAATCGTCGGCGCCGGCATCGAGCGCGTCGACCTTCTGCTCCTCCATGGCGCGTGCCGAGAGCACCACGATCGGCACCTGCGACCAGCCGCGCACGCGCCGGATGACCTTCAGGCCGTCGCAGTCAGGAAGGCCCAGATCGATGAGCAGCAGATCCGGCTTGTGGCTGCGCGCCTCGATCTCGGCGCGCAGCGCGCTGTCGGCCTCGATGCAGCGGTAACCCTGCGCTTCGAGCAGCACCCGCAGCACCGAGCGGATCGCGGGCTCGTCCTCGATGATGAGCACCTGGTGCATCGCCTGTGTCATGCGGCACCCTCGGTGGTGGGCAGCGTGAAGACGAAACGCGCGCCACCCCCCTCGCGGCGCTGGGCCTCGATCTCGCCGCCGTGGGCATGCACGATCGCCTGGCAGATCGCGAGCCCGAGGCCCACTCCCGCGACCGTGCCCTCGTCGTGGCCGCGCTGGAATTTCTCGAACAGCCGTGCCGGGTCACCCCCCGGGAGCCCCGGCCCCTCGTCGTCGACCATCACGCGCACGAACTCGCGGTCGGGCTCCGCGACCGCGGACACCGTGATGCGCGTGCCGGACGGGGTGTACTTCGAGACGTTGTCGAACAGGTTGGTGAACACCTGCACGATCAGCGTCGCGTCGACCCACACCGGCGGCAGATCCGCTGCGAGCCGCAGCTCCACCGGGTGCGCCGCGAGCCTGTCGGCATTCGCCGCGAGCGCAGTGCCGATGAGGTCATCGAGCGTCTGCCAGTCGCGCCGCAGCGCCGCCTGTCCGGATTCGAAGCGCACCAGATCGAGAACGTTCGAGACCAGCTCCGACATCTCGAGCGCCTTGCCCTCGACCGAGCGCGCCAGCTCGTGCCGCGTCGCCTCGTCGAGGCTGGCACCATGCTGCGCCAGTGTGCTGCCGGCGCCCGCGATCACCGCGAGTGGCGTGCGCAGATCGTGCGAGATCGAGGCGAGCAGCGTGTTGCGCAGCTTCTCGCGCTCGGCCGCCAGGCTCGACTGCTCGGCTACTTCCGCGAGGCGCGCGCGCTCGAGCGCGAGCGCGATCTGTCCGGCGAACGTGCCGAGCAGATGACTCTGCTCGGGCAGCAGCACGCGCCGCGGATTGCTCGGCAGCACACCGAGCACGCCGACGGTCCGGCCCTCGTCGCCGAGTGGCACGTACAGCCCGCGCGCGCCCGGCAGCGTGTCGGAGCCGAGTCCGGCGCGGCGGCCATGATCGGCGACCCACTGGGCAACGGCCAGGTCGGCGTGCCGGAAGGAGCTCTCGAGCGGCGGGTCGGTCGGATAGCGCAGCTTGCCGCCGGCTGCCGGCAGCAGCACTACCGCCTGGCACTCGAACACCTCCGCCACGTGGCGCACCGCGACGCGCGCCATGTTGGCAATGCCGCGAGTGGCGGCCAGCTCGCGGCTCATGGCATACAGCAGCGCCGTGCGCCGCTCGCGTGCGCCGGCGACCCGCGTCTGCTGGCGCACGCTCGCCGTGAGCGTCGCGATCACCAGTGCGATGGTGACCATGGCGCCGAAGGTCACCAGGTACTGCACGTCCGAGACCGCGAACGAGTAGCGCGGCGGTACGAAAAAGAAGTCGAACGCCGCGACGTTGAGCACCGCGGTGAGCGCCGACGGCCCGCGCCCGAGCCGCAGGCCCGCCACGGTCACGCCGAGCAGGTAGATCATCACCAGGTTGGAGAGATCGAAATGCGGATACATCACGAAGGCGAGCAGCGTGCACAGCCCGGTGATCGCCGCCGCTTCCGCATAGCGATCCCAGCGGATCCCGGTGCTCACTGGCGCAGCCGCGGCCGCCGCGCCGCGCACCGCCGGGGCCGCCGCCGCCGGCTGGGTGCTGCCGATCATCAGCACGTCGAAGCCGCTCGCGCGCCGCACCAGCTCGGTGGCGGTCGAGGGCCGCACCCAGGCGCGCCAGCCGCGCCGCTTCGGCGCGCCGACCACGACGCGGGTGGCGTGGCGCACGTGCGCGTACTCGGCCAGCGTCGTCGCGGCGGAGGGTCCATCGAGCGTCACGCTCTCGGCGCCGAGCGACTCGGCCAGGCGCAGCACGTCGATGCGCCGGTCACGCTCGGCGTCCGACAGCCGCAGCAGCTGCGGCGTCTCGACGTACACCACCGTCCAGTGCGCATCGAGCGCATCCGCGATGCGCTTGCCGGCGCGCACCAGCTCCTCGGCCTGGGCGTCGGGGCCGACCGCGACCAGCACCCGGTCGCCGGCGATGCGCGTCTGGATGCGATCCGCCGGCAGCGCGCGCGAGGCGGCCTCGACGCGATCGGCGACGCGGCGCAGCGCAATCTCGCGCAGCGCCATCAGGTTCTGCTTGCGGAAGAACCGCTCGATGGCAGTGCCCGCCTGGTCGCCGACGTACACCTTGCCCGCGTGCAGTCGTGCGATCAGGTCATCGGGCGGCAGATCGATCAGCTCGATGTCGTCGGCCTCGTCGAACACGTGATCGGGAAGCGTCTCGCGCTGGCGCACGCCGGTGGTCTGGAAGATGAGGTCGTTGAGGCTCTCGAGGTGCTGGACATTGACCGTCGTCCAGACGCTGATGTCCGCCGCCAGCAGCTCCGCGACGTCCTGCCAGCGCTTCGGGTGCCGCGGCGGCGGCTCGCCACCGACGGGGTTGGAATGCGCCAGCTCGTCGACCAGCAGAATCTCCGGACGGCGCGCGAGCGCCGCGTCGAGATCGAACTCGAGGCGCACGATGCCGCGGTAGCTCACCGGCAGCGGCGCGAGGCGTGGCAGCCCCTCGAGCAGCCGCTCGGTCTCGACGCGCCCGTGCGGCTCGACGTAGCCGACCACCACATCCGTGCCGCTCGCGAGCGCGCTGCGCGCCGCCTCGAGCATGGCGTAGGTCTTGCCGACGCCTGCCGAGGCGCCGAAGAAGATCCGCAGCCGGCCGCGGCGCTGGCGGGCTTCTTCAGCCTTGACACGCTCGAGCAGTTGATCGGGGTCAGGCCGGACTTCGGCCATGCAGGGTCACTTCAGCGTATCGAGCGCCAGATTGAGCTCCAGCACGTTGACACGCGGCTCGCCGATGACGCCCCACAACCTACCCTCGGCGTGCGTCGCAATCAATGCTCGCAGCCGGGCCGGCGGTACGCCGCGCACGCGGGCGATGCGCGCCACCTGGTAGTCGGCTGCCGCGCGGCTGATGTGCGGGTCGAGGCCGCTGGCGGACGCCGTCACCAGATCGACCGGGACGGGTGAGTCGTTGCCGGGGTCGGCGGCCCGCAGCGCCGCGAGGCGGGCGCGGACGGCGTCGGTGAGCGCGGGGTTCAGCGGGCCGAAATTCGAGCCGTTCGAGCCGACGCCGTTATAGGGTTGCGGCGTGGTCGCCGAGGGCCGACCCCAGAAGTGACCTGGATCGGTGAAGCTCTGGCCGATGAGCGCCGAGCCGACGGTGCGGCCGTCGCGCACGATCAGGCTGCCGCTCGCCTGGAAAGGGAACAACACGCGCACGATAAGCGTCACCGCGAGCGGGTAGACGATGCCGGTCAGCAGTGTCAGTGCGAGCAGCAGCCCCACCGCCGGCCGCAGCAGCGGCGCCGATGACCGCACGGATGCCGCCGGGCGCGACGGCGAATGCGGCGGCGGTGCTGAGCTGTCTGGCATCCGGTTCACTCCTTCAGGCGAGGTGCGTCTGCGCCAGCACCAGGTCGATCAGCTTGATGCCGATGAACGGTACGAGGATCCCGCCGAGCCCGTAGATCAAGAGATTCCGCCGCAACAGCATGGCCGCCCCGAGCGCGCGGTAGCGCACGCCCTGCAGCGCCAGCGGGATGAGCACGATGATGATCAGCGCGTTGAAGATGACGGCGGCCAGGATCGCCGAGAACGGGCTCGCGAGCCGCATGACGTTGAGCGCGTCGAGCTGCGGATAGGTGGTGACGAACGCCGCCGGAATGATGGCGAAGTACTTGGCGACATCGTTGGCGATCGAAAAGGTAGTGAGAGCCCCGCGCGTCATCAGCATCTGCTTGCCGGTCTCCACCACCTCGATCAGCTTGGTGGGGTTCGAGTCGAGGTCCACCATGTTGCCGGCTTCCTTGGCGGCCTGGGTGCCGGTGTTCATCGCCACCGCGACGTCCGCCTGCGCGAGCGCCGGCGCGTCGTTGGTGCCGTCGCCGGTCATCGCTACCAGGCGCCCTTGCGCCTGGTGCTCGCGGATGAGCTTCAGTTTCGCCTCCGGGGTGGCCTCGGCGAGAAAGCCGTCCACCCCCGCCTCGGCCGCGATCGCCGCGGCGGTGAGTGGGTTGTCACCGGTGATCATGATCGTCTTGATGCCCATGCGGCGCAGCTCGCCGAAGCGCTCGCGGATGCCGCCCTTGACGATGTCCTTGAGCTCGATGATGCCGAGCACGCGCCCGCCGTCGCTCACGACCAGCGGCGTGCTGCCGCGCCGCGCGACGTCCTGCACGCTCGCCTGGACCGCTCTCGGGAAGGCGTGGCCGAATCCCTCGATGTGCCGCTGGATGGCGTCCACTGCGCCCTTGCGGATCTGACGCTCGCCGATGTTGACGCCGCTCATCCGCGTGTGCGCCGAGAAAGGCACGAACGTGGCGCCGAGGCTGCTGAGGTCGCGCTCGCGCAGCCGGAAGCGCTGCTTGGCGAGCACCACGATGCTGCGTCCTTCGGGCGTCTCGTCCGCGAGCGAGGCGAGCTGCGCGGCATCGGCGAGCTCCTCCTCGCTGACGCCGCCGGCCGGAATGAACGCCGCCGCCTGGCGGTTGCCGAGCGTGATCGTGCCGGTCTTGTCGAGCAGCAACACATCGACGTCGCCGGCGGCCTCGACCGCACGTCCCGAGGTGGCGATCACATTCGCCTGCAACATCCGGCTCATGCCCGCGACTCCGATCGCCGATAACAGCGCGCCGATGGTGGTCGGTATCAGGCATACCAGCAGTGCGATCAGTGCCGTGATGGTGATCGGCGCGCCGAGCTTTGCGACCGCAACGCTGTAGAGCGAGTACGGCAGGAGCGTGGCGGTCGCGAGCAGGAACACCAGCGTGAGCGCCACCAGCAGAATGGTAAGCGCGATCTCGTTGGGGGTTTTCTGGCGGCTCGCGCTCTCCACCATGGCGATCATGCGATCGAGGAAGGTCTCGCCTGGGTTGACCGTCACGCGCACCACGATCCAATCCGACAGCACGCGAGTTCCGCCGGTAACGGCCGAGAAGTCTCCGCCTGACTCGCGGATGACCGGTGCGGACTCACCGGTTATGGCGCTCTCATCGACTGAGGCGGCCCCGGCGATCACCTCGCCGTCGGCGGGCACGTAGTCAGCCGTCTCGATCAGCACCACATCGCCCCGCCGCAGGTCGTCGGCGCGGACGCGCGTGCTGCGCTCGCGCACAGCGGGATCATCGAGCCGCTTGGCCCACACGGTCTGCCGCAGTCCGCGCAGCGCCGCCGCCTGGGCTTTGCCGCGACCCTCGGCAAGCGCCTCGGCGAAATTCGCGAACAGCACCGTAAACCACAGCCACAGCGCGATGTTGAATATGAACCACGCCGGCGCCTCGCCGGTCCCGGCGAGCGCCTGCAACCACAGGCCGGTGGTGAGCAGGCTGCCGATGTAGACCACGAACATCACCGGATTGCGCCACTGCACGCGCGGGTCGAGCTTCACCAACGCCTCGAGCAGCGCCGGCCCGAGCAGCGCGCGCTCGAACAGGGCGGGCTGGCGCCGGCTCACGGCTTGGCCCACAGCATGATGTGCTCGACGATCGGGCCGAGGGCGAGCGCCGGTACGAACGTCAACGCGCCCACCAGCAGCACCGTGCCGATCAGCAGGATCACGAAGGTCGCAGCGTGCGTCGGCATGGTGCCGTCGCTCACCGGGATGCGCTTTTTTGCGGCCAGCGAGCCGGCGACCGCCAGCACGGCGACGATCGGCCAGAAGCGCCCGAGCCACATGCTGAGTGCCAGCGCGACGTTATAGAAAGGAGTGTTGGCCGAAATGCCGGCGAACGCGCTGCCGTTGTTGTTGGCCGCAGAGCTGAAGGCATAGAGGATCTCTGAGAAGCCGTGCGCGCCCGGATTGCCGACCGCGGCACGACCCGCCTCGAGGCTCACCGCGAGCGCCGTGCCGGTGAGCACGATGAACGGCATCACCAGGATGGCGATCGAGCTCATCTTCATCTCGAACGCTTCGATCTTCTTGCCGAGGTACTCGGGGGTGCGGCCGATCATCAGCCCGGCGATGAACACGCCGATGATGGCGAAGATGAGGATCGAGTACAGCCCCGTGCCCACCCCGCCAAACACCACCTCGCCGAGCTGCATCTGAAACAGCGGCACGAACCCGCCGAGCGGGGTGTAGGAATCGTGCTGGCTGTTGACCGCGCCGCACGAGGTCGCGGTCGTCGCGGCGGCGAACAGCGCCGAAGCGCCGATCCCGAAGCGCGCCTCCTTGCCTTCCATGTTGCCGCCCGGCTGCAGCGCGCTCGCCCCCTGGTCGACCCCGAGCCGCGCGAGCAGCGGATTGCCGCGCTGCTCGTTGTACTCGGCGGTGAGCAGCAGCGCCACGAACAGCATGCTCATGGCGGCGAGCACCGCCCAGCCCTGACGCGTGTCGCCCACCATTCTCCCGAAGGTGTAGGTGAGGCTGGCGGGGATCACCAGCAAGGCCAGCATCTCGAGCAGGTTGCTGAGCGCGGTCGGGTTCTCGTACGGATGGGCGGAGTTGGCGTTCAGGAACCCGCCGCCGTTCGTGCCGAGCTCCTTGATGCTCTCCTGCGAGGCGATCGGACCCATCGGCAGTGTCTGCGTGTGGCTGGTCAGCGTCTCCAGCACCGGGTTGCCGGCGGCATCTTGCAGCGCGTTGCCGGCGGCGTCGGTGCGCGGCTGTCGATAGGTGAGCGTTTCCAGTGTGGTCACGTCGCGGTAGTGACTGAAGTTCTGGATGACGCCTTGCGAGGCGAGCGCCACCGCCAGCAGCAGCGCGAGCGGCAGCAGCACGTAAAGCGTTGCGCGCGTCAGGTCGACCCACAGGTTGCCGATGGTCACGGCGCTGTGGCGCGCCAGCCCGCGAATCAGCGCGATCGCCACCACCAGGCCGCTGGCGGCCGACAGGAAGTTCTGCACCGCGAGTCCCAGCATCTGTGTCAGATAGCTCATGGCGGATTCGCCGGCGTAGCCCTGCCAGTTGGTGTTGGTCACGAAGCTGACTGCGGTGTTGAACGCCGAGTCGGCGGAGGGGTTGCCGAAGTGTTGCGGGTTGAGCGGCAACCACAGCTGCAGCCGTTGCAGGGCATACAGCACGAGCGCGCCCAGTGCGTTCAACAGCAGCAGTCCGACGGCGTACTCCTTCCAGCCCATCTCGCGCGCCGGATCGACGCTGCACAGCCGGTAGATGCTGCGCTCGAGCGGCGCCGCGACGCGCAGCACGGCGAGTGGGCGACCCTCGAAGACGCCGGCCATGTACAGCCCGAGCGGCTTGACGCAGCCGAGCAGCAACAGCAGGAAGCCCACGATCAGCGTCCAGGTCGCCGCAGTCATCAGAACTTCTCTGGTCGCAGCAACGCGTACAGCAGGTAGGCGAACAGCGCCGCAGTGAGCAGTGCGCTGAGGGCGTAGACGACGCTCATTCGAGGCTTCGCAGGCGCGCGCAGGCCGCCACCAGGGCGCGGGTCGCCGCGTACAAGGCCACCACCGCGAGGATGAAGACGAGGTCCACCCGGCACTGCTCCCGGCCCGAAAGAGAACGGCGAACCTTACTGCCGGCCTTGTGAGTGCTGCGTGAGGAAACGCCGCCGCGAACTGTGACGGCTGCACTGTTGCCGCACCAGACTTTCAAGCGTGATGCAGGCGATGCTGCGGAGCGCGTTAGGACTGATCACTCTGCGCCGCGAGCTGGCCGCGCGCTATGCGCGTATCCAGCGGCTCTGGGTGACGGCGCACAATGCCTATCGCCGTCTGCACGCCGCGCGGGTGCAAGACCTCGGCGAGCTCCGGCAGGCGGCGCAGCGCCTCGACCGGCTGGATCGTGGACGCGCGGCGCTGCGGCGCGATCTCAAGGCACTGTCCGACTGACCGCCGGGCGCCGATCATTGACGCCCCGTTTGCGCCCCGCCTAAAGTGCGCGGCGATCGACTCCATGACTCATCGCAACACCGTGCGTAAACCAAGGAAGCCGCCGTTGAGCGCGCGCTGGCGGCCCGCGCCCGCACTGCGCCCGGGCGATCGCGTTGCGGTGATTGCCCCCGCCAGCGGCTTCGAGCGTGCGGCTTTCGAGGCCGGGCTGGCGCTGATCGGCAACCGCTACCGCGCCGACTGCGGCGAGGGAATCTTCGATCGCCATCGCTACCTCGCAGGCAGCGATGCGCGGCGCCTCGCCGAGCTGACCGCGGCGCTGGCAGACCCCGCGATCAGGGCGGTGTTCTGCGCCCGCGGCGGCTATGGCGCGACGCGGCTGCTGCCGAGCCTCGCACCGCACGCGCCGCCCGGTGCCCCGAAACCGCTGATCGGCTTCTCCGATATCACGGCGCTGCACCTGTGGCTGCAGGCGCACGCTCGCATCAGCATCCACGGGCCGGTGCTCACGCAGCTCGCCCGCCTGCCTGCCTCGACCTGCGAGCGGCTGTTCACGCTGCTCGAATCCGCCGCACCCGCAACGGCACTGCATGGCAGCGACGCTTACGTGAGTGGCGTGGCCGAAGGACCGCTGCTCGGCGGCAACCTGTCGGTGTTCAGCCGCCTGCTCGGTACGCCGTTCATGCCCGCGATCGATGGTGCGGTGCTGCTGCTCGAGGACCAGGGTGAGCGTCCTTACCGGCTCGATCGCATGTGGACGCACCTCAAGCTCGCCGGAGTGTTCGCGCGCGTGCGCGGCATCGTGCTCGGCACGTTCACCGCCTGCGAGGAGAGCGGCGCCGATTACACCAGCGCCGAGGTTCTGCGCGAGCTCGCCGCGAGCACGCGCCTGCCGTGCGCGGCGGGCTTCCCGATCGGCCACGGCGAGCACAACGAGCCGGTGCCGTTGGGCGTGCGCGTGCGGCTCGATGCCGACGCCGCGAGCCTCACGTTCCTCGAGCCGGCCGTCAGTCTCTGACGCCCGCGCCTCCTCGCCCGTCAGAGAGCTCGGTCAGAGAAGCGAGCCGCTCTCGCCCAGCATCGCCTTGCGCACCAGCGGGAGCGGCGGGCCGCCGTACGACAGCAATTTGCTGTGGAAGGCCGGCCAGTAGGTTTTGGGGTCGGCCACCGGCGCACCGGCGGCCTGCTGCGCCACCCAGTCGTCCCGTAGCTTGCGGATAATGAGCTTGCCGAGCGTGTACTTGAGGTACTCCGGGTCGTAAGTGCCGCGCGCAGCTTGCTGGCGTGCACCGCCAGCGTCGGCGTAGGCCGCATCGCGGAACATCCGCTCCGCCTGCGCAGGTGTCATCCCCTGGGTATGCAGGCCGATCGCGGCCAGCAAGCGCACGTCACGCAGCAAAGCCTCGATCAGCTGGCCGACGTGCTGCCCCGGATCGCCGTTGCCGAGACCCTCCTGCCACATCATTTCTTCTGTGTAGTGGGCCCAACCCTCGGCGTACGCGTAACCCACCCACAGGGCCGCGATCTTCGAGGGGTTGCGGTTCGCATACAGGAACTGCAGGAAATGCCCGGGCCAGCATTCGTGCACGCTGGTGAACAGCAGGCTCGCCTTGCCGGGGATGTACTCGGCCCGCTCGCGCGCGCTCCAGGCCGGGTCGGGCGGAGCGATGTAGTACGTGGCGGCCGCCCCCTTCTCGTAGGGACCGGGGATGTCGATGTACGCGAAGTTCGCGCGGTTATAGGGCGGTGCCTCGGCCACCCGCGGGCGATCAGCGCCCGGGATGTCGACCACGTGGTGCGTCACGATGAACTCGCGCAGCTGCTCGAGCTGCGCGCGTGCGCCGTCGACCGCGCCGCCGCGCGGCTTGTCGGCGCTCATGTGCGCGACGCAGGCGCTGAGCGTGCCGCGGGGCAGAACCTGGGCGCAGGCCTGCCGGAGCGCGGCCGTGTTGCGCTCGAGGTCTGAGCGGCCGACGGCGATCAGCTGCGCGAGCGGCAGCTCGATCCCCTCGGTCGCCTTGAGCATCTCGAGAAACAGCGGCTCACCCAGGGCGAAGTTCCCGCCGCTCTGCCCGCGCTGCTGCTCGAGCCACGACTTGAGTCCCTCCATGGCCGTGGCGGCTGCCGCGCTCGCGGCGGCCAGCTCCTGCTGAGCCGCCGTGTCTGACACCGCGGCGAACACCTGCGGGGCGTCGCGGCGGAAGAACTCTGCGTAGCCGCCGAACCCGTCGATGCCGTGCTGCACGAAAGTCGGCGGCAGGGGCGTGCGCAGATTGGCGCGGATGTCGGCGGCGATCTTCGGGATCGCGCGCAGGTAGCCGACGTAGCCGGTAAGTCGCTTCGCCAGTGGGGCGTAGTCGCGGTTCACATAAACGTCGGGGTCCAGCCGATCCACGTACCAGGCGGGATTGGAGAACGGCAAGCGCGCCCGCTCGAGCCAGAACAGCTCGTCATCGATCACACTGACGAGGTGGTCGCGCTCGAAACGCTCGGCGGCGGTCAGTTCGGTGTCGAAGCTGCGCGCCGCGGCGCGCAGTTTGGTCAGTCGGGCCACTTCCGCGGCGAAACCCGCGGCGCTCCAGTCCGCCATCTGACCGTCGAACTCGTGACGCCCCGCCCGCACCGCAAAAAACGGGTGGGCCTTGAAGTAACCGTCGATGAAGTCGGAGGCGAACTGCGGCCAGGCAGCGCGCGTGCTGCCGCCCGCGGGTGGCACGGCGGCGGTGGATCCGGCGGGGGTAGCGGGACCGCTGCAGGCGGCCATCGCCAGACAGAGCGCCGCCACGGCGCACGCGCGAGTCTGCAGCGCACTCCTCTGAGGTCGCACTTGCGGCTTGCACATGTCTTTGTGCTCCTCTTGCACTCGCGGTGATAGCGCGGCAGCGTGACGGGCTAAGATGCTCGACGCTCGCTCCCGCCAACGAGGATACGCCATTATGCCGATCGTCCGCGCCACGGAGGGGCTGCTGCTGTGCGTCGCTGTCGTGCTCTCGGGGTGCGCGGGCATGGGACTCGAGCCGCCGGCCGGAGTGAGCCTCGCGGGCAGCTGGAAGATCGATCACGGCGCCGGCGACGATCCGCAGAAGGTTCTCGATCGGATGCGCGCCGAGGCCTTCAAGATCATGGGTCGTCGAGCGGAAGCAGCGGCTCCGCCGGCGCGCGCAGCCGGCGCGCGCGGCGCGCCAACCTCGCCCGCCGCGGCCGAGGACTCGGAGCCGCTGCCGACGAGTCCGGCAGGCCATACTCCCGACCCGCTGCATTATTCCCCGATGGCGCACATCGTCGCGGCGAGCGTCGCGCGCGGCGACTTCCTCACCATACGTCAGACTCCTGGCCAGCTCGTGCTCGACTACGGCACCTCGACGCGCTCCTTCATACCGGGGTCACATAGCGTGGTGTCGGCCGAGGGCGGCGTGGGCGATCAGACTTCGGGATGGAAGGGAGGCGCATACGTCATCGAGATCAAGCCGCAGCTCGGGCCGAGGGTGACCGAGCAGTACGCTCTGTCCGCTGACGGCAAGCATCTGGTGGCGACGTTGCACATCGCGTCCGGCGAGCTTCCCGCGGTCACCATGACACGCATCTACGGCCCGACCACCGAGATCGCGCCGCGTCAGCTGCCGACGACCGACTGAGCGGCGCTCGCAGGGCGAACACCATGCACCGCGCGGCGAAGCCCCTGACGCTGTGTGCCCTGCCGTTGGTCATGGTCCGCCTGGCAGCGGCGCAGACTGCGCCGGTCGCCGGGCCGGCGGCGGAGGCGCCGCCGCTCGAGATGGTGGTGGTCGAAGGTCAACACGAGGGACCGCGCATGTGGATCGTGCACAAGGGCGACCACACGCTCTGGATCCTCGGCACGATCGCGCCACTGCCCAAAAGGATGGTCTGGCAGCCGGCGGCAGTGCAGGAGGTCCTGAAGAACACACAGGAAGTCGTGCCGGCCTGGCCCAGCTACGGGATCGGCGCTAACCCCTTCACGGCACTGCGGGTTTACATCGAGTGGCGACGTTTGCAAAAGCCGCCCGACCACCTGCCGCTGCGCGAGGTGCTGCCGCCTGAATTGTATGCGCGCGTGAGCGCCCTCAAGGCGCGCTATGACCCGCTCGACACCCGGCTCGAGCAGATGCGTCCGATGTTGGCCGCGCGCCAGCTTCTCACCCGTGTGTTCGACGCCTCGGGCCTCGCGTTGCGTAACGAAGTGCAGCAGGAAGTGTTGCGGCTCGCGAGCCGCGCTGGAGTGCGCGTTCATCAGGACAAGCTGCGGATCGAGGATCCGGTCGACGTGTTGAAGGACGTCAGGGCGACGCCGCTCGCCGGCGAGATCGCGTGTCTCGAGTCGGTGGTGACGCTGCTCGAGACCGACCTCCCGGCCATGCAGGCACGCGCGCGCGCCTGGGCGCTCGGCGACGTCGCTACGCTTCGGCGGCTGCCGCACGGCGGTGACCCGAGCGCGTGCCTCAGCGCGCTCGCGACCACCGAGCGGGTGCGCCGGCTGATCGCGCGTGCCCAGGACGACTGGCTGATCGCGGTCGAGGACAGTCTGGTGCGCAATCGCGGCACGCTCGCCGTGCAATCGATGGATCGACTGCTCGGCGAGCACGGCACCCTGGCAGCGCTCAAGTCGCGCGGCTACCTGGTCGAAGGTCCCTGAGCGGCGCGTCAGCTCGCGAGCGCGCACGCCCAGGCAATAGCGAGCGAGCCAAGCGCCAGGGCGCCGCTTGCCCACTGCGGCACGCGCTCGAGCAGGCGCCGGCAGCAAGGCAGCGCCGCCGTGGCACCGAGCAGTGCACCGACGGCAAATCCCGCGAGGTGCGCCACCACGTCCGTCCCCTCGCCCGCGGTTCCCGTCCAGCCGAGGAGCCCCACACCCGCGATCAGCGGACCCCAGCGACGTGCCCAGCGCTGCGGCAGCGCGAGGCGCTCGCGCCACGAGTGAGCCGACATCGCCCCGAGCGCGGCGAACACTGCGGTCGATGCCCCCACGGCGCGATGCTCGGGAGAAGCCAACAGCCCTTCGAGGAGATTGGCGATCGCGGCCGCCGTCACCGTGAGGAGCCAGGCGGTGCCGCCGCCCAACTGCCGCGCAGCGAGATAACCGAACCACACCCCGGCGGCAAGGTTCGCTGCCAGGTGGGGGCCGTCGAGGTGCAGCGTGAGCGCCGTCCATGCGCGCCACCACTGACCGGCCTGCACGCGCGCCGCATCGAGCTCGCCCAGATCGAAGGCATCGAGCCGCACCAGGCCGCTCGAGAGCACCCACGCGACTGCGAGCAGAGTGAGCGCATAGACCAGGCAACCGACCCAGGCGTACGGGTGCAGCCGCGGCGGCGGCAGTGCCGGTGCCGGCGAGCGGTTCTCGGCCTCGTACTGCAGCAGATGCTGTGTGGCGTAGCCTGCATCGGCGCTCGACACCTGCAGCAGGAACTCGCCCGGCGCGGGCACGACGACTCCCTCGACGCCCACGGCGGTCAGCACCAACAGCCGCTCCGCGCACTCGCGCCGCCGTCGCGAGCGGAAGACGGTGGTGAGAGCCTCATGGTCCTGCACGCTCAAGCCCGCGAGCGGTGTGTCAGGGCGATTGGCGGCGCAGGTTGAGCGCCGCCAGCAGACGCCGCGCCGGATCACCGAGCAGCTCGTGCAGCGCCGCAGCGGACTCGGCCAGCGCGGTCGCGTCCGGCAGGAAGCGGCGCAGCCCGCGCGGCCCCCAGCCCGAACCGCCTGCCGGCGCCGCCACGACCTCGAGGCCGGCGCTGCTGAACTCCTGCGCAGCACGCCACACGTGCAGCGCGCTCGTCACCAGGAGCACACGATGGATGCCCGCCGCCTTGAGTATGTGTGCGGAGAAGCGTGCGTCGTCAAAGGTATCGCGCGAGCGATCCTCGACCCAGCGTGTTTCGACTCCGAAGTCGCGCGCCAGCGAGGCGCGCATCGCGACTGCCTCGTGCGCTTCGCCCGACACCAGCACCGGCAGCCCGGTGCGTCGCGCGAGGAACGCGCCGTAGGCAATGCGCTCGAGCAGGCCGTCGGACGCCGCCGGCGCACCGCCGTACTCGGGTGCAGCGGGGCGGGCGAGGCGGGTGCCGAGAATGACGATCGCCTGCGCCTGCACCGGCCGGCCGGGATCGAGCGCCGGGTAGCGCTGCGCCATGGCGGCGAGCGCTTGCGCGATCAGGGGTGTCGCGAGCAGCCACAGTGTGGCGAGACCGGCGAGCAGGAGCGACCAGCCGGCACGCCGTGCCCGGGCGCTGTGCTTCAGTCCGATGAGGCACGCACCGGCGAGCGCGAGCAGCAGCGGCCCGGTGGGCGGCAGCAGCAGCGTCTGCAACAGCGACTTCAGCTCGATCCACATGGCGTGCGTCGCTCGCTGCTTCAGAGGCGGATGGCCTGCCAGGCGCGCGAGCGCCAGCGCAGGAACAGCGTGCTGCCGAGTGTCATCACATAAATGAGTACCGCCACCCAGCCGCCGACGGCCCCCCAGCCGAACTGCGGCAGGAAATCGACCCAGCCGCCGCCCGGCGGAAAGGTCAGCGAGTGCGCGAGCGGCACGAATACCGCCAGCGACACGACCAGTACCAGGATCGCCGGCACACGCACATCGCCGGCGCCACGCAGGCACAGGCTGCTGCCGAGGTTGAGCCCGTCGAAGAACTGGTAAGCGGCGGCGGGCCACAGCAGCCGCATGCCGAGCGCAACCGCACGCGGCGAGTCGGGATCGTGTGCGCCGGCGAAGAACGGCAGCACCCAGGCGCCGCCGAGAGCGATCAGCACGCCGATCCCCCCCATATACAGTGCCGCCATCAATATCACGCGGTTGCCGACGCGCTGCGCCCACTGCGGTGCGCCGGCGCCGATCGACTGGCCGACGAGCGTCGTGCCGGCGGAGGCAATGCCGAACCCCGGCATGTAGGCGAGCGATGTCAGGATGACCACCATCTGCGTGGCGGCTCCGCCGACGGTGCCGAGCCGCGTCTGCATCATCTGGAAGATTGCGAACCCGAGCAGGTCCGCCGCCGGCGACAGCCCCATCGGCACGCCGACGCGCAGCTGCTGCATGAGCCGTGCGCCCTGCAGGCGCCAGGTGAGCTGTGAGCAGAACCGCTGGCGGTAAGCGCTACCGAGGAACAGCGCCAGGCCGAGCAGCAGTCCTACGAGCTGCGCAACGTTGGTCGCCCAGGCCGAGCCGGCGATGCCCCAGCCGAGGTTGAAGATGAACACCTGGTTCAGGAGCGCGTTGGTCACCGTGGTCACCAGGGTGATCACGAGCGTCGTGCGCACCTGGCCGATGCCGTTGAAGAAGCCGAGCACCGCCCACTCGGCCGCGCCGATGCACGCGCCACCCACGCGTGGAAACCAGAAGGCTGCCGCCAGCCGCTCGATCTCGGAATCGAAGCCGAAGGGCGCGAGGATCAGGTGGCGCGCCGCGCCCACCAGCACGAACAGCGGCGCGGCGCACGCCATCGCCCACAGCGCGGTCCACAGCGCCTGACCGGCGCGTCGATAGCGGCGCGCGCCGAAGCTCTGCGCGACCAGCGTCTGCACCGCGGTGCCGGCGCCGCCCAGCATCAGCACGACGGCGATCACCAGCCACTGCATCGCCCCGACGGCCGCCAGCGCCTTGGTGGAGATGCGGCCCATGAACCACATGTCGGTGAGGCTGAGAACGATCTGCACCGCGCTGTTGGCCATGAGCGGCAGCGCGAGCGCGAGCACGGCACGCTGATCGACACGCGCGCGCCCGGCAGTGTCGATGAGCTGTGCCGGCAAGCGCGCCGCGGCGCTCGCTGACTGCGTGCGATAATCCATGGCAACATCCTGGACAATCAGTCATTGTCGCATACTGCCTTCGCCGTAAAGTTGCACCCCCATGGCAACAGCTGACAGGAGCGCCGCCCGCAGCGCACGCCGCAGCAAGCGCGGCGCGCGTCGTCGCGGTCGACTCGCGCCGGGCCAGGCGCCGCGCGGACTGGACGCCGCCCAAGTCGCGATCGCGTTGGACGATGCCGCCATCGCAGCGCTCGGCGCGCTGGTACGCGAGGCCGGCGGAGCTCCGATCGGGGCTTACCACGAGCCTCTCGGAGGACGTGCGTTGCTGCTCGCCAGCCTGCCGCTCGCAGCGTTGCAGCCGACGCCTTTCCAGCGCGACCTGTCGCCCACCCACGTCAAGCGTCTGGCGGCGAAGATCGAGGAGACCGGCACATTCCTCGATCCGCTGATCGTGGTGCGCGGCGAGGACGGCCGGTTCTGGACTCCCAACGGCCGGCATCGGCTCGCCGCCGCTCGGGTGTTGGGTCTGAAGCAGATCACGGCGCTGATCTCGGGCGACGAGTCGCTCGCTTACCGCATCCTGGCGCTCAACACCGAGAAGGCGCACAACCTCAGGGATCGCAGCCTCGAGGTGATTCGCATGGCGCGTAACCTCGCCAGACGCAGCGGACGCGAGGCGGAGAGCTCCTACGCCGCGCAGTTCGAAGCCGCGGAGCTGCTCACCCTCGGCATCGTCTACGAGAAGTCGGCGCGCTTTGCCGGCGGCGCCTACAGCTCTTTCCTGAAGCGGGTCGACCGCTTCAGTCCGCGCCCACTCAGCGTGAGTCTCGAGCAGCGCGCGGGCCAGGCCGCGCGACTGCTCGAGATCGACACACGCGTGGGAAGCATCATCGCCGCCTTGCAGGAGCGTGGCTTCCGCTCGCCCTACCTGCGCAACTACGTGGTCGCGCGGATCAATCCGGTGCGCTTCCACAAGCTCAAGAAGGGCGAGGGCGCGCCGCCGATGCCGCTCGGCCAGGCGCTGACGCGCATGGCGGCTGCCGCCCGCGACTTCAAGCTCAGCTCGGTTTCCAACTCCGAGCTCGCCTGGGTCGCGGTCGGCGCCGGCTCGGGCGAATAGCCTCAGCGGCGCCCGCGTGCCGGCTGCGCCGCGGCGCTTCGGTCGCCCTCCGGCAGCAGCCGCAGCTCACCGACGTCGCGCAGCCTGAGGCCGTACCCGAAGGGAAACAGTGGTGGCTCGCCCGGGCTTGCATCGACCGCCGGTGGTCGTGGCGAGCCCGGCCACGAGAACGGCAACCGTCCGCGAAAGTCGTAGCGCACCCGGCCGTCGGCGCCGCGGAACAGCACGTCGGCAACGCCGCCACCTTCGGGGCCTGGGAGCCAGGCGGCGACGAAGCTGTCGGCGGCGTTGAGCTCGGCGTTGACCCACAGCGGCCTTCCCGACAGAAACACCGCCACGACCGGCACCTGTTGGGCGCGCAGGCGCCGCAGCAGCTCGAGATCGTGCTGCTCGCCGGGGCTGTATTCGAGCGTGTCGCGGTCGCCCTCGTATTCCGCGTACGGGTGCTCGCCGAATACCACGATGGCCACGTCCGGGCGGTCGTTGAACCCGCCGCTCGCGCTCAGGCTCACCGTGCCACCCGCCGCCGTCACTGCGCGAGCGATCGCAGCGTAGATCGTCTCGCCGTGCGGAAAGTCCTGATTGGGCTCGCTGCCCTGCCAGTCGATCGTCCACCCGCCGCTCTGGCGGGCGATGCTGTCGGCGGCATCCCCCGCCACCAACACGCGCGCCCGCGGCGACAGTGGCAGCAGGTGCGCGTGGTTCTTGAGCAGCACCAGCGACTCGCGCACCGCGCTACGGGCCACTGCGCGGTGCTCGGGAGCACCGAGCAGCTCGAAGCGCCCGGCAAACGGTCGCGATGACGGACGTCCCTCGCGCTCGAGATGCGCGCGCAACTTGACACGCAGCACGCGCCGCACCGCGTCCGCGAGGCGCGCAGCCGGGATCTGCCCGGCGCGCACCTGCGCGAGGGTGTTCGCCTCGAGCTCGCGCCACTGCTCCGGCGCCATGAGCACGTCGAGACCTGCGTCGAAGGCGGCGGCACAACTCGTTGGATCGCATCCGGCGAGCTGCGCGTGTCCGTTCCAGTCCCCGAGCAGCAGGCCGTCGAAGCCCATGCGCCCTTTGAGCACATCGGTGAGCAGTGCACGGTTACCGTGCATCTTGAGGCCGTGCCAGCTCGAGAACGACACCATCACCGTCTGCGCACCCGCGCCGAGCGCGGCGCGATAACCGGCCGCGTCGCGATCGCGCAGCGTCTGCTCGCTCGTCTGATTGTCCCCCTGATCCCGGCCATCGGTGGTGCCGCCGTCGCCGAGAAAATGCTTCGGCGTCGCGAGCACGTGGGCGGCGTCGAGGAACTGCGGCGTGCCCAAGGCTCCCTGCAACCCGGTGACCATGGCCGCCGCGCACGCGCCCACCAGTTGCGGATTCTCGGCGTAGCTCTCGTAGGTGCGTCCCCAGCGCGCATCGCTCGCCACCGCGACCGTGGGGGAAAACGCCCAGTCGAGCCCCGTCACCCGGATCTCGAGCGCGGTGATCTCGCCAATGCGGCGGATCAGCTCGGGGTCACGGGCCGCGCCGAGCGCGATGTTGTGGGGGAAGATCGTCGCACCCGGGATGTTGTTGTGGCCGTGCACTGCGTCCGTTCCCCACAGCACCGGCAAGGCCCTGGCGGCGGGGTCGGCGGTCGCGGCGTCATAGAACCGGTCCGCCAGATCGAGCCACTCACGGGGTGCCGCAAGCTTGTCGTTGCGGGGCGAGGAGTTGGCGCCGTTGAGGATGGAGCCGAGAGGATGCTGGCGCAGATCTGCGGGCTCGATGCTGCCGATATCGGCCTGGATGAGCTGCGCGACCTTCTGCGCGTCGGTCATGCGCGCCAGCAGCGCCTCGATGCGCGCCTCGAGTGGGGGATCGCGCGGCAGTGCCGGTGGCAGCTGCGGCCAGAGCTGCGGATGAACGAGCGCGAGGCGCGCGCGCGGCTTCGCTTCGTCGCCCGGAACGCTCGCTCCGGCCTGAGCGACCGTGCCGGTCGTGGCAGCTGCGCCGCCCTGGGCGAGCGCGCTACGCGGAACGAGCGCGCTCACCGCGGCCAAAATCAGCATACACACCGCGGAATAACCGTTGAGGCGAGCCGGTCTACTTTGCATCGGTGACAGGATACACAGTGGAGGTTGACGCAAATGCTGGAACCCACCCTGCGGCCTCTTGGCCTCGACAGTCCCGCGAGCGCTCACCGGCGGCACGCCGTGCCTAGCGCCGCGCCGGATGCGCTGCCTGACCTGCTACTCATCGAGCGTGCGCGTGGCGCTGATGAGACAGCGATCGAGGCGCTGATCCGCCGCTACAGTCGGCGCCTGTTCCGCGTCGCGCACAGCGTGCTCGCCGACGAGGAGCGCTCGGAGGCCGCCGTGCTCGAGGCCTATCTCGCCGCCTTCGGCGATCTGAGCCGCTACGAGCCGGCGGGCAAGTTCGCCGCCTGGCTGACGCGACTCGCCTTCAATCAGGCACGCGCGCTGCGCGCCAGCGGTCGGCCGGGACTGGCGCCGGCCACGGGGCAGAGCGATGCGACGCCCGAGCCGGGGCACTCCGCCGCAGCGGCAGTCGACTCGCGCGAACGCGGCGAGCTCGAGCAGGCGGTAGTGTCGTTGCCGCCGGTGTTTCGCACCGTCTATGTGCTAAGGGTGCTCGAGGGTGTCAGCGGCATCGAGACGGCCGCTTCGCTCGGGCTTCACGAGACGACCGTGCGCACGCGGCTGTTTCGCGCGCACCGCCGACTCGGCCCGGAGACCGCGTTGCGCATGCGTGCCGTGCCCGCAATGCTCGAGCCCTCGTCCCAGGCGGTCGATCGCATCGTTCGCCGTGCGCGCGCGCAGCGCTCTCACGGCTCGATGCTGACGATCTCCGCCTCCGCACCCTGAAAAGGGACGGCCTCGCCGGCCGCGTGGCCGAGCAGTGCCTGCGCGAGCGGTGCCACCCAGCTCAGCAGGCCTTGCGCGGCGTCGGCTTCGTCCTCGCCCACGAGTCGATAGGCCACGGTTGCGCCCGAGCTGAGCCGCAGGGTGACCCGCAGGCCGAAGCGCACGCGGTCGGTGGCAGCCGGCGGAACCACCAGCCGTGCGCTCGCGCGCCGCGCACTCCAGTAACGCAGGTCGCGCTCGAGGCGCGCGCGCTGCGCCGCATCGCCCTCCGCCCGCGCGGCTTGTCGCTGCAGCTCGAGCTCGCGCACCCGCGCCTCGATCGCCGCCAGTCCCCGCGCTGTCACCAGGTTGGGATGTGGGCTGAGCGGTCGCTCGGGCAGCGCGTCCGGATTCTCATCGGACTCGCGTACGAAGGCGCGGCTCATGCGGCGAGCCCCGTGAGGCGTGCGCTCTCCTGCCACAGTCGCGCGGCATCCGCGGCACTCTGCGCCGCGCGGCTCGGGGCGACCAGCCGGCAGTCGACGTAGTAGCCGCCGGTGCGGTCCGCCACCTCCGGCGCGCTCGCGAGGTAAACGCTGGTACGCGCCCCCTGTGCCGGTGAGCGCATGAACAACCGCCCGACGCTCGCCAGCAGCGCTCGCAGCAGCGGCGGCGCAGGGTGGAACAGGTTGCTCGCGACGACCCCCGGATGCAGCGCGTTCACGGTGACTCCGGTGCCACCGAGGCGCGCGGCGAGCGCCTGGCTGAACAGCAGGTTGGCGAGCTTGGAGCGCCCATAGGCAGCCCATCCCGAGGCTCCGTTGCTCATGAGGTCGTGGAAATCCAGACGCGCCCGCCGGTGAGCTTCCGAGGCCACCACGATGATGCGCGCAGGCGCGGATGATTTGAGCTTCGCGAGCAGCAGGTTGGTGAGCAGAAACGGCGCGAGGTGATTGACCGCGAGCGTCAGCTCGTAGCCATCGGCACTCACCGCGCGCGACACGTTGAGCAGGCCGGCGTTGTTGATGAGCACGTCGATACGCGGCAGGCTGTCGGTGAGCTCCTGCGCCAGACGGCGGACCTGTGTGAGGTGCGCGAAGTCTGCCTGCACCGCGCGCACCTCGGAGTTGCCGGCGGCGCGGCCGATGTCCTCCGCTACGGCGCGCGCACGCGTCAGATCGCGGCCATGGACCAGAACCGTGGCGCCGAGCGCGGCGAGCGCGCGCGCGCTCGCCAGGCCAATGCCGTGCGTCGCCCCGGTGACAACGCAAACCCTGCCGTTCATACTGTTTCCCGCAAAAGGATGGTATATGAAAGGGATCGCCCGCATCGCGCTCCTGCCACTCGCTGCCGCGGCGCTCGTGGCGGACGCCGCGCCGAGCGTGCCGCCGGAGTTTCCTCACCACCGCGCGGCTGACTGGATCAACACCGACCCTCTGACGCTCGCCGCGCTCAAGGGCAAGGTGGTGCTGGTCGACTTCTGGGCCTTCGAGTGCGTCAATTGCCTCAATTCGCTCGCCTGGCTGCAGTCGCTCGAGCATGACAAGGGCGATGCCGGGCTGGTGGTGGTCAGTGTGCATACCCCGGAGCTGCCGCAGGAGAAGTCGCCCACTGCCGTGCGCAACGCGGTGCAGCGACTCGATATCCGCAATCCGGTGATGATCGACGGCGACTACTCCTATTGGAATGCGCTGCACGTGCAGTACTGGCCGACTTTCTGTCTCATCGGGCGCGACGGGCTGCTGTATTCGTGCGTGCACGGCGAGGTACACGTCGGCGACGAGCGCGCCCAGCGGATCGGGCAGGCCATTGATCTGCTGCTCAAGGCGCCGGCAGCGCCCGCCAAGTGAGCGGCGTCGCCAGCGCCTTCCTGCTCACGTTTGCGGGCCTGTTTCCGATCGTCAACCCGATCGAGGGCGCACCTTTCTTCCTCAGCCTGACGGCGCAGCTGCCGGCCGCCGAACGCCACGTGCTGGCGCGCAAGGTGGCGTTCAACGGGTTTGCGCTGCTGCTCGGATCGATGGCACTCGGCCCGTGGCTGCTCGAGTTTTTCGGCATCGAGCTGCCGGTGGTGCGGATCGCCGGCGGCTTCGTGGTCGCGGCCCTGGGGTGGAAGCTGCTCACCCAGGAGCAGTGGTCGGACCACGCCGGCGCGGCGGGAGCGAGCCCACGCAAGGTCGGCAGCTTCTACCCGCTCACCATGCCGATGACGGTGGGTCCAGGCTCGATGTCGGTGGCGATCACCATCGGCTCGCGCAAGCCCGCAGGACTGCCGCGCTTACCGCAGCTCGCCGAGCACGCCACCGGCGCCCTGCTGGGCGTGGTGGCGATCGCGGTGTCGATCTACCTCGCCTACCGTTTCGCCGAGACCATCGGCCGCCTGCTCGGGGAGACCGGCCTCGAAGTGTTGGTGCGCCTGTCGGCGTTCATCCTGATGTGCATCGGCATCGAGATCGTCTGGAACGGCTATAGCACACTCACCGCCGTGCACTGACGGCACACTGTCAGTCAGCCGCCAGCAGCGCGATCACCGCCGCGCGCGCCGCCACCGAATGCACCGGCAGCGCGAGCACGTCGCCGGGGCGCGCCCACTCGAGTGCGCAGTGCACCGCCTCGAGCTCGCTCGGGCGCATGGGGAGTGACTCATCCGCGAGGCCCGCACGGCGCAGTGCGGCATGGATCACGCGCGGAATCTCACCCGCAGGCCGGCCGCGCAGCTGCGCCTCGTTCTCCTTGATCACGATGAGCGCGGGCTGGAATTCCGCGGCGGCGCGCGCCAGCGCCTCGATCTCGGCGTCCTGGCGATTGCCGGCATGGCCGAGCAGCAATCCGAGACGCCCGCCCGCGCCGCGCAAGTGCGCCGCAACCCGCAGCAGCCCGCGCAGCCCCTCCGGGTTGTGCGCATAGTCGACGAGTATCCGAACGCCGCGGCGCTCGAAGCGCATCATCCGGCCAGGGTTGTCGATGGCGCGCGCTCCGAAACGCGCGAACACGGCGGCAATGAGGTGCGGTGGCACGCCGAGGGCCGCCGCCGCGAGCGCTGCGCCGGCGAGATTCGCGCTGTTATAGGTGGCACTGCCCTCGACTGTCAGCGGCATGTCCGCGATCGCACCGAGGTCATGCTCGCGGCCGGCGTGGCTGAGGACGAGGCGGCCAGCACGCTGGCCGCAGGTCGATCCGCCGCCGGCGCGGTGGGCGCGCAGCGTGCCGTGATCCGTATCGAGGGCGAACCAGCCCACCGGCACGCTGCGGCCGAAGCGATCCGCGAGTGTCCGCGCCCGCATCAGCAGCTGCG
>Ga0307477_10000517_pt1 | contig 41948 bp, 60 predicted proteins | sample atmos_gasesECM2C_FD_203316 | JGI IMG/M metagenome (GOLD analysis project Ga0307477, IMG submission 203316) | Hardwood forest soil microbial communities from Morgan-Monroe State Forest, Indiana, United States - atmos_gasesECM2C_515 | ecosystem: Environmental > Terrestrial > Soil > Temperate... | reverse complement strand
TTTTCAGCTCGCGCACCTGGTCCTCGGAGAGGCCGGCCTGCAGGCCCACCCCGTCGGCGGCGGCGTCGGAGTCCTCGCCGCACACCACGATCCCGAGCGCCGCACACAGGGCGTAGCGGCGATAGTAGGTGAGGGTGGCGCCGTAAGCCTGGGGCACCGTCTGGCCGATGGCGCCTGCGGCCTCGAAATTCGGCCGGGGCGAGACGAAGCGCTTGTCCTCGGCATGGCTGCCGACCTGCACCCTTACCGTCGTGATCACGTCGCGGTCGGTCATGTCCTGGGAGAACGTGGCCGCGATGCCATGCGCGGCCATGACGGGCCCGGCAGCTTTGACGACGTCCTCCAGGGCCGCGTACTTGTAGCGCAGGTCGCCGTTCTTCTGGAGGACCGGCCGCGTCTTGGGCACCTGGGGACACTCGCGCTGGAAGGCGGCCAGGGCGCGGCCGTATTCCTCCCGGGCCCGCAGCGACTCCCAGCGCTCTTGCAGGTCCAGCAGCTTTCCTAGGCGCTCGGGGTTCAGGCCCTTGTCGAGCGCGGACTGGATCAGGGCCAGGGGCGTCAGCGGCCCCCGCTCCATCACGGCCATTTCGGCCGTCTCGGTGCTCATGGCGTGCTCCTTTCGTGGGGCCCAATCAGCCCGCCCAGCCAGTCGTCGAGGCTGGCCTTCGCGTTGCCGAAGTCGTAGCAGTCGTCGCTGTCGAAGATGACGGAGCCGCCCTGCTCCCGCACCTGGATCCGCCGGCCGCTCCGGCGGTGCGGCGACCGGTGCAGGGAGGCCGCCAGGCGCTCCCCGGAGGGCAGGGTGATCGTGAACCGCTCCAGCAGGAGCGGCGCTTCGGGGACATTCGGGGTCGGGATTACGTCTGTCAATTCGCTCATTCCTGCCTCCAGGGGTGCCAGGTATGCGCCTCTCCGAGAGGCGCTTCTGCATTCTGTGAAAAACTCTGCCGCGGCCCACAGAAAGCGCTTGCATTGGAGACGCTTTCTGGTAGATTCGCAGGCGCAAAACACAACCTCTTCAACCCTGCCCGGGGAACGACCCCGGGCAGGGCGCCTCCCCAACCGGTAGCGCCTGCGACGCGCTGCCGGCCAGTTTGGACGGGCCAAGCGGGCTCGTTCACGCGGGTCGGCGCGGGAGTCCCGGTCTTGAAGGTCAAGGACGTCCTTGCTGCCTACCGGCAGCACTGCGCCACCGAAGGCGCCCACTGCCCGAAAACCACCCGCCAGGTCGAGATCACGTTGAGCCTGTTCGCGCAGGCCCACGGCGAGCTGGACGTCTCCGAGATGAAGCCCGCCCACCTGGTCGTTTGGGCCCAGGCACAAACGGGCTGGAAAAGCAGGGGGACGCGCGGCGTCCACATGGCGCGGGTCAAGGCAGCGCTCGGCTGGGCCGCCCGGCTGGAACTGATCGGCCGCCACCCGTTTCAGTCGGTGACCTGCGGCAAAAGCGAGCGGCGGCCGGCGATGGCGGATCAGGCACTGGAGGGCCTGTACGGGGCCGCAAACAAGGCGCTGGAGCGGGCCCTTCGCTTCCTGCGCCTGACCATGTGCCGCCAGGCGGAGCTGTGTGAGGCGCGCGTCGCCGACCTGGATTTCGCGCGAGGCGTGTGGGTGGTAGACCGCCACAAGTCGCGCAAATTCACGGGCAGGGCCAAGATCATTCCCCTGACGGAAGAGGCGCTGGAACTGCTCCGCGAAACCCTCGCAGTCGGGACAGTCGCGGTGGCAGGGACAGGAGCAGCCGTCGTAGAGGGCGTGGAAACCGTGCCGGCAGGCGACCGACACGTCTTCCTCAACAACCGGGGCACGCCGTGGACGCCCGCGGCGCTGCGCAACGGCCTGTGCCGGCTGCGCGCGCGGGGCATCGACACCGGCGGCGCTAGTCTCCACGGCATCCGCGGCCGCGGCATCTCCGACGCCATCGCCAACGGCGCTTCGATTAAGCTGGTCGCCGAAGCGGTCGGCCATCGGTCGGTCACCACGACGGAGCGGTACATTCACCTCGACGACAAGCTGGAGGACGTCCGCGCCGCCGCCCAGAAGGGCATGCCCGCGAAGGGCCGGCGGCGCGGCGCGATCGGCGCTTGAGCAAGCGGCACCACGCGCCCGGGCTGGCGAGGGCAGCAGGACCGCCAGGCCAGAGACAGGAATGTCTCGCGTCAACCCGGGCGGTGGTGTCCACCGCGGCCCCGCACACCCCGCACACCCCGCACACCCGGCCGGCGTCGCGCCACCGTCAGCGCCGGCCGGGCCGTCAAAGGCGCGCCGTATGAGGCGCTTTCCGGCTCGCGCAACCGCAACAACTCGGGGAGCTTTGCCGAGGCCAGACCCAACAAGCGCCGCGGCTGGCGGCGCCTTCTTGAAAGAAGCGCCTCGATTTTGGGTATCTGGGCAAGCTGCGTCGTTTCGGAAAATGGGTAACATGCTTGCACTGCGGTAGTTAGGTCGTTCCGCTTCCTGTGAGTCTGCGGTGGCTGCGCAGGATGGGTTGAATCGCGCCTGGGGAGCCAATTGTAGCCTGTCCATGCCCACGATGCAATCCTCCAATCGATACGACCGGGTTCTCTTGCCACACTCGCCCGCCCGACCATCCTAACCCACGCCCCGGAATTGTCAACGTCAGCATTGCCGTTTTTCGTGACGTTGACCCGAACGCCATTGAAGGCTACAATCTTATGGCCATGGCGGGCCCATGGTTGCTGCCTATACCGATGTTGACGAATGCACCAAAGGCGCTTACAATGCTGACGTAAAACCCGGCGGCAGCAGTAGGAGGGGGATTCCCGTGGAGATCGACACCTACACCTTTCGGGCAAGCGGCGATCTGCTGGAGGCCATCCGCCAGGCGGCCGAGGCGGAGGGGCTGCCCATGAACGAATGGCTGGCCCAGACGGCAGCCCGGAGGCTGGATCGGTCCGAGCTGGGACGCATCCCACGCCGGCCCGTCGGCCGCCGGCGCAAGCCGCTGGTGCCGGATGCGGCCGACGGGCCGAAACAGGGCCCGCGCCGCAAGCGCCTCGCCAACGCCTCCTGACTCCGGCCGTATCTCCTCCCGCCCCGGTCCGAAATGGGCAGTCCGCCCATTTCCACCCGCACGGGTAGCTGAAAGGGTTCCCGTGATCGCTCGCCGCTTCTGCCCCTCCTGCAACCGCAACGTCCTGGGCCAGAGCTGTCCCTTCACCATGGCCGAGTACCTGGGCCATGGCCTCCTGATCCTCGTTACCTGTGGCCTCTGGCTTGTAGTGGCCGTGCCCTGGGCCGTCGTCCGGCAGCGCCGCTACCTCTGCCCCGACTGCGGCGCGCGCTGCTAAACGCGGGCCGCGCGGAACAGGCCGAGCCCCGGCCCGGTGGCCTGCGCCTCCGCGCGGAAGCCGCGCTCCCCCAGGAACGCCAGCAGGGCCTCCACGGTACAGGGCCGGCCGCAGTCGGCCGCCGCCGGGACCTCGGTGACCTCGTGGTACTCGCCCACGATCTCCTGCACCCGGTCCAGACACCCGGCCCCGTACAGAATCGGGAACTCCGCCCCCTCGACGTCCAGCTTGAGGAGCCGGACCGGCCCCGTCGCCAGCTGGTCCAGCCGGACCGTCGGCACGCGCTCCCCCGGCAGGCCACGCATCAGCGAATAGCTTCCCGTGTTCTCGGGATCGGCCAGCTTGCTCAAAGGGGGCGCCTCGGGGCCCGGCCAGCAGGCCGCGCCGTAGAGCGTCACCCGGCCCAGGTCGATCCACGGCTTCAGGTTCTCGCGGAACAAAGCCGCGTGCTCCGCCACCGGCTCGACGGCCACGACGTGCTTGGCTCCGCGGCGCAGGGCGGCGTTCGTGAACGATCCGATGTGCGCCCCGAGGTCGATCACGACGTCGTCCGCGGCGAACTGCCGCGGCAGGCCGTACTCGTTCGCCAGGTTCACGCTCTGCCAGATCGCCTCGTCCCAGGTCCCGGCCCGGAAGTGGTAGTGGAGCCCGGGACGGATCAGCTCGCCGCACTCGGTGTAGTACGACCAGGCCGCTTCCTCGCCGGGCAGCCCCCGCACGAAAGCGTTGCCGCCCTGGCCCTGCTGGTCCGTGTTGTAGCCCTGGGGCAGCTCCAGCCCGTCCAGCTGCCCGAAGAAGCGAAACTTGTCGCGCGTCCGGTGAACGAACAGCGTCCGCCCGTCAAAGTCCGGCTGAAGGAAACTATTGACGTGCCAGCCCGGCCGGCTCCGCGGCACGCACATTTCGGTCCCCCGCTTCCGCCAACAGAGGTTAAAGGAGTCCTTGTCTCCGTAAATGTGCGTGTACAGGATCTCGTGGTGCGCGTTCAGCCAGCACGTCAGCCATAGGGACCCCCACTGCTCCGGCCGGCCCTTGTCAATCAAGAACTGACCGCTCTCCAGTCCGGGAACGTCGTGCGGCCGGACGCCGAACCGCTCCCACTGCCCGGGCTGGAGCGGCCCAAAGTCCGGCCAGAAACAGGCCCCGACCCGTCGAAACTCCGGGTGATCCCACACCGCGGCCGGGTTTTGCACCGGGTAGGAATCGGCGTCCAGGCTCAGCACCTCGCGAAAGGGGCAGAAGGAGGCGGCGAACGGCTTCAGCATCCAGCCGTGATCCACATTCTCCCGGCGGATGGCCAGGCCCGGCCGGTCGCGCCACATGGCGTTCGCGTCGATCCACGCCACGCCCCAGCCTTCCAGGGCCTGCGCCATCCGCGGGTCGAACTCGCCCCGGTCGCCGAGATACCACACCTGCACCGGCAGCGCGCAGCCGACGTGCCGCAGCATCCGGACCGTGACGTACAGGGAGGGGAAATACCGCCAACCGCCGGCGCAGATGACCACGCCCCGGCCGACGGGGAAGTCCGGCGGTGCCGGCGGGTGGACCGCGGCCTCGGCGAAGTTCTGGCGCAGCGCTTCGAGCAGGTTTTCGTAGCCGGCGAAGTGCGGCGGCCAGGGCCCCGGCGGCTGGCGCAGCAGCTGGCGGCACCACTCCACGGGTTGATCCGGGGTCAGCAGGTCGTGCCGGCAGTCGCTCACGTCTTCGCCTCCGCGCGGCGGATGGCCTCGTCAACCAGGCTGCCCACGGGGTCTAGCGGGTTGAGCCGGGTCGCCAGGCCACTCACCACGGCCTGCCGTGCGGCCCCGGCCGCCGCCTTCCAGTTCCACGACTCGTTGAGCCACCCGATAATGACGGCCCGGTGCTCCCGGCAGCCGGCCGGGCCCCAGGCGTCCATCTGGCAGGCCCTGGCCTTACAGGGGCAGTTGGAGAGGGGCGCGATCCCCAGGGACGCCAGGAGGGCGGTCAACTCCGTGCCGGGGCCGGAAACAGCAGGAGCCGGTTTAGCGTCCGGGTTCTGTATCTGTGTCCAGAGCAGCCGGTTTCTCCTGCCCACCTCGTCGAGCCGGCGCGAAACGTCCCAATGGTATCCGGTCAGGGTAATGCCGTAATGGGGGCACCAGCCAGGGCCAACACACGGACACGGGACCTCGATGTATTGGTATTTGGTCATGTGCTAATGACGATGTTGGCGTTGCAGCTGCCACCGGGGACGATTGGGAACGTGTTGCACACGCCGCCTATGGCAAGGATGTTGGTCTGACCGCCGCCTGCCTGAGTCAGGTTCTGCGTCCCCGGCGAGAGGATGCAAGAGTAGCAAGATGTACATTGAGAGGGCAACGGGTTGCTGTTGAAGTCAGTGCCAAAGGTCCCGTTGATGCTAAAGGTCCCGGGTGTAATGGTCGTGCAGTTGGTCCAGAACGCGACTGCCAACGGAGCGCCGTTCATAGGCACGATGTTGTAACAGGGGCCGGACGACAGGTCCAGTTGGGCCGCGGCAAAGAAATCGTAGCCGCACAGGGCCGCCGGGGCGGACCCGGACCACATTCCGGTCGCCGGGTCGTAGTCGATGGGAAATGTGAATGGCGGTGGAGAACCCGGACTGCCATCGCAATGGTAGGGCGCACCCAGGTTTTGCGTCACGACTACCCAAAGTCGGGTCGGCAGGAAGTAAGGCGCGGCCTGGCAGGGTACGGTCGTTGGTGGCCCCGACCCAATCACCACGCCCGACCCCGACCCGATCATCACCCCGCAGCAGCACACCGACGTCGGCGGGATGGGGTGCTTTTCGCAGCCGCAGCAGATCGGGACCGGCAGGTCCTCGCAGCCCGGCGGACAGGGGGGACACGGCATGAGCTACCCCCCGTCGCAGGCGCCGTAGGTGATCGTGGACCCGGCCGGCAGACAGATGCACGCTTTCACAACCGTTGCGATCCCCGTCACCGGGTCGCACTTCCAGTCCGTGACCACCGTGATACAGAGCGGTGTCGGGCCGGAGCCGGAACCCAGGACGCCCGGCACGTCCAGGCAGCACAGCCGGACCACGGCCCAGCGCGGCGAGCCCGACGACTCCACCCACAGCACCTGCGCCGATCCCTGGTTCAGCGCCTGCAGCTGCGTCGCGTCGCCGTCCAGGACGTCCGCGAAATCCCAAAGCACATCCTGGACGTGCAGCTGCACGCACACCACGCCCGCGACCATGGCCCGGCCGATGGTCCCCTTGGCCAGCGGCTCCACGGTGATGCAAAACCTCCCCGTGTCCCCGGGGACGCGCGGGGTGTGTCCGGAGAAGGCCACCAGCCGCTGAAACTCCGGCAGGTTGTCGGCCGGCAGGATGAGCGGGTCGCCGAGCCCCAGGGCCGCGAACCGGCCAACGTCGGCCCCGGTGTCGTTCCGGACCTTGATGATGTCGGTCTCGCGCGTCAGCTCCACAGCGCCGGCCCCGACCTTGCCCAGGTCGTTGTCCCGGGCCAGGTCGGTCAGCCGGTTCCACACCGCCGCGCGGATGTCGAAGGCCTGCCCGGTCGCCAGTTTGCGGAAGCCATCGCCGGGCATGTCAGGGCCCTATGCCGAGTTGGCTGAAATCCGAGGTGTCGTAAACGCGCACGACCGTGGCCGCCACGGGCTGCTTGACCAGGCTTTTCGCACTGACCACGTCCTGGTAACGCATCCAGAGGTATTCCCACCCTTTCTTGGCGGGAATGGTGATCTTGTTGGCGCCCGTGCCGATGGTTAGGTTTTGCGCGTTGGGGCTGGCCGAGAAGCGAAAGGTGATCTCGAAGTCGATCTTGTCCTTCTCCGTACCGCTCGCTCCCAGGAACAGCACCTCGCCCTCATCGAAGGTCCGCCACGGGGCATTGTTCACGGGCGCTGAGGCCACATCGAAGATCGTCTTGAGGTACTGATCATTGACCGTGCCTTGCGGCACGGCCCAGGTTTCCGACCAGGTGAGGGTAGGCACGTTGACGTCGGTGCCCTCGACGGACTCCCCGTTGACGCCGATGGCGCCCTGGAAGTCCGGCGCCGTCTGGCCGGCCGGGACGTAGGTGCCGATGGTTTCCTTGGCCTGGGTGACGTGTGTTGTCTGGGTGCCGATCTCGAAATTGTAGACGGGGTTGTCCGGGGGGAACGGCTCGGCCGTCGAGCCGCGCTGCAGCGCTTTGCCCCAGTTGATCACGACGTCCCAGATGCCCGCCCCTTCGTGCGTGGCCACGTAGGACTGGAAGCCGAGTACCTGGTTGGTGAACTGGGCCGTCGGGTTGAGGAAGGCCTCGACGGCCACGCGCACCGCCACCTCGTCGATGGTGCCGGCCACGCCGAAGCGCTGCTCGTAGGCGGCGGCCTCGACGGACTCCGTCAGGTGGGGCGACAGGGCTTTTTCCCACACGAGGATCGGCACGTCACGTCACCTTGAGCCCCTGGCCGTCGAGCTTCTTGTTGATCTGCCGCAGCTCCTTGAGCTGGTCCCTCTCCGTCTCGGCGATCTGGTCGATCACGCGCTTCGAGCCCAGCCCGCCCACGGCCAGGGCGGAGAAGGTCCCTTGCACGTCCACCTTGCCCGTGGCAAAGGCTGCCTCGGCCGCCCGGGGCAGCCCCGCCGCCCGCGCGGGCCCCTTGCCGCGTGCCGCCTCCGCCGCGTTGCGGGCCTCGGCCAGCGCGTCGGCCAGCTCCTTCCGGGCCGCGGCCAGGCCCGGGTCGATCTCGCCCAGCCGGCGCTGCCGGTCGGCCTCAATCTGGGCCAGGTCCTTTTGCAGCTGGTCGGCGATCTGGCCCCGCTCGCCGGCGGCCGCCTCGTTCGCCCGCGCCACATGCGCCACCGGCGTTTTCTCGGCCCCGCCGTAGGCCCGGTCGTAATCCTTCAGCGCCTGGCCTGCCGCCACGTTGCCGATGGCAGCCGCGCCCTTGAGCACCGGCCGCCAGGCGTCGGCGGCAAACTTGGCCACGAGCCGCCAGCCCTTGATGATGTCGTTGAAAAGGCGCTCCCACAAAGCCCCCAGGACGTTGACGGTCGGCTTGGCGAACGCGACGATCTTGGCCCACGCTGCCCCGGCGGCAGCCGTGAGCTGCTGCCACTGCTCCATCTGGCTGAAGAACCATTCGAGGGCGAACGCCTTGAGCGTCACCCAGGCCATCTTCCCGTACGCGACGATCCGCGCCCATACGCCCTGGAAGAACGACGACACGTTGACCCACGCGACCTGAATGCCCTGGGTATTTTCGAGGACCGCTACCTTGACCGCCGCCCAAGCGACCCGCGCCGCCAGGCCGAGGTCGCCCGCGGCAAGGGCGTCCCGGATACCGCCCCACGCCTCGACACCTACTTCCTTGACCCAGCGGAACGACTGGCCCAGGTCGGCCAGGGCCCTGCCGGCGGCCCCGGAGAAGTAAAGGATCGCCGCGCCGGCCGCCACCACGGCGACGACCACCAGGCCGAGCGGGCTGACCAGGAAGGCCATGGCGCCGCCGATCGCCTCGGCCACGGACACCACGACCCCGACCACCGTGGCCAGGGCGGCGAAGGCGGCGTCCGCCAGGGACACCGCCCCGCCCACCGCAATCAGGACCGCCCCCACGCCGGCGATCCCCGCCGCCACCCCGGCGACGGCCAGGATCAGGGCCCGGTTCTCGCGGACGAACCGCACCACAACCTGCGCCCCCGTCGTCACCCAGGCGACGACCTGTTTCAGCTCCGGCACCAGCGCCGCCCCGACCTGCGCCACGCCCATCTTCACGACGGCCCACAGGTCCACGAGCGCATTCGAGAACTCCTTCGCCGCCTTGGCCTCCGGCCCGCTGAAGACGACGCCCAGCTCCCGGGCTCGAGCCTCCAGCCGGGCCAGGCCGTCGGCGCCCTCGGCGAACAGCGGCAGCAGCTCGGTCCCGGCCCGGCCGAAGATTTCCATGGCCAGCGCCGCCCGCTGGGAGGGGTCGGCCAGCCCGCCCAGGGCCGCGCCGATCCGGCGGAACTGCTCATCCGGGGCGAGGCCCTGCAGCTCCTGCAGGTTGAGCCCCAGCATGACCAGTGCCTTCCCGGCCGACCCCGAGCCCTCGGCCGCCTCCTGGATGCCCCGGGCCAGGTGCCGGAAGGAGTGCTCCAGGGATTCGGCCGACAGCCCGGCGTGCTCCGCTGCAAAGCCGAGGGAGGACAGAGACTCAACGCCGACGCCCGTGCGCAGGGACAGGTCCTGCAAGTGGGAGCCGGTGTCGCTGAACACCTTGACCGCGCCCCCGAGACCGGCCAGGATGCCGCCGCCGGCCAGGAGCGCTTGCCGGCCGATCCCCGCCACGGCCGCGCCGAACGCCTGCAGCTTCGCCGAGATCGCCGCCAGGTCCTTGGACAGGTTGTCCCTGACGAACAATTCCACGAACGCCCGCCCGGCCCTGATGTCCCCGGCACCGGCCATCGGTCAATTCCTCCCGAGAACGATGCGGGCATATTCCCCGACCGTGATCGACAGCTCTGGCTGGCCGCGCGGCTCGCGGTACGGGTCGAAGTCGTCCGCGGACAGCGCCCGGGCCCCCTCGGTCCGGTGGGCGTTGTAGAGGAGCGCCAGGAGCTGCGCCGTCTGCCCCCACTCCAGCCGGGCCCGGCCCTCGGCCATGAGTGCCAGCTCGCGGAGCGTCAGGGGCCCCGGGTCCACGCCCGCCACGCCGGCCAGCCGGTAGGCCAGCGTCTCTAGACCCGGGTGTTGCTTGCCTTCTCGGCCTCTTCGCGGAGCCGCGCCGCCACCTTCTCCGGCACCACGGCCTCCAGCTCCGCCCCCGCCCGGTCCAGGAGCAGGCCCTGCACCGTCCTGCCCTTGGCCAGCGCCCCCGCCAGGGCCTTCCTCACCCGGGGGTCGGGGAAAAAATCGACCAGCTCCTGCACGAACGCCTCGGCCGCCGCCCCCAGCACGTCCCCGCCCAGGGCGGCGCCGAAGTCCTCGTCGGTGAGGCCCTGCTGCTGCGCCTGCCGCTGGACCAGCGCGAAGAGGACGTCGCACAGCCTGACCGGGTCGCCCATCAGGTCGACCAGCGGCTGGAGCTTGTCGTCGATCAGCTTGTAGCAGTCCACGCCGGTCAGGGAGCGGACGCGCTTGACGGCGGCGACCGTGATCTCCAGCTGCCAATCCCGGCCCTTCGTGTCTTTGAACGGGTGCATGGGGCCTCACTTGCTGCGATATTCTTCGAGCCAACGGTAGAAACGGCGCCGGCGAATCTCCATGCGAATTAACATGGCCACGGTCCAGGCGACACTAGTGCCCAGGATGATAGGAACAAAACACCAGGCGATGAAATTCTCCATGGGGCCTCAAGCGTTGTAGAACCTGAACAGCACGCTGCACGGAGCCGTATCCGCCTTGCAGCGCAGGGTGATGCCAGGCAGCAGTCGGATAGCAGGAGTTTCCTCACCGGGCAGAAGCTTGCCGAAACCGACCATGGCGCCGCCGCTCTTGGGCCCGTAGCTGATGAAGTTATTTGCGTCCAGGTTCTTGATGTAGACCCAGCCGAGTGTTGCGATGTCCGGCGGCACCACGTCCTGCTCCGACGTTCCGACCGTGACGGCCAGGGCGTCCATTCCTGGCGCCAACTGATTCACCTGCAACTGATGGTTTTGCACCGTGTCCGCAAGCGGGCCGTTGGCGTAAACGATGCCGACCTGAAACTTCAATTCGTTCGCCATGGCGTTAGCTCACGTAGGTCCAGTTGGGCAGGTTGGCCGAGTACGCCAGGTCCGCCTTGACGTCGATCATGGCCGTGTTGTCCAGCGGCTCCTTCTGGGAGAAGCCGAAGATGAGGTAGTCGCCGCGGAAGTATTCGATCGCCGGCCCCGTGATCGGCCCGGAGCTGACGGCCAGGTCCACGACCGTCGCGTTCAGGAAGGCGAGGCGGAGGAACTGGTAGGTGGCGTCCACGACGTCCTTGACGATCTCCCACTCCAGGGGCCCCGCTTTCAACCCCTGGAGGTTCACCTTCCAGCCCTGGGTGCGGGAGCTGGCGTCCGCCTTCGTCGCTTCGATGCCGAGGGTGACGTCCCGCGTCAGTTTGATTTCGACCCAGGTTGGGCTACCGTGGGTGCCGTTGTTGTAGTACAGCTTGCCCGTCAAACCCGCATATGCGCCCATGGTGTCACCTCACGCTGTCCCGCCAGATGTCGGCGAGCTTGCCCTTGGCCTCTTCGAGGGCCGGCCCCATGAAGGGGCGCGGCCGGTAATGGGCGGGCTTGACGAGATGCCCCACCCGCCGCGTCGTGCCGCCGCCGTACTCCAGGAGCGCCGGCGCCTCGCCCGCCCTGGCCACGGTCGGACCGATCACGACGTTTTTCCGCGCCGGCTCGTAGGCGAAGAAGATCAGCGCCTTGAGGATGCCGGTGTGGGAGCTGGGCGGCTCGCCCGGGTCGCTCACCCGCTTGCGGGTCCGGATGATCGACCGCGCCCGGGTCCGGACGAAGGCGCCGATCTTCGACAGGTTGCGGCGCGTGGCGCTGTCCATGGCGCGCACGACCTTCGCCCGGTCGAAAAAGCCCCCCGTCGCCTCCTTGAAGTTCATGCCGATCATACGTGCGCCCACCAGATGGAACTGTCGCCGTCCGCCAGCCGGAAATCAGGGAGCAATTCCCTGACCACGCCCGCCAATTCGCACTCGGGACCGAACTGCGTGGCCAGCTTCGGATCAAACGTGCGCAGGGTCCGGAAGTCGTGGCCGCACAGGAGCCCCCCGGGTTTCAGCAGGGACCGCCACGACAGGATGTCCGCCCGAATCGCCGCCCGGTCGTGCAGGCCGTCGAGGAAAACCATGTCCGCGCGGAACCCGTCCGCGGCGAACCGGGCCGCGGCTTCCAGGGAGGTTGCCACCACCGCCACGAGCTTCCTGGCGTCCAGCAGGGCCCTGCAGTTCCGCCGGAACTCCGGGTAATGGCGGCCCGGTGCCAGTCCCCAGGTCAGCGTCCGCGATTCGCCGCCGTCCCAGGTGTCCACCGCGTATACCACGCCCGGCGTGTGCGTGGCCAGGGCCGTCGTCGAGCGCCCCAGGTCGCTGCCCACTTCCACGATGATGTGCCTGGTACTGGCCTGCTCCGCCAGCCAGCGCAGCTCGTCGGCGGTCATCCAGCCCGGGATCGCCGTGGCCAGTTCTATCCCCATGGTGCCGATCACCGATAGCTCCTGTACGTGACCGTGACGACCGCCGTGAACTGCTGCATCTCGTCCAGGTGGTGCGGGTCCCATACCGGGTCGAGCGCCACCGCCGTCGGGATCGCCTGGCCGCGCGGGATGGCCAGGCCGGTCAGGTCGTTGGTGATTAACAGGTCCATCACCTGCTCCGTGAAGCGCGTCAGGTCGTCGATGTCCTGGGTAACGAGGCCGGGCACGCGCTTCTGCACGCCCACGTCGATCCGGTAGTCCACGGCCCGTTGCCGGCCGCGCGTGATCACGTACGCCGTCTCGCCGTTGGGCACCACCGTCACCACCAGCTGGCCCTGCTCCTTGAGCGTGTAGACCGGGACGTATTTCCGCACCGCCCCGATATTCGCCGGCGAATTGTAAGGCGCGTCGAACGTGTGCCCGTTGAGCACCGCCACCACGCCGTCGGCGATCGCCGTGATCTCCGGGGCCGCCATCCCTACCTCCCCACCCCCGCCGTCACCGACACCAGCTTCAGATGCACGCGCATCTGCGTGTTGAACGGGTCCGACCACCGCCAGGGCGGCTCGCCCTTGATCGGCAGTACCTCGTAGGCGAGGGTGTTGCCCCGGTACACCGTCGTCACCGTGTCGCCGCGCTGCGGCTGCGTCAGGACGCCCCCCAGGATCAGGTCGGCCGCGGCGATCACGATGTCCGCGTCCGTCCACTCCATGACCAGGTGGCCCTGGCCGTCCTCGAGCTTGAGGAGGGACTGGCCGAAGGTCGCCTGCAGCGGCACGGACTGAGCGCCGCGCGCGTACTGGACCTGCTGCGCCAGCTGCTGCCGGCTCTGGTCCGCCAACCAGGCCATCCCCCGGCGCAGCAGGTCCGGCACGGTTCAGCCCTCCGCCGAGGCCGGCCCGGCCTGGTCGATCAGGTGGTAGCAGTCATCCGCCTGGATCGCCACCAGCTGCTCGGGCCGGAGCCCCGCGCTGCCCTTCTTCAGGTCAGCCGTGACCTGGGTGGACTGCGCCACTTTGGCGCAGCACTCGACCACGTCGCCGGCGAACACCTCGACGAGGTGTTGCTCCCGGTTCGGGCCGCGCCAGCCGCGCGGCTTGCCCTCGACGGCCTTCTTGAGTCTGTCAATCGCTTGCAAGGGGTGCCTCCTTCCGCCAGGCCAGGACGCGCTCCCGCGCCTCGGCCAGCGCGGCTTCCATCCACTCGGATACCTTCAGGGCCTGCTCCACGGTGCCGTAGATGCGGGCGCCGCTGAAGCTGCGGGCGTGGTCGATGTTCTCGTCGGTCTGCCGCGCCCAGTTCCGCTCGTTCCCGACCCAGTGAGGGACGATCCCCGCGTCCATGAGCCGGTGCCCCATCCCGGTTTCCGTGTCGGGCCAACCCGCTACCCGTTCCTCCCACTCCCCGGCCACCTTCATGCGCTGCATCGACCAGGACAGGCCCAGCCGATGGTAGGTCGGGGCGTGCCAGAGGGAGCAGACGTGCCCCGGGCAGTGCGCCCAGAAATCGCCGGCCCAGCCCCGCGGGCTCATCCGGTAGGCCACCACGGGGCAATCCCGGTTGCACTGGGCCAACAGCCATTCCAGGACGGTCCGCCGCCGTAGGAAGCAATCGGAGTGCGTCAGGAAGACGTACTCACAGCCACGCGACAGGGCAAAGCCGAGGTCCAGGGCCGCCACGATGGGTTCGCTGCTGTCGTCCCAGGCGTGGCCCCGGATGTAGTGGATCTCGCAGTCCGGGGCCCGGGACTGCTCCACCGCCGCCCGGACCCGCCAGGGCGAGCCCGTGTCGATCACCACCAGGTACGGCCGCTCCGTCTGCAGCCGCAGCAGATCCAGGCACGGCCCCAGCGGCTCGGCCGTGGCCCGGTCCAGGTGCGGGACTACCGCCATGATGCGGTGGTCGCGCGGTTTGCGCGGCACCACTCCCGCCGGACCTTTGCGGCCGGCGAGCGGTGCGACCAGGAGATCGGAATGGTCGGAAATCACGAGCTGTACCCCGGCCAGTGCAGGAACTCGACCGTCGTGTCGCCCGACGCCGCCGCCTTGCTGCAGATGCCGAGCTGGGCGTTGTTGGTGGACGTCGTGGTGACGACGTTGTTGGTCTGGTCCCAGTAGACCTTGACGCCCTTGCCGATGGCGCCCGAGGCCTTGGGCCCGCGGTAGACGCCGCCGCCCATCGACAGGGCCCCCAGGACGCCCACGGCGATATCGACGTGGGCAATCCCCATCTCCTGGCCGTTGGGGACGACGTCGCCGGCGTTGACCGCCACCGAGGCCGGCGTGTAGTCCTCCTTGATGGGGTAGCCCGACACAAATTGCATGTACGTGATGGACACGGAAGGTACCCTCCAACGGCGGGCGGGCGGCCCGGCGTTACTTCTTCTTGGTCTTCTCTTCCTTCTCGGGCTCCGGCGCCGGGGCCAGCTGCTCCAGGGTCAGGTCGGCCGTGTGGCCGTCGTCGAACTCGACCGCGTACAGCGTCGCCGTCGGCGCCACGGCCGCCGGCGGCACCCCCGGGGTGACCCGCTTCACCACGCCAGCCTTGCCGTGGTGCTTGTGGCCCGTGTCGGTGTTCTTGACGCGGTCGCCCGGCGCCAGGTCCGCCGCGTCCGCCTTGTCGTCGGTCTTCTTGCCCATGAGTCAACCCTCCGAAAAAGGACGGCGGCCGTCCGCTATCAGGCGGCGCCCTTGCTCTTGACACCACCGCGGAAGTTCTGCATGGCCACGCCGAAGTCGAAGAAACCGCGGATGCTGATGCCCAGGGTCTGGAACTCGGCCTGCGCCGTCTGCACCGTCGGCTGCTCCTGGCCGTTGAGGAACGCGCACTCGATGACCGGGATCACCCCCGGCGGGCCCAGCAAATACCAGCCCGTCGCCGAGTAGCCGGTATAGGCGCTGTTGGACAGGTAGCGGCTCTTGACGACCTCGAAGCGGCCCCGCCAGATGTTGGTATTCGGCTGCCTTGCCTGCGAGGTTTGCCCGGTGCCGACCAGGTATTCCGCGTTCATCAGCTCGCGGGCCGTGGTGTCCAGCTCCGGCGGCACCAGCAGGATTTCCGGGTCCAGGCCCAAAGGCTTGCCGGCCGGGTCCACCTGCTGGTCGTAAGTCAGTACGGCCGTCGTCAGGCTGGACGACTGGAGGTTGGTGGCCGCGCCCGTGAAGTAGTTCGGGTTGGTGTGGCTCGCGCTCCAGAACGCAATGGCGTCGTCAGCGTTGCCCGGGTTCAAGAATAACGCCCAGAAGACGTCATTGAGCTTGAGCGCGGCACCGCGGCCCATGAGCTGCGGCGTCGTGGTCAGGCCGGACAGGTCATCGTTGATGATCATCTGCCGGTTGATCGTCAGGATGCGGGCATACGTCGCCGCCTGGTTCGGGAAGGCCTGGTCCTGCAAGGTGGCGTGCTTGATCTGCCCGTCCTGGCCCACCTGGATGTACTGGAAGTCCCCGAACAGGTTGATGGATTTGGTCGGCTTGAAGTCCTTGACCGGCCGCACCGCCGTCACCTTCCGCCAGGAGCTTTCAACGAACAAATACCCCATCAGGAGGAACTTGTTGAGCACGTTGGCGAGCAGATTCGCCACGCTGACCGTCGAGGCGCCCTCGGCCCGGATGTCCCAGTTGCACGCCCGCAGCGCGGCCTCGATGTCGCCGTCCCCGGAGAACCTGTCCTTGATCCGCTTGCCGTTGAGCGCCGCCCCGGCCACGAGGACCTGCTGCAAGCCGATGCCCCCGCGGTACAGGTCGTGCGCGTGCTGCTGAGCCTGGTCGGTGTAACGGGCCTTCAGCTCGCGGAGCGTCCGCTCACGGATGTCCGGCGCGACCTCGTGCTGCTTGTAGAAGTCCTCGTGGAACAGCTCGCACTTTCCCGCCTGGAGCACCGCGGCCTCCACGACCTCCGGCGTGAGCTGCGGCGCGCTGGCGGAGTAGCCGAGACCGCCCGGGATCAGGGGCGGGTCCTGCCGGCTCGCCCGCAGCACGGCCAGCTCCGTCCGCTCCTTCGTCCAGCCGGCCATGATCGCCTCTTCCATGATGACGACCTTCCGCTTCTTGCCGTCCTCGGTGATCTCGCAGGACAGGTCCGGGTGCGCCGCGCACAGGTCGCGGATGCCGCGCTGCCGCTTCATCTCCGCGGCCATCTCCCGGCGGTAGTTCTCCCGGGCCGCCCGAATGTCGAGGCCGGCTGAGGCCTTCGCCTTCTTGAACTTGGGCCGGCCTTCGTGCTCGCCCCGGTCGCCTGTGTCGGACTCGTCGTCTTCCTTCTCGCCGTCGTCCTTGGCAGCCGCCTTCGCCTTGTCCTTCTTGTCCTCGTCGTCGTCCTCTTCCTCGTTCTCCTCGTCGTACTCGGCCATGACGCGCGCCCGCATCCGGTCGCTCATCATGTCCGGCGACATGTCGTACTTTTCCTTGCAGTAGTCGGCGAACGTCGTTTTCTCGTCGTCTTTCTTCTCGGCCACGATAGGCCCTCCTCTCCCGGATGCCACCAGCACGGAGGTTTGATCGTCCGCGCCGATCGCCACGATGGAAACTTCCCGGACCTTGGTTTTCCGGGAGACGTAGCACGGTCCGGCAAACTCCTGGCCGTTGACCGTGACCTTGCTGCCCTCGGCCACGAAGTCCTTCACCATGCACTTCGCGCCGATCGACGCCTGCCACTTCATCCCCTGCCGGGCCAGCCGCAGGATGTCCTGCGCGGCCTGCTCCTGGTCGAAGATCGCGCCGCGCAGGACCAGCTTGCCCCCCTCGACGCCAGCCGAGTCCGACTGCCCCACCACGGTCCAGCGCATGGGCGCGGCGCTCATCGGCGGGGGGCCGTGGTTGTCGAGGATCACCGTGTCCTGGGCGCATTCGATCCCTTCCATGTCCACAATCACCGGCGCGTCCCACCAGGCCTGCTCCAGGGGCCCGCCGGTGTAGGCGACGATGGTGAAGCGCGGCTTCTTGCCCTCGGTGCCGGCCGCCTGCAGGTCCAGGGTCGCCGCGCCGCAGAGCGCCAACTCGCCATCCTGCATTCGCTTGTCGTCGGCTTTCGCCACCGTTCATTCCTCGCTCAGCGCCAGGGCCAGGGCGGTGTCGCCCGCGCCCCGTGATTCGACCAGATCCAACAACTCCGCTGCCGCGTCCCGGGCCGTCGCCTCATCCGGGTCGGCCGCCTCCAGCTCCGCCGCCAGGGCGTCGAGGTCGTCTTCCCAGCCCTGCTCCCACAGGTGCAAAGCAGCCGGGTAATCCTCGGCGTCCTGGTCGTCGAGCCAGGCGCCGAACATGGCCCACCCCTCGGCCGTAGCGACAGGGCCCGAGTTGCCGGTGTCGTCGAAAAAACCCTGCACGTCAGGCATTGGGTCGCTCCCAAGCGCCCTTGCGCCCCGCCATGGCCTGCCGAATCTTGTTCAGCGCGTCGGCCTTGGTTTTCGCGTTGGAAACCCCCACGCTCTTGGCCACCTCCAGCACTTGCGCCTTATTCAGTTCCTTGCCCAGCTTGTCCACATGCGCCTGATAGTCGGCGCGCCCGATCTTGGGGTCCTTGAAGCGGTCGTGGAGCGCTTGGGTGTCCTTGATGGCCTGGGATGCGTCCACGGGGGTTTTCGCGCCGGCCTTCGCCGTGGCAGCCTTGGCCCCGGCTGAGGGAGCGCGCCGGCTGGCCTTCAGGTCGGCCAGTTCCTTTTTCGCCTGCACCAGTCCGTTTTTCGCTTCCTTGAGCTTTGCCTGCGCGGCCCCCACCTTCTTCTGGGCATCGGCGATCTTCTTCTGGGCGCGGTCCAGGGCCTTGTCCGCCGTCTTCGCCCCCTGCCCTGCCGTCTTGGTGGCCGCGCCGCCAGCCTTGGGGGCGAAGCGGCCGCGCTCGTCGCGCTCCTGGTCGGCCGCGTAGACCCAGAGGTCCGGCTCCCAACCTGCCTGGGCGTGCCGCCGTTCGTGCCGCGCCACCGATTTCGATTCCGCCGCGTGCTGCTGGTCCAGGGCGTCGTGCTCGGCGTCGTGTTTTTCGTCCAGGGCCTCATCTTCCTTGTCCCGGGCCTTTTCCCGGGCCCTGTCCTCCCGGTCCCGGGCCTTGTCTACCTTGTCGATCTCTTTCTGCTGCCGGGACGTCTGCCGGTTAAAATCCTTCTTGTACTCCTCCTCCGTGGTGTCCGCCTCGTTGTGCCGGTCCAGCAGCTCCTGATCCTCCCGGTCGTGCTTCTCCCGCAGAGCGTCGTCCTCCTTCTCCCGGGATTCCTCGACCGTCGCGTCTTCCCTATCCCGGCGCTCCTGCACAGCGGCCTTCTCCTTCTCGTGCTTCTCCGTCAACTCCTTCTTCTCCCCGGCCTGCCGTTCGGACAGCTTGCCGCCGCCGCCCCCGCCCTTCGGGGCGAACTGCCCGCCCTCGGGACTACCGGCCGGGTTCCGGGGTTGCTCGGCGGCCCCGGCCAGCGGAAAAAAACTCGCCGCCACCCCCGGCTTCGTGGCCGGTGCCGCCGGGGCCGGCAGGCCGAGCTGAGCCATCAGCTTCACTTCCTTCGCCCGCTGCTGGAGCGCTTCCTCCCAGTCCTCCCCCTTCTCGGCGTAGATCGCCGCCAGGGTGGTCGTCTGGTTGGCCAGCTCCATTTGGTCGGCCTGCGCATCCTTCACCGGGTCGATAGATTCCGCGCTGTCCCAGAACCAGCGGTGCGGCAGCTCGGCATAGCTGCCCTCCGGCAGGTAGCCGGGGACCATGACCGCCTCGTCGAGCCAGGCCGCCATCAGCTTGTCGAGGCAGCCGTCCTCGCACTCGGAGCGGTCCACGCGCTGCTGACGGTGATAGCCCAGATGGTCCAGCCGGCCCGACGAGTAGTTGTAACCCGAGCTGTCGCCCAGCCCGACGTTGAGCGGCACGTTGAGGCAGCGGCAGATTTCCCGGAGGATCAGCCGCACGAACATCTCGTAGGTGCTGGTCGGCTGCTCCGCCCGCACCTGGTTGATATCCATCCCCTCGGGTAACTGGACCATCAGCCCGCGCGAGATGGGGAACGTGGCGAAGTCGTTTTCCGAGTCGGGCTCCGGCGTGTCGCGGTCGGCCGGCGCCTCGCTCTTGAGGAACAGCGCCACGTCGGCCGCCGCCTCGGCCGCCGCGATCACTGCCTTCGTGTATCTGCGAAGTTGGGCGAACAGCTCGAGCGCCGGCGTCAGCTCGGGGATGCCGCGCACCTGGCCCGGCCGATCCTTCCGGAACCAGTGCAGCACGTTCCGCACCGGCCGCTTGTCGTACACGAGCGGGTTCAATTGCGGCACGAACAGGTCGCCGGGATGGTGCCGCAGGATGTGGTACTCGGTTGGGTTGCCCAGCTTGTCCAACACGACGCCATCGACCCAGAAGTAATCAATGAAGCCGGGGTCGGGCGTCGTCACCTGGTCGCTTTCGATCACCGACACGTCGAGCTGCACGGCATCATCGACCTGGACCAACTGCGGGTTTGTCACCAGGACGCCGAAGCCCTCGCCGTCCTGGACCTTGGCCTTGCACATGAGCCGCAGCTTGTCGGCCAGCCCCACGGCCTTCGCCCACGCCTTCCAGCGCGCCTCGACGGCGCGGTTGAGCTGCGGGTCCGGCGTGCGCACCTGGAGCCGGGGCCCCGTCCCTACCAGGTCGTTGGCGATCGTGTTGACGATGCCGCGGGCGTAGCTGTTGTTGGCGACCTCGTAGCGGGACCGGATTTTCAGGGTCCGCCGCACCTGGAAGGAATTGGCTGCCTTGGCGCTCAGGTAGTCCGTCATGAACCAGAGCGGCGCGTTCTCGTTGGTCGTGACGGACGAATCGTAGCGGGCCCGGATCGCCTGGCGCGACGGCGGCTCCGCCTTCCGCGGAGGCGGCTTGCGGCCGAACAGGGAGCGCCAGGAGAAGGCCATGGTTTACCCGAAGGAGCCGAAGGACTGATCCGCCGGCGCCGGCACGGTCGCCGGCACCTGGGCCGGCCCGGTCAACTTCGTCCAGCGCAGGCCCATGCCCCGCCGCGGCGGCCCGGCGCCGCCGACGTTGCCGGCCTGCTTGGCCGCCAGGTACTGGTCGGCGGCGATCAAGTCGGGCAGGGGCTGCTGCGTGACCTCGTGGCCGTCGGAGGACGCCGAGCGCGGCCCGCCGGCCACGGCCGCCAGGTTGCCGCCCAGGTCGTCATCGAGAATGAACTGGCTGACGGTCTGACTGGATGTGACGGTCGCCACCGTGGCCGCCGCCGACACCTGGACCATGTCTCCGCCGGCGTAGGTCGTCGGCACGATCCCGGAGACGTCGTACTGGCCGGTGGCCGGGTTGGTGATGGTGAGGGTGGGCGGAACGTTGGGGTCGGGGACGCCGTTGCGCTGCCAGGTGAGGGTTGGCGTGGTGTCGGCGTTCTGAGCCGCCCCGGTGGTCGGGTTCTTCGTGAAAAAAGTCGCGGTCCAGTAGGAGCCGGCCTTCAGTCCCATGAGTGACACCCTCCTATCACTCACTCTGACGGCAGCGGCGGGGCGCGCACAAGGGGCCGGGCGCGCATTGGGCGAAGTAATGCCACATATGGCATCGGCGGGTCAGGCCCCGCAGCCCAGGCTGGCCAGCAGGTGGCCGGCGACCACGACCTCCGCCCCCACGGTCCCGGTCGGCACGTTGCCGCCGGGCGGGTACTGGCCGATCGTCGCCTCGTCAACGTGCATGACATTGTTGACGGCGGAGGGATCACCTTCGGAAATGGTCAGGTTCTTTATCCACTGAACTGGCGTGCCGGCCCGGCGGATGTTGCTCCCCAGGTTCTGGTGATTTTTGGTCAGGATAAAGGGAGTCGAGGACGAGCTGGCATCCATGTAGTGGATGAACTCAGTCCACGTCGTCGCTGCAAGCGTGGCGTGCGTGGTCCAGTCGGTGAACGTACCGGCGCTGTCGCCTTGATACGGATAGGGGGACGTGGTGTTGCTTGCGTTGACGGCGGCGATCTCGATGTTCGTGCTACCGTTGCCGTCTTGCAGAATTAGTTCGGGACCGCCCGCAATGTTCGTGAACGTGTCAGAGTAGAGGTAGAAGCCCACGGCGAGGCGCTTGGCGTAGAGTTGCGGTGCTGCGGCGATGGCCCTGGTGATCTTGGCGCCGGCCGTGTTGCCGTCGATTTTGCAGCTGTACGTGCCCGAGTGTTTCTGCCCGGAGTCCTGCGTGCTGCCCGTCGTGACGGACCAGTTGCCCAGGCCGGATTCGTACCCATCGTAAAAGCCCAACGGATTGAAGCAGTAGAACTCGTCGGTGAGCGAAACGGCGATGTTCGTCAAGTTGTCGCCGAGGCCGTCGTCACGATACTGAAGAACCAGAATCTTTCCGTCCGACCGCTGCACGGCAGCCGGGTAACCGTAGCTAGTGAAAACTCCGGTGCTGCCGGCACCGAAGGGAGCAACCGGCCCAAACGTAGCACCGCCGTCCGAAGAGGCCAGGCAACCGACGCCCCAGTGGCCGCTGGTCGCCCGCAGCCCGCAGAAGAGGAGTTGATTGCCAAGCGTCGTCGTCAGGGGGTGGGGCGAAACGTAGTAAGCGTTAGTGCTGGTCATGCCCTTGCCGGGCAGGTTCAGCGCCGCCGGGGCGGACCAGGTGACGCCGCTGTCCGTGGATCGACTGATCCAGAGGTCGCCGCCGGTAGACGCAGTGTCGTTGCGACACACCATGAAGTAATTCGTGGAGCTGACCTTGAACAGCGCCGGCTCACCGAAGCTGACGCCGACGGTGAAGAACACCTCAACCAGCTTGGACCAGGAAGAATCACCCGCCGACGGGTCGTTGCCGTTGGCGCAGATTGCAATGCCGGCTCGCCAGGTGGCGGCGGCATCCCCCGAGTTCTGTGCGTAATACGGAGCCCAGATGTCTCCGTTGGGTTGTTGAATCGGCTTGCCAGTGAAGAGGAAGAACCCCGTATAGCCCAGCGACACGGAGGAGGCCGAGGCGTCGTTCCAGGTGACGCCGCCATCCGTACTCTTGGAACAGTAAGCCGTGCCGATGGCCGCCGCAGCGACGTTCGCATTCGTGCCGTAGCGGTAGCCGCGAATGAGTGTCCCGTTCGCCATCTCCAGCAAGCAGAAGTCGTGCAAGTAGCCTGTGGAGTTGACCGTGACGGACCTGCCACCGATGCTCGCTTTGCCGGTCCAGTTGCTCGGGTTGGTCGGGTCCGAGGTCTGCGGACACTCCATCTTGTAGATGTAGCCGACCGTGCCATTGCCGTTGGAGCCGACCCCACCGAAAATCGCATAGATCAGGCCGTTACGTGCAACGTTGCCACCGGTCTGGTATTGAAGGATGGTTGCGGATGGGTTGCTATTGTAGCCGGCGTGGTCGGTCTGGGTGAAAACGTCCGTGACGGTCGGCAAATTCTGGCTAACGTAAGTATTAGCCGCGCTGCTGACCGACGAGGCGCCGGCGTTGCCGTACCAGAGGTAGCGCGGTGAGTCCACGACGCCGGCCGGCACGTTGGGGATCGTCCCCGTCAGGCGAATGATCTTATTGGTGCTGTCGTTGTCCTTGAGCCAGAAGTTCAGCAGCGTGACGCCATCCGAATCCTGCAAGCGCAGGTCACGCAGGTCGGCAAAAGCAGCGTGCGTCGTGATCGACGTGTACGGATGCGTGATGGTCAGGTCGAATGCCGCGGACGTGCCGGTGCCGCCGGTGACGCTGACGTTCGACGTACCCGGGGAGGTCGTGTAGTCGCCGGGCACCAGGACCATGACGCCGGTGACCGTGTTGCTCGCCCCCACGCTCGTCACCTGGAGCAGGCACGGCTGGGCGACGTAGGTTCCTCCCGAGACGGTGAGCACATCTCCCACCGTGTACCCAGACCCCCCGCCCGTGCCGCCGACGTGGACGGCGGCCGCTGACACCGCGTTGTCGGTGATGGTGATGAGCCACTGATACCAGGCGCACGCAGCCGAGGCGTTGGCCCGGTTGTTGGGGTAGACCGGCAGGTAGTAACCGTAGCCGCCTGGGTTGGTGGGCACTGCCGGCTCACTTGTAAAGGAGGAACCCGGTCACGTCGTCCACGGCCGTGTTCGTGGCGTCGTTCTCCGCCACGCCGCCCGTGATCCGGTAGCCGATGCCGGTGCCGTAGGGCAGCCCCATCTTCCACTCGACGTTGCGGCCGCCGTTGGCCGGGATCAAGATGGTGGCCGCTGGCGTGTCGCCGCTGGTCGGGGCGCTTGCCTTGTTGTACAGCTTCAGCCACTTGTTCGACGCGGTGTTATTGGACAAATCGTATCCATAAAGCTGCCCAGCCGCGTTCTTGACGTTGGTGGCATTATCCGAGGCCGCCGCCTTGATCTTGGACTGCGAAGGGCCGGTCTGGTTACTCGTGGGCGTCGGGGTGATCTTGACCCCGCCGACCGTGTCCACGGCGGCCGCCGTAGTGCCGTCCCAAAGCTTAACGGCGCTATCGTTGCTGACCGTTACCCGCGGGATGCCGTTGCCACCGGCACCCGTGCCGGTGGACAAGTTGGTGCCGCCGAACTGGGTGATGTTCTCGGCCCAGGGCGCCCCGCCCTGGTTCGCTGTGACCGTGCTCAGCGACGTCAGGGTGGTCAGCTGGGCCGCGGTCAGCACCACGGGGACGGATGCCGCGGCGAGCTGCTGGCCGAGGGCCAGGGCGGCGCCGCCGACGGAGTTGACGTCCACGCACTGGCCGGTCGCACCGCCCACCATCTTGCCGCTGACCCCGGTCAGGTTGCCGCCGATGTTGACGCCGACGTAATCCGCGTCGGCCGGCACGGCCGAGCCGGTCGCTCCGGCCGCGGCGTTGCCCCCGCCGCCGCCCCCGCCCCCGGTGGTCGGCAGCGGGTTGCCCGCCGTCACGGGTACCAGGACGTTGGCGCCGTCGGCGACCGTGGTCGCGTAGCAGACGACCACCGCCGGCCAGTTGACGCTTTGGGCGTCCACGAGCAGGCGCTTGCGCATGCCCTGGACCGTGGCGTTATCGGCACTCATGGGAGACTCCTCATGCGCGGGCCAGCTGGTCCAGGGGGGTCACTTCCACCGTCATGCTCTGGCGGCCGCACCCCAGGCAGACCTTGTAGCGGCGGATGCGGTCGCGGGCCGGCCGCGTGTGCGTCACCCGGTAGCGCGTGCCCCCGCATCGCGGGCAGCGGATGCCGCGCTGGACGATCAGGCTTGGGTGGAGGACGGCCATGGCCCCATCTTACCACGGCCGGCGGACCAGTGACAGCGCTATGTCAGTGGCCGAACAGGGACAGGGCCTTGCGCGCGCAGCCTTCACACAGCCAGGCGGTCGCGGACTCGTAGTCGGGCTCCTGCCCAACCTGCGCGACGGCAACGCCCTGGGCCCCGCACTCGCTGCAGGGGCCCGGAGTGGTCCAGTAGTCGTTGCCGATGATCCGGTCCACCGCGTCGGGGTCCGGGGCCGGCCCCAGGGCGCGGATGCGCCGGGATGGCTCCTGCAGGTCGGCGCGCGGGTACTGCAGGTCCCAGCGCTCGGCCGCCGTCGCGGCCAGCGCCTCCCGGGTAATGAGGATCATGTCCCCCTCCCGCGCAACTTGGAGTAGTCAACCTTGCGCCGCACACGCTGCACCGGCTCCATCCCGCGCAGGACCGCGCCGCGCTCGGAGGCCGCCACGCAGCAGCCCACGAGGCAGTCCCAGAAGTGATTGTCGTTGCCGGGCCGCACCTTCCACTCGTCCAGCTCCCGCCCCCGCCCGCTCGTGCGCACCGGGTATTCGGCGCAGCAGTGGTCCGCCAGCAGCCGATGGGCCTCCGGGTCGGCGCCGTACAGGGTCAGGGCCCCGGGCTCGCCCAGCGGTTGCCGCAGCCGCGCGGCCAGGAAGCTTTTCCAGGCGTGCGCGTCGTACAGGAGCAAGCGGCCGTGTCCGGGCTCGACGCGCACGACCCAGTCCGACCCGCGCCGCTCGCCGGGTTTCTTCGGCCAGTCCGACATGGCGTTGTGCGACGCGCCCAGCCCCACGCCCTTCGAGGGCAAGAGCACCGCCGCATGATCGCTCTCCAGACAGAACTTCTTCACCAGCGCCGTGCTCTGGCCCCAGCCCGAATCAATGAGGCAGCGCTCGACGCGGAAGACGGTCCCGGCCGGGGTCCGCCAGTCCCGGCCCAGCAGCTGCTGACACAGGGCTGTCAGTCCGGCCCACAAGCTGCCCTCCAGGCTGCCGATGCCGGTGGCCTGCGCCAGCGTGGGGCGGGCGTCGGCCAGGGCGTAGTACGCGCGGCGCTGGTCGGGGTAGGCGCCGTAGTCCAGGACCGCCCCGGTGAAACCCTCGCCCCAGGCGCAGACCGCCCCATAGAGCAGGTCCTGCTGCACGTCCACGAAGCACGTCAGCCGCTCGGCCCAGGCCGGCACCACGCCCCAGACCTGGTGATTGAGCCGGCAGATGATCTCCGCGGCGTGCAGCTCGCCGGGGGAGGGAGGCACCAGGGGGTCCGGGTCGTTTTGGTACTCCGACTGGAAGGTCCGCCGGTCGCGGAGGTAAATGTGCATGGCGTGCTGGACCGGCGAGACGTCGCCCGGGTGCTTGCGCTCCGGCCAGCTCAGCTCGCAGCCCGCGTCCAGCTCGGCGCGGTGCGCCTCGTAGTAGGCGTTGGCCTTAGACAGGTCGGGCGGCTCCCTGCCCAGGCAGCGCCGGTACACCTCGTTGTACCGATCCCAGGCATCAAGGTTGTCCGGCGGCCGGAGCACCATCTTGACGCGCTCGCCGCGCCATTCAGGGTGCTTGCGCCGGTCCAGGAGGCGGTCGCACATGTCGTCGGGGTAGATCACCGTGCATGGCATGAGGGCCGCGATCGTCCGCCCCGGTCCAGCCATGCCCAGCACGTCCGCTGACACCAGCCGCTCGCGCTTGTCGTTCTGGTCGGGGCTGGCCGCGCTCTCGGGGGTCTGCGGGTCGTCGAGCAGCACGAAATCGGGCCTGACCTGCTCGCCCGTGGTCAGGGTGTGGACCGAGCCGCGAATCCCGTTGCCGGTCAGCCCCGAGGCACTGAGCACCGCGCCCGAGGTCGGCGCCATGCCGTCGGATCGCTTGGCCCAGGAGCGCGGCCAGTTGGGCGGGCACGGCACCGTCGGCAGGACAATGCACGTCTGCCCCCACTCGATCATGGTCGGCTTGCCGTCGCACAGCTGCCCGCCAGCTCGCTGGGCGATCCCCTCGATCTTCTCGACCGGGTGGCAGATTTCCGGGAAGTCGGCCCGGTACAGGGGCAGGAAGCGCATGAACGTCTTGACCGCCTCCAGGGTGGCCTTCGCCATGCCCTCGTTCGCCCCGAGGAGGAAGCCGTAGCGCACCAGGGCGTAGCTCACCCCCCACAGCGCCGCCATGCGGCACAGCACCGTCTTGCCGCCGCCCCGCGGCCAGGCCACGGCCTGGAGTCCGCCCCGCGTGATAGCCTCCTCCACCTTGCGGACGCCGTCAAGCTGGTAGGGTGCCCACCCGAAATAGAGGGGGGCCGGGTTGTAGGTTTCCATGAACAGGCGCAGGCTCTTGCGGCACCGTGTCCGCCGCCGCACGTCGGCGATCGGCGGGATCGGGGCACAGTCCCGGCCCGACCGGCTGACCTCCGCCAGCCGCCGCCTCACCCCCTCCCGCCGCTGCTCCAGCGTCTGCGTCATCGTGTGCTTGCTTTGTGGGTTGGCAAAATCGACTGTTCCCGTGCTGGTCGCGCCCGCGCTCGCGCACCGGAAGAACCTATCACCCTGCCATCATGCATCGCGTGGTGTCCCGCGCCGTCGCCGGAACGGGTTCCCTGGCGGCCGATCCTGCCGTGGGCGTCGGTCGGTCCGCCCGCGATCGGGGGCAGCATAGGCAGTGGGATCGTCGGGAGGATCATCGACCGACGGCGTCCCGACGTCTGCCTGGTCGCTGCGCTCGCCCCCGTGCCTGCCCTGCTGTGCGAGCGTGCTGGAGTAGTTGGCACCGCGAAGCGTGCCGATGAGCGCGCTTGGAATGCCGATCGCTTCGATGATGCTCTGCTCGAGCTCGGCGGCCCTGCGCGCGCCCGCCTCCCGCATGCTGGCCATGTCCTCTTTGGTGTAGTCGCGCGTCAAGATGTCGTCCGGTAGCTGGACCAGGCGTCCGTAGCGCTCAAGTTGGGGCAGCGCGAAGCGGATACCGGGCCATTCCAGGGAGAGCAGCTTGAGCCCGAGAGCTTCGATGTTCTCTAGCCTGCCCAGCGCTTCCCAGTCGTACCAGCGCTGCCTGCCGAGCAGTCGGTACGGCGCGCGCCAGCTGGGATCATGAACGCGCCCGATCGTCTGCTGCTCCACTTGCGGCAGCGTCGTCAGCGTCACTTCCCGGACTGGGTTCGTGGCCAGGATCGCGTCGGCGTACTCCAGCCAGGCGGCGGCGGGCAAGGTGAGGGAGTGGACGAAGCCGCGGCGGAAGGTGGCGACCCACCAATCGTCGTCGTGTGCCAAGTCTGGTCCATCCATGTTGGCGCAGTAACACCAACGGTGGGGCCGCCATTCCGGCCAGTGCGTCGCCAGCAACTCCCGCTCGCGCTCGCGGAGGATGTCATCTCTCGAATCCTCCGCCTCCGACATGGGGTTACCGATCTGGGCCAGCTCGCATTGCACCCGGATGAACTCTCCCCGCGGGTCGCCCCGTTCCTCCAGCCAGTCCGCGTACGCCAGGCGCGGCGTGTCGTCGTCGGGGGCGGCCAGGATCGCTTGCAGGAAGCCGGCATGGCTCATCTTCGATTCCTCCACCAAGAATAGGCGCCGCAGCCATCGGGGCCGGCCCGGCTCCCATCACCCGGCCCCGCCAGCGTCAGTGTTCAGCTCGATCCGGACGCGCTCCACCGTATGTTCCGCGGAGGCGATAAGCACGGCAAAGCTTAGCACTGGCCTGAACTCGCCAGCGGGCCCAGCGGCGGCGACCAGTTCCGCATCCAGGACGTCAGCGGGCTGCCGCGACAGCCCCTTGGTAAACTCGCGCAAGGTCATGATCATCTCCTTTGTTCACCCGTAGCTGCCTTCACGAGTCGCCGCCTCCTGTCCACTTTCCGGGGTAATCGCCCCACGACGGGGCGCTTACTCCGGGCCGGAAAATCCCTCACGACCTGTACTTGTAGCAGCCGATCCCTGTCCGTGTCAAACGCTCGCCCAACCCCAAGACACGGAGGTCCAGACAATGCGGACAGGACGATTCCTTTTCCTGCTGGCGGCCTTGCTGGCCGCTCTGCCGGCCGGCTGCTGCTCCGGCCCGACCAGTACCACCGGCTGGGTTTTCCAGGTCGGCCGGCCGGCCACGCTGTCCACGCCGGTAACTGTGCAGCAGATGACCGGCCCCCTGGCCATCGGTGGCGTGGCAGCTGAGCCCGTGGGCGCGACCATGACGGGCCCCGTGGCCCGGCCCGTGATCGCCGCGGCGCCTCCGCCCGTCAACCCCTGCGCCGATTACGCCCCGGTGCCCGCCGCCCTGGCCTCCCAGGGCCAGCCCTGCACGCTCCAGGAGATTTGCGATACGCTGCGGCGCATCGAGTCCCGGTTGCCAGCAGCGGCCGCCGCCGCGCCCATGCCCAAGGGCGCGCCCTGAGTCCGTGTCCGCGCCGGCGCCGGCCGGGCCCGCAAACCGGCCGGCGCCGCTTTCATTTCGTCAGTCGTCCGGGTCGAATATCCCTACCGCCAGGGCCGCCTCTTCCGCCCCAGCGGCCTGCGGCACCAGCCCATAAGTGCCCGCCGGAATCGGCTTCTTGGCCCGCGCGACGAAGGTCGCGCCTAAAGGCACGGACTTATTGAACGTCATCGGGAACAGCGCCCCTGCCGGCACGGGCCCCACGGGTGGCGGCGGCACGTTCGGCAGCCGGTACAACTTCGCCGCGAACTGCTGGTCGGTCGGGTCGATGTCCGTGCCGCCGAGGATCGGCTGGCCGTCCACCGTGATCGACCCCGGCAGCTGGTAGCACATGATCGACAGCTGGTCCGCCGCCGGCGTCTCCGTCAGGCTCGAGTCGTCGGCCGGCGTCAGGATCTGCTGCTGGACCATCGCCGCCGACCAGCCCAGCTGCGACGCACCCCAGGCAATGGTTTTGGCCGGGTCGAGGCGCGCCACCAGCTCCTTGCGGAGGTGCTCGTGGATGAACCCGAGGGTATGGCCCGTCTCGTGCCGGACGACGCGGCGGTACTCGCCCTCGGCCGTCCCCATCGTGAAGCCTTGCAGACTCATCGTCGGCTGGCCCGCAGGGATGTGCAGGATGTCGGTCCCGAGGTACGACCAGTAGCCGTCACCCGCCAGGGTGATCCGCACCTGAGCGCTGCCGATTTGCTGGGTCAGCGAGAATTTGCAGTTGCAATACTGCCCCCAGGCGTTCATGTGGGACAGGATGCGGGCGCTCAAATCCGCAGCCACCGGCTCGAGGAAGCCCACCGCCAGGCTCACGCCGCCGCCGCCCCAGTAGCGCGAAGTCAGGAGGGCTAAGTGTTCCGGGGGCAGCACCGCCGCCAGGGACAGCGCCGGCGCCGGCGCGTTGGCGGGGTTGATCCGCGCTGCCGTTGCCGCCGAGGGCAGCAGCAAATCGTCAGGCAGGGATTTTGGGGTGCAGATCATCTCGGGCATCGTCACCTCATGGGAAGGGCCGGGGCGGGGCTGTGTAGCGCCAGCCCCGCCCGGCCTCTGGAGGGGTCACTTCTTCGGCGCCGCCTTCTGCCCGGCTGGCGCCGGCGCCGCCACCGTTCCGGCCGTATCGAGCAGCGCCTTAAGCAATTTGAGGATCAGCGCCCACGGGACGCCGCCCGTGAACAGGCCGGACTCCGGCAGCGCGGCCATGATGCCGGCCGGCGGCGTCAGGCCCAGGGCCGTGTACACGGCGGCAATCGCCGCCTTCGTGCTCGCCGCCGCCGTGGCGTTGGCCGTCGCCAGGGCCGCCTGGTCGGTGGCGAGGGTGGTCTGGTCGGTCGTCACCGTCGCGGCCGCGGACGTGGCCACGGCCTGGTCGGCCTCGGCCTGGTTCAGGGCATCAATCACGGACTGCGGAATCGTCGGTGCTGCCATCGGTCGGGTTCCTCTCGGGTGAAAAAGGGGGGCCCGGCGCCGGTCGGCGGGCCCGCTCCGCTGGTCTACTTCGGTCCAGCCGCGGCATCGACCACGGCTTGCTTCGCCTCGTGTTCCGCCAGGAGCTGGTCGGCCAGGTCGGCCGCGCGGATATCGGACAGATCCCGGGTCAGCTCGGCCAGGCGCCGGGCCAGGGCGGCGTTGAGCCGCAGCTGCACGGCCATGTTGTTGTTGACGAGCGCGTGCGTCGCCGTCGCCACCTTGCCCAGGGAGTCCAGCTTGGCGTCGCTGGTGGCAGTCGCCGTCTCCAGCGTGCGCTTAACCGCGCTCACCTGCGTCGCCGCGTTCGAGGCAGCGGCCTGGGCCTTGGCCGCCGTCCGGGCCGCGTCCCACCGCGCCAGGACCTGGAGCACGATCTGCGCGATGAAGCCCACGGTCACGGCGACCGCCGTGATCGCGCCCCAGGACGTGGCCGGTTCGGCGTCAGACAGCATGCGTCCCTCACTTGCCGCGGCACTCCGGCGCCGCGTCATCCCAGTCGAGCGCCGCGGTGAAGCCCTTTGCCCAGCCCGCCAAAAAGGCACAGCGGAGCCTGGCTTCGAGCCGGGGCCGGTTGTCGAGGTTGAGGTTCGGCAGCTCCCGCCGGGCCCGAAGCCAGGCCACGGCCGCCGCCTCGCGCAGCTCCATTTCGGGAAGGTCCATGGCGCCTCACTTGATCGGCGGCCCGAACACGCCCCAGCCCAGCAGGCCGATCAGCACCAGGATCGCCAGGGACACGCCGGCGTAGCGCCGCGTGTCGCCGCCGAAAGGATAGTAGGCGAAACAGCCGAACAGGACGACCAGGACGAAGATGATCCAGAACCAGATGCCGGCGCTCATGGGGGGCCCCCGCTGTGTGCTGGTGGCCCCATCCTACCACGGCGGCCGGGGGATTGACAGGGGTATGTCAGCGGGTGGGGGCGGCGGCGCCCTTGCGGGGCCGGCCGGGGCGGCGCGGCAGCTCGCCGCCGGCCCGGGGGTAAGCACGCTTGAGGACGTGGACCAGCTGCGCGTTGGCGCTGCGGCCGTGGACGCAGGCGTCGGCCACGAGCGCTTGCCACAACTCTGCCGGGACCTCGGCCTGCACCACGCGATAGCCTGGCTTGCGTCTCATGCACCCATGCTACCCGGCCCCCGGAAAAATATCCAGGGAATTTTCCGCAACCGGCCTTGACCCTGGGAATTGTCCCGGTACAATATGGGTGTGGGACGCAAGAGACACGGGGCCCGCGGCGGACGCGGGCCGGGGGCGAAAGGGAGAAAAGTCATGCGAACGTACTACTGCATCGAGATGGGGTGCCCAAGCTTCCCGCCGAACGAGATCCTGGTACTCGACCGGCCGCCGGTTGATCTGCAGGTTCGGCAGAGATGCGAACGGGTTCGGGCAGCTACTCGAACCGAGGCTGAAGAGCTCGCGCGGCGACGATTGTACGATGAGCGGCTGGAAGCGCTGAAGGCGTCCGCCGCGAAAGACGGCTACTAACACCACCGCCCGGGGCACGTCGCCCCGGGCCACACTAGGGGCCCGCGGCGGACGCGGGCCGGGGACGAAAGAGGGAGGGATGACGATGGCGAAGACTGCTCAGAGGGCGGCTGGTCTGGCGAGTGAGCGCGGATTGGCTTACGTCGTGGTGCCGCGTCCCGGCAACGACCGCCCTGGCCTGGCTGTCCCAGGTGTCACTGACGCCGGAGAATATGAGTTTTCCAATCTCAGAGTGCCCGTCCGGGTGCTGGTAGCCGTAATCCGCCAGGCCCTGGCACGTCTGGATCTCGGGCAGGGTGTGCTGAGCGTGTTAACGGCGGAGACAGGGCGCTCCACCTACCGGACGCAGCGCGGCATCCTGGACCGCCATCAGGCGGCCCTGGAGATGGCCGCGGAGTGGTGCCGCGATCTGAAAGACGACTCGATCCTGGAGACTGGTGGGAGCGAGTTCGGCGCCTCCTGGGGGCACGGACTCTCGGCCGTATTTAGTCGAGTGAAGGCCGCCGAGGCGCACCTGGGGACCGTGCCAGTGCTGGCGAGGGAGGAAGTGCTGGCGTCCCTGAACGACGACGACCGCCGGGCCGTGGCGGAGCGACTGGCGGGGCTGGCGGCTGCTGTTCTGGAGGACTAGCTATGTGGTACGGCACCTATGTGCTTCCTGGCGACCGCTGGCAGACAGCAGCCGCCTTTGAGAGCTGGGCGGAGGCGGTCGAGACGATGCGATTCCACGCCGCAGGGCGCGGCGTCAGCGTCTCCGAAGACCTGACCGATCTTCCCGAAGAAGCCGTAGAGGACATTTGCCATCCGCCGGACCCCAAAGCCGGCGATTGACCCGGCCCCTGCACTGCCAATCCCTAAGCGGAGGGCGCACTGACCCCGTGCCACGGGATCAGTGCTGCCGTCTGCCGAACCCTGAAGGGAGCCGCGACGGCCGGCGGTGGTTAGTTAGGGTCGTTCCGCCGGTTGCACCCGCACGACCTGACGATGGGTGGGCCGGGCCAAGCGCTCCCACACGCACCGGGGCGATACCTCAGTCGCTAACTTGCTCTGCGGGGGATAGCTGCCAAGCCCCGGCCGCCGAACCCCGGAGGGTCTACCGCTCGGCGGCGGACGCGGTGTGCCCAACCGGGGGCTCTGTGCTGACAGGGCGATGTCAATCGGCTTTCACGATGCGGTTTCGCACTCAATTTCTGCAGGGGCGGCGGCCCTGCCGCCCCTGCCCAATGTCTGTCAATCGTCGGTTGTCTCCGCATCCACGTCGCGGTTAACGGTAACCTTATCCTTGTTGATCCGCAGCCCGCAGATTCCAAATCCGCGGCTCGTGGACGGTCCAAGCCTTGGCGGCGCCTTGCCGCCAATCTTTTCGACCTTGGTATTCACTCGGCGCCCGTTGTGTGCCCGTTCGTGCAATTTCAGTTGAACCTCCGCAGGCATCGATTGGCTGGGGATGGTTTGACGACCTTGCACATCCAGCCGGAACGAGAAGGGTTCAAGCTTCTCCCCGGCATCAAAGGCGATGATGTACTCCTGGGCTTTAGCCGGCGTCAGGTAGATGTAGCGCTTTTGCTTCTCCGGAAGGGTGAACCGAATCGTTGCCAGATCAACCCGCATGCGCACGGCGGTCGGGTAATATCTGCGGATCGCCTCGGCAACAGCACACCTGTTGGAGCAATTAGCGATGGCACGGTCGATGTCCTCTTGCAACACCTCAATGTACTTCGACATAAAAACCTCCCTAGAAGATCATCGCTGGATTTTACCGGCGCTGGTGTTGTACCTGGCGGCCCCCTCCCGTCAGTCGATCCCCTTTTCCCGGGCCAGCCATAAGGTGATGCTGATGCAGCAGTCCTCGTCCCCCTCCTGATAGTCTTCCGGGTTGGCCACCTGGGATTTTGGCAGCCACAGCTCGTCCCAGCACTCCAGACGCACGAGGAAGGCGGCCTCGGTTTCCTTCAGGATCTTCTGGACGTCGAGGTGGACGTAGCGGCTCGCGGACATGGGGGCCTCCCTAGAACAGCGTGGCCTGATCACCCAGGGCCGGGCCGTTGGCCAGCAGCACCTCGGGCGCCTCGGTCCGGCCCGACTGGTCGCGCTTGCCGCTGTTGACCATGCTCTTGGCGACCTTGAGCTTGCTGCTGTCGATCTTCGTCCAGTCGCGGGCCAGGTACAGGCCTTCCAGGGCTGGATGATCGTAATAGCTCACCACAACCCGCGCGTCGAGGAACCGGCGCAGCAGCGCGGCCAGGCGGTCGTGATCCTCGAGGGCGAAGTCGTGGACGTACTTCGCGCCCTTGGTGATGTAGGGCGGGTCCACGTAGATCGCGGTCCCCGGCGCGTCGTCGATCCGCTCCAGGACCTCGAAGGCGTCCCGGCTGAGGACCTGCACGCCGATCAGGCGCTGGTGCCAGTCGGGGATACTGTCGCACACCGAGGCCCAGCGCGTTGCCCCGTTGCCTCCACTCCCCGAGTAGCGGACGGCGAACGTGCCGGTGTGGTGCAGAGGGGTGCCGCTGATGCCGTTCAGCCCCATCCAGGAAAAGACCAGGTACCAGTAGGCTCGCTCGACGTCGAACTCTCCCGGCTCCGGCCCGGGCGCATCCGTGAGATAGCGCTTCGCGGTGGGCAGCAGGTCCTCGTGGAACAGGGTCCGCGCGACCATGCCGTACAGGTCGGCCGCAGCGTCGCCGTCCTGCACCACCAGGGCCAGGTTGATCAGGTCCTGGTGCAGGTCGTTGACCGTTTCATAGGTGCAGCGGTCCTTGAAGAACAGGACCGAGCAGCTGCCGCAGAAGGGTTCCCAGTAGATGCGGTGCGGGCCCAGCTGCTCCACGATCCTCGGCGCCAGCGTCCTCTTGCTGCCATACCAGGGGGCCAGGGCGCCGATCTTCATTTGTGCCTCGCATCGAGCCGGTAGCTGCCATGCAGCGCCTTGCGGCTGAACATCCTCCGCTTAGCGTCCCATAGCATCAAAGTGCCCCGGGGAATGAGCGCCGCAGAACCCGTTACCCCGGGGCGGAACAGCGGCTAGGTGCCGGGCTTCCACCGGCCGCGGGGAGCACCGTCCGTCTCCCCTCTGCACGACCTCGGCCACCGCGTCGGCGTCCGCCGCATGGCTTCGTCGTGCTTTACGTGGAGGCCAGCCAGGTTTCCGCCGGTGCTTGGCTGGCATCGTGCTTCAATTGCCGCTCGCCTGCTCAAACCGCTTTGCCCACCCGGCCACGATTTCGGCAAACGTCGGCCCGAGCAGCGCCACCTTCTCCGCGTTGGCCGGCAGCCGGAACGTCGTCACCATTTCCGCGCACAGGCGGGCTAAGGCGTCCCGCTGCTTGACCACGCGGTCAACCTGGACGGCCAGCGGGGCAATCGGGACCGCCGGGCCAATGTCCCCGAGGGCTTCATCGGTCATGGCAGTAACACCCCCTTGAGGGTCGGCATGATCGCCAGGCTATCGAGCTGCTCCGGCGTGCAGAAGACCGGGGACCAGCCCAGCGCCGTCGCGGCGTTCAGCTTCTCGTATTCGCGCAGGAGCGCCTGTCCCCGGACGTGCCGGCCGCCCGTCCACAGCCCGCCCTGGACCTCGAGGAAAACATCCGCCTGGGGCCAGCAGTAATCGAAGCGCCAGAGCCGGCCCCGGTAGGCGGGCTCGTGGCAATGCCTTGCGAACGGGTATTCGACCTCCGGCAAGGGCAAGCCGTGGGCCTTGCACGCCGCCAGGAAGAGCGCCTGGCGGGCCTTGTCGTTGCCGGGCGGGGCCGGGGCCGGCCGTGGCGGCACGTCGGGGATGCCCAGCTGCCGGGCGGTGTCGCGGTCGATCTTCAGGGCCATGTTTCACCCCCTCTCGCGTCCAGCAGTGGCCCGTTTCGCACGGCCGAGCAGGCGGCGCCAGTCCGGCATCCGTCTGAAAATCCGCCATCTCCAGCGGCACCCGGCCGGAGTAGAGGAACAGGCCGGCTTGCTTCGGGTCGCGTTCGTTGATCTCCCGCTCAAGGGCGATGGCCGCCGCCCATTCCTCCGGCTTGGACCGGACCTCCAGCCACTCTTCCGGCGTCTGGTGAGGGCAGCACCAGCAGCGGCTCTTGTGAGGCACGGGCAGGCCGGCCCCTTCGATGATCCGGACACACAGTGCCCGGCTGATGCCTTTGTCGATGAGCGGATAGACTGGCTGGCACCAATTCCGATGGGCCTTCTTCACCCGCCAGCTTTCGTCCGTGCTGTACCCGATCCACTGCTCACACTCCTTGACACCCTTGAGCCGCAGCCATCGCTCCATGGTGTCTCGCTTCCACTCGCCAGAGCAGAGGGCCGCAAGGCGGCCCTCTGCTACTTCCTCCTGCCTGCCGAAAAGTCCGTCAAACTCCGTGACCGTGCGCGTGTAGGCCGGCATCAGGGTAAGGCCGCTCTTGTCGTACAGGTCCACCCGGGCCAGCGTGTGAGGAACCACATCGATCTTGAGCCCAATGGCGTCCAGGTACGGTTGCATGTGCCGGTACAGATACTCCCAGGTCGAGGCGACCTCCCGGGACGTGTCCGCAATGCCGGCCAGGTCGGGCCGGGGCAAGGCCCCTTCTCGGATCAGCACGCCGATGGTCACGCTCTGCACGCCGCCGCCGTAGCTCCAGGCAATCAAGGTCCTGCCTCCTCGAGCCTCTGCCACTCGTGCGGCACCGCCCGGTTGCCCGCGCAACAGCCGCAGACATACACCGCCGAGTACACGCGGTAGGCGGGTCCGCGCGGGACCGGGGGCAGGGGCGGCTCGGCCGTCACCCGGCCCGTCAGCGTCATGGGCAGGCCGCAGCACCGAGGGACCTCCCGGAGGGCCGCCGCACGCATCTGCCGGATTTTGCACCCTGGAATCATTTGGGCGCCCTCCTCAGTCGGAACAGCTCCGCCTCGACGTCGCCCTGGAGCAGCCCCTCGCGTGCCGCCACCAGGGCGAGCAGGTCACAGCGCAGCGGCCGCCGGCCGGCGTGGTGGCCCTGGTGGCAGTCGGGGCACAGGGATACCAGGTTGAGCGGCACGTCCAGCCGGGAGCCGCCGCCGGCGCCCCGGGCCAGGACGTGGGCGGCGTGCCGCCGCGGGTGCCAGCGCCCGCACCAGGCGCAGGGGCCGGGGCCGCGGAACAGTGACAACGTCTTGTCGCTGCGGACGATCATCCGGTGATCTCCATCGGGCTAAACCGCTCCGGCTCGATGCCCTCCACGGCCCAGCGATCCACGATCCACTGCAGGACCCGGCGCGCCTCTGCGGGCTTCAGGCCCGCCAGGAGCCGGTCGATCCGGGCCATGGTCTGCAGCTCCGGGTCCAGGCCCCGCGGCCGGGCCTTCGGTTGCTCAGTCGTAGCCGGCGTCTTCGTCGCGCTCATTACGGTGCCACCTTCAGGTTCGTGGGGTTGCCGCCCCGGCCGTTGGGCGCCGGGGCCTGCTGCGTGGTCAATTCGTGGTATATCTGGTACAGGATCTCGTCGATGCGGCGGAAGTCCTGGCGCATCTTGGCGGCCAGGGGGGCGCCGCGCTCCCCGCTGACAAAGGCGTCGGCCAGCAGGCCGCACAGCTCGTGGCGCCACTTGTCCGTGAACTCTTGCCGGCTCATGGCTCGCCTCCGAACAGGGACAGCGCGGGCGGGCTGAGGATCGCCGCCACGGCCGCGTCAACCCGCCGCTCCAGGTCCCTGCACTCGGCCAGCACGGTCGGGTGCCGCGACCGGAAATACGCCTGCTGCCGCTCACGCAAGCGCCGGACCAGCCGGGCCAGGTCGGTCAGGGGATCGGGTGTCTCAGGCATGGCCGCCCTCCCTCGTCTGGTCCAGGACCTCCTGCTGCCGGCGGCGCAGCTCGGCGCCGTCGATCTCGCCTACCCGCCAGAGCTTGTAGGCGACCAGGATGCGCCGCTGCTGGAGGTTGGGCAGGGAGAACCAGTGCCGCTTGCACGCGAACATCTCCGCGTCGATCCCGACGCCGCAGCCCGTGAAGGGGCAGACGCGCTCAGGCATGTCATTCCCCCTGGTCCCGGGCCACCTTGATCTTGTTTTTCAGCTCCAGGGTGACGATGTGGTTCTCGAAGCGGTAGGCCCAGAGCTTGTGATGGACCATGAGCGCGATGAGCCGGTCGCCCAGCTCTTGTTCCCTCTCCCGGGCACGCTTGGCCATCTGGCCCGCCTCGTAGAAGTTGGCCGCGATGTCATCGATCTCCGGCACGGAGGGCGGCTCGCAGCCGGCCAGGTACTGCTGCTTGCCGCGCGGCGGCGGCTCGGCCGTGCCGGCGCCGTTGTCGGTCTTCTTCCGGGGCATCGTCAGACCTCACTTTCCGTCGGTTGCGGGTGCCGGCTGGGCCATTCGGGGTACACGGAGCGGACGCGCGTCTTCCAGGCGCGGCCGCGGGGCATCATGGGGAAATCGTCGCCGGGGAAACCGCCGTACTTCCGCTTGAAGATCATCGCCGCCATGCCGAAGCTCTTGTCCCGGCTATGGGCGGCGCGGAGGCAGCGGAACCAGTGCCGCACCCGCTCCTCGCGCGTGTCGGGGAACGTGCCCAGGCCGGCGCGGTCGGCCTCGGTCAGCAGCTCGTGCGTGTGCTCCACGGGCTCGGGGGCGAACACGGACCGCGGCGGCTTGGGGGGCAGCCGGCCGCACTGCGGGCAGTGGGCCTGCCCGTGGTAGACCAGCTCGCACGTCTTGCAGTACAGGGTTTTCTCCGTCTCGCCGTCGTCGTGCCGCTTTTTGAAGGCAGCGTCGGCGTTCCCCATCAAGGGCCACTCCATGTCCTCGTCGGGGAAGCCATGCCGGGCCAGGGCGCCGGCGTGGTCGATGATGACTCCCACCCTCTTTGGGGGCAAATGGGCGTTGCCGGAGAAGGGCCGCATGATCCGGCCGCAGCCCTGCACCCAGGCCACGCGCCCGGCCGGGTCGGTCCACCACTGCACGCAGCCGAGGCAGGGGATGTCCACGCCTTCCTTGATGATCCCGACATTGGAGACGACCTTGATTTCGCCGGTGGCCAGCTGGTCGAAAATCCGGTCGCGGTCCCAGTCCAGCGTGTCGGCGTCCACGTGCGCGGCGGGGACGCCGGCCGTGCAGAACGCCGTGACGGCATCCCGGCTATGCTGTACGCGCGAGCAAAACAGCACGGTCGGCAACCCCTCGGCGTAGAGCCGCCAACTCTCGACCAGGTCCCCGCACAGCCCGCGGATGATCTTGCGCTGCCGCTTGCGGTCGGGCCAGAAACACTTCACCGGGCAGAGGTAGCCGTCGCGGACCAGCTCCGTCACCGGGGCCGCGCAGACCATGGCCTGCGCCCAAGGCCCCAGCCCCTTGCCGTCCGCGAGAACGGGCGTGGCGTCCAGGAGGATCACGAACGCTCCGGCCGCCTCGTAGGGCGCCAGCAGCCGGCGGAACTCCGGGGCCGCCGCGTGCCGGCCTTCGTCCACGATCACCAGCCCGGCCGGCGGCAGCTCGACTGCCTCCGACGCCAGGAGGGTGTCGCGGGAAGCCACCTGCACCGGGGCCGACCGCCGCGGGAAGCCGGCCATGAGGACGCCGTGGTCGATGCCGAACTCGCCGAGGCGGTCGGAGAACTGATTGACCAGGTGGCGGCGGTGGACGATCTCCAGGACGCGCGTTCCCTTGGCCACGGCCCGGCGGATGATCTCGCAGCCGATGGTGGTCTTGCCGCTGCCGGTCGGGCTCTGGAGCACGATGACGCGCGCCCCCGACTGGGCGGCCGCCGCCACCTGGTCCACCGCATCGAGCTGGAAGGGGTAGAGAATCATCCGGTGATACCCATTTCTTCGGCTAGCTGCCGGATCAGCGGGTGCTGCCTCAGCTTCGCCAGGGCCCGCGCCTCCAGCTGCTGACAGCGCACCTGGGAGATGCCCAGCCGGTCGGCGATCTCCTGGAGCGTCAGGGTCGCCAGGCGGCGACGTATACGGGCCGGCCCACGCTGCTTAGCTGTCTGTTTCATGCCGATCCCTTCCCGTTCTTCAGCCCCTCGTACACGTTCCGCGGCACCAGCCCGCTCATGAGGCAGTGACTACACCCTTTGCCAGCGCAGGACGGGCACACCCCGGCCGGCATGTTGTCGCGGAGGTAGGCCAGGCACTCTTCGAGGGTGTTCATCGCCTGGCCGATGCCGTCGGTGAATTTCTTGGGGTCGATGAACGGGTAGGCGGCCTCGCGCTTGATCACGACGTCGGCCAGCCGGTCGCGGCGGAGCATGTCGTCGTAAATGGCCAGCTTCTCCCGGACCTCCCGCAGCCCCGGGTCCTTCCAGGCGTCCAGGCAGCGCTTCGGGATTGGGGTGCCGAAGTCGTCTTTTTCCCCGGAGTCGGCCCGGGCCTTCTCCGCGGCGGCCTTTTGCTTCGCCTTGAGCTGGTCGCGCAGCTGGGCCGGCGTCGGGGCGGGTTGGGCCTCCTCCTTCTGCCTGGCCTCATACTCCCGGACCTTCTCCAGGGCCGCGTTGATGCTCGTGGTCTCGCAAATCCCCGGTACCGGGGATTTGGCCAGCCGCATGTATTCGCTCGCCCGCTGGCTCGAAACATGGATCTTCTCAAGGGCCTGCTCGAAGCTGCCATGGCTGGCGTCCTCCTTCAGCTTCAGGAGGACCTGGCCGAGCTGCAGGGCGTCTTCCAGGTTCTGCCGTTCGCGCAGGTTCATGCGCGCGGCGATCTGCCGGCCCAGGGCGATTAGCTCGGTCAGGGCGGAGCGGGTCAGGGCGGGCGGGTCGGGCTTCACGGCAATTCCCCCGTCGCTTCGACGACGGCGGCTTCCATCAGCCGCAGGAACTCCTCCGTCTCGCCCTTCCAGTTGGCGCTGCCGCCGGTGACGGCCAGGCAGCGCCGGCACGCCGCCAGCAGCTCCGGCGCCGCCGCCCACAGCCGGGCGTTCGCCTCCTGGACCTCGGGCGGCACGGCCAGGTGCGTGTGAAACGCGGTGCCGACCAGCAGGTCCCCGCACCAGATGTAGACCTTGCGGTCGCCAGGGCCGCCGGCCGGGCCGACGCGGGCCTCCAGGTCCTCACTGTGCCGCGGCATGGTTGCCCCCTTTCGAGGCTCGGCGATCATCGAATCGGCGTAGGCAAATGCTTTTTCTGCTGTCGATTTGGCAAAAGGAAGGCTGACGCAGGGGCCCGCGTAAGCCGCGATGATGCCGGTGAGGGCCTGGCCGGCGAACCACTCCCGGACGTTCAGTCCGAGGGCCTGGTCGCCGTTCAGGGTTGGGGCGGGGTGGACGGGGTCACAGGATCGGCGGTTCATAGGGTGTCCTTTCACAGGGCCAGGAGGGGTTCACGGGTCGAATAGGTGCGGATGTTCGCCAGGGCAGTCTTATAGTCGGCCCAGAAGCTTTCGAGCGCCTGCCGTAGCCGCTCGGTGTAGTCGTCGGGACGGACGCGGATCAGCAGGGGCGGCAGGCCGGGGCAGTAGCTGAGGAAGTCCCACCACGGCCGGCCGCTGACGATCAAGGCGCCGTGGACCTGGGGCCGGTACTCGTCGGGCAGCGTGCCGGCGCGCAGGTACTTCACCTGCGTCTTCCCCAGGGGGCACTTCAGCTCCAGGCCGCCCTCGTCGCCGACCAGGCCGTCCGGGGAGCAACCGAAGCGGCCGTCGTCGGTCACGCAAAAGCCGACCCGCTGCACGTCCACGTCGCGCACCAGGGCATACCAGCGCCGGGCCTCCGGCTCCAGCTCCAGGCCGTTGCGCATGGCCCGGGTGCCGGCCAGCTCCGCCCGCTCGGGCAGCAGGTCGGTGTGCAGGTCGGCGATCAGCTCGGCGATGTAGTCCTCGGCCTGCGCCGAGGCCTTGCCCGTTTTGGCCGTCAGGATGCGGTCGAAGTTGGAGGCCGAGGGCACACCCTTCTTGGCCTGCCACCACTCGACCGAATACTGTTCGCAGTCGATGATTTTCATGACGCCTTCTCCTTCTGCGGCTTGAACTGGTCGATCCACTCCAGGGCGCGCGGGTAGCGGGCCTGGGTGATCTCGTCGAGGGTGGGGACGTTCGCCAGGCTGAGGAAGCGGCCCAGGTCGATCCCCTTGGCGGCGATCCGGCTTTTCAG
>Ga0307477_10000516_pt1 | contig 42039 bp, 42 predicted proteins | sample atmos_gasesECM2C_FD_203316 | JGI IMG/M metagenome (GOLD analysis project Ga0307477, IMG submission 203316) | Hardwood forest soil microbial communities from Morgan-Monroe State Forest, Indiana, United States - atmos_gasesECM2C_515 | ecosystem: Environmental > Terrestrial > Soil > Temperate... | reverse complement strand
TTGGACTTGCATCTCGCTTCGGCGCTTTCGCAAAAGATCAGCTATTTCGCAGAAATCACCTTCAACGCTCATCCCACCGATTACACCGTGGAAGTCGAGCGTTCCATCATCCGCTATGACTACAATGATTATTTCAAGCTCTCGTTCGGCCGCTTCCACACGCCGATTGGGTATTGGAATACCGCTTTCCATCACGGGGCGTGGTTACAGACGACGATCGATCGGCCCTTTATCGTAAGGGTGGGAGGGACTTTCACTCCCGTACACTTCGTGGGCCTCTTGGCCGAAGGGAACATTCCTTCGGGCGGCCTGGGGCTGAGCTACAACGTCGGTGTCGGCAATGGACGGGGAGAAGTCATCAGCCGGCCGGGTGACGCCGGCGACATCAACAACAATCGGGCTTGGGTTGCCAAGTTATACGCCCGGCCTCCCAAGCTCTACGGATTGGAACTAGGAGCTTCCTTCTACCAGGACAAAATCACGCTCGTCACCCCCACGACCCAGGATTTCCGCGAATGGATAGCTTCTGCCTATTTGGTATGGACAAAAGGCGCCCCGGAATTCCTGGCGGAATTTGACAATGTCCATCATCGCAACATTCTTTCGAATCAGGTTGCCAACAACGACGCGTTTTACGTCCAGTTTGCGTACAGGCTCCCCTGGCTCGAAAGGTCGCTGAAACCGTATTACCGCTTCGAATATGCGCACATGCCGCTCAGCGAACAAGTCTTTACGCACTTTGACCAGGGGGAATCGATCGTGGGTCTGCGCTACGACATTTCGAGTTACGCAGCATTCAAGAGCGAGTACCGGTATACGAAGTCTCAACCGGGAGTTCTCGGTCTGCTTGCGCAACCGGCCGTGAATGGTTTGTTCTTCCAGACGGACTTTACGTTCTGAGCGAGCTAACTGATGAATGCCAACCGCAAACGCGTTGTGACAATTCTCTGGACGACTCTCTGGTTGTCCGTGGCTCTCCAAACCCCCTCCCGCGCACAGACATCCCGCGGCGCCGATATCGCCGTGGTAGTGAACGCTGATACCCCCGTGACCGATCTCAGCCTCTCCGAGGTGCGCAAAGTCCTTCTCGGCGAGCGCCAGTATTGGAATTCGAAGCTTCCGGTGGTGTTGCTGATTCGCGCTCCCGTGGCGCGGGAACGCGACGTCGTGCTGCGCGTGATTTATCAAATGTCGGAAGCGCAGTTCAAGCAGTATTGGGTGGCAAAGATTTTTCGCGCGGAAGCCGCGTCACCGCCCAGGATTGTCTATTCGAATGACATGCAATATGAGCTTTTAACCGCTTTGCCCGGCGCCATCGCGTTTGTGGACTCCCGGAACGTGCGTCCTGGTGTAAAGGTACTGCGTGTGGACGGGCTTCTGCCCGGGGACAAAGACTATCCATTGCGATAGAAGCAGTTCGCTTTGCCCGAAAGAAGTACCGGCAAGGGAGCAATTCCAGCGCGACAAAACTAATGCGCGAGCTTCATGCGCCTGACAATTTCCTTGAAGCGCGGTTCGGACCGGATACTTTCGAACATCGGTTCGACGGCCACGGAGACCAGGCCGCTGTCGTGCTCTTCGTAGGCTTTTTCGAGCCACTCGAAGGCCTTTTGTTTTTCGCCCATGCGCATGTAGGACTCCGCGATGCTGTAGGACGAGACGTAGCTGTGCTTGGAGAGTTCCGTCAAGCCATCCAGCCAGCTTTGCAGCACGCCTTTGTAACCGGAGTTCGTGAAATCCTCCTCGATGGACGCCGCGAGTTCAGAACCGCCGGAGAGGGACAAAGCTTTTTCTCTCTCCGCGACGGCCTCCTTCTGCTTGCCCATGTGCGCGTAGATTTCCTCGAGGATTCGCCGCGCCGGAGAAAACTTTGGGTCAATATCCAGGACTTTGCGCAATTGCTCGACGGCTTGGTCATTCCGACCTGCGAGGTAGAACTGCCATCCCAAGGTGGTATTGATAATGAGCGAGAGAGGGTCCAGTTCCTGCGCTTTCTTCGTTTCGGCCATGCCTTCCTCGAAGCGGCCCATGTTCGCCAAATAGTCGCCGTACCAGTGGTGCGCGGTAGCCAAGTTCGGGTTCAGCTCGATGGCGCGCTTGAACTCTCGCTCGGCGCCTGCCCAGTCCCATTCGAAATGCTCTTTTACGAGACCTAGAGAGGTATGCGCTTCGGCAAGCGTGTCATCGATTTCCAGAGCTTGCATCGCGGCGGCTTTGGCTTTCGGCCAGGCTTCCGAAGGCGGGAGGTATCCAGCGTCTCCGAGTAGGCTGTACGTGTCGGCCAGTCCGGCGTAAGACAACGCATAACGCGGATCCTTCTGCACCGCCTGCGTGAAGTAGTCGGCCGCTTTTCCGAAATCCGCCTGTGTCCATCGATTCCAATAAAAGAGGCCCTGCAGATAAAGTTGATAAGCCTCCACATTTTCGGTGGGACGTTTGGCGAGCAGCTTTTTTTCTTCCCCGGCAAGCCGCGGACGCAAGCGTCCGTAAATGTCCCCGGCAATCTCCTGCTGTACGGCCACCAGATTGGAAAGCTTGCGGTTGTACTGTTCGCCCCAAATTTGGCGGCTGTTTTGCACGTCTTCGAGATTCACGCTGATCATCAAATCATCGCCGGACTGGATGAGTCTGCCCGTTAGAATCGCCCGGACGTGCAGGTCCTGGCCCACCTTTTGCGGATCCATGCTCTGTCCCTTGTAGCGGAAGACGGTGTTGCGTGACATCACCGCGAGATTCGGCAGCTGCGAAAGGCTGTTGATCAGGCTTTCGGTGATCCCATCGCTAAGGTATTCCGTTTTTGGATCGTTGCTCAAGTTGGCGAAGGGCAAGACGGCGATGGATTCGATGCGACCTTGATTTGCTCCTGCAAAAAGGCGCTCGCGCACGTTGCCCACATTGAATGCCAGCGCGAGCAGCACCAGCACAAGAGCTCCCGCCCACGCCACATGGGGCCAATGCCGCCGCACCACCTGGCGGGAGGACTGGCCGGAGGAAAACGGCATGGCGCGCGCCGAATCCGTATCACGCTTCAATCGCTGCAAGTCCGCGCGTATATCCGAAGCAGTCCGGTAGCGCAGTTCCCGGTCTTTCTCCAGCGCCTTATTGATAATGAGTTCCAGTTGAATGGGGATCGCGGGGTTCAGCCGGACGGGCGGTGTCGGGGCACGGTTCAGGATGGCATCGAAGATGACGCCGGAGGTGTTCCCGGTAAACGCCCGCTGACCTGTGGCCATTTCGTAGAGGACCAGTCCCAGAGAGAAGAGGTCCGTGCGCTCGTCCAGTTCCTGGCCGCGTACTTGTTCGGGGGACATGTAGGCAACGGTGCCCAAAGCCACTCCGTCGCTGGTGAGATGCGGGTCCTGCGTTGTGACCCCGAAGGCTCCCGATCTTTGCACGGCATGCCTTGCGCCTCTGCGCTCCGGCAGGAGCTTGGCGAGGCCAAAATCGAGAAGTTTCACCTGGCCACGATCGGTGAGGAAAATGTTTGCGGGCTTGATGTCGCGGTGAATGATGGCTTTGGCATGGGCGGCGTCGAGGGCATCCGCGATCTGGTGGCCAAATTCCGGAACGCGCTCGAGGTCCAAGGGCTTTCCGGCAATTCGATGCTTGAGAGTCTGGCCCTCAAGAAACTCCATGACAATGAAATTCTGGCCCTCATATTGGTCCACGTCATAAATCGTGCAGATATGTGGATGGTTTAGCGAGGAGGCTGCCCGGGCTTCGCGTTGAAATCGTTCGATGGCCAGGGATTCCTTTGAAAGCTCTATCGGTAAGAACTTCAGGGAGACGTAGCGGCCGAGTCGGAGGTCTTCCGCCTTGTACACGATTCCCATGCCCCCACCGCCCAGCTTTTCCAAAATGCGGTAATGGGAGACGGTTTGGCCGATCATGAGAAGGAAACCGCCATTGGCTGGCCATATTAGGTTGCAGCCGGAAACAAGTCAACGCATGGGCCGCCGCGAACGTATGAGGTGTAGAGGCTCCCTCAGGGCGTCGGCAGGTTCGGTGTGGCTGCGGAATCAATCCATGTGGTGGTGCATGGCGAAGACTTTGTCGAGGGAATCTTCATAAGGGTAGACGTGGACCATCCAGCCGAAGATGACCGGATGAAAACGGCCGCCGGCGGCGTCGCAAGCTTCTTCCGTGGCGATGGTGCCGCGCAGGCCAAACTTGGTCATGTCGGCAGAGCCGCGCTGTTCCTTTGGCGGCATGCACAGATTGGTGTGGAGATGCCACATGGCCACACTCAGCGGCACGCGGGCGTTCAATTGCTCTTCGGTGGCGCGCTTGGGCATGGTGTACATGGCGCCGACAAGCTCGTAGCCATCGGAGGTTTTCTTGTAGAGCAGGGAAGTCGGGCGCGATGGATCGAACGAGAATGCCTCCAGGAAGCCGTTCATATAGTTCGTGAAATGATATTCCGGCTGCGGGACGTTTGGCAGAAAGATCTTATAACCCTCGTTCAAGGCGACGTGGTAGTCCCTGTATTTTTCAATGCCACCACGGAGCTGCGCGGCGATTTCCTTGGCGCGCGCCGCGTCTTCGGGATTCGAGGGGCGCATCGCGGTCATTTGCATGTGCAGGCTGTGCGCGTCCATGTGGCCGGGCGTCATGTCGTGGACGGCGCGCGCCTCGTTGGCCTTGGCGTCGTCCATATCCATGCCCGGCATGCTGCGGTGGTCTGTGCCTTGCGATTCCTGTGCTTGCGAACTGGAGGACCGCTGCGAGCTCTGCGGTTGCGCCGCGGGCGCGCGATGGCCGGGAATGGCGGCAAGCAATACGCTGACAAGAAAAAGTCCGCCAAACAGGATGCCGGCTCTGGTGGCGAGATTTAGAAACGTGCTGCGCGCGGACATGAACGTTCTCCTCACACCATAATACGCATCAGGAGGCTGTGAAGTTTCTTGGGCGAGTACAGGGGGTGCCTCGGCAAAAACTGGCCGGTGGTACAGGAAGTAAGGACGGAAAGAAGGTAAAGGAAGATAAGGAAAATGCGGCGAACCGGGCTTCTTTGGCGTAGACGAAGCGGAGAAGGCCAGCGTGCTAAAATCGTTTCGTGAAAAAAGAGACCGTTCAACCTGCGAAATATCTTACCGGCGGCGTGGAGCTGCCGGGCGACAAGTCCATCTCGCATCGTTATGCCATGTTGGCGGGACTGGCCGAGGGCACGAGCGAGCTGCGGCATTTTTCCGCGGCGGCGGATTGCCACAGTACGCTCGGATGCATGAAGGCGCTTGGCGCGGAAGTGAAGATTGACAAGGATAGGGTTCGAGTGACCGGGCACGGGCCGCGAGGATTAAAGAGCAGTTGGCGGGCGCTGGATGCGGGCAATTCCGGAACGACCATGCGGCTGCTCGCGGGAATCCTCGCCGGACAATCCTTTTCATCGAAGCTGACCGGGGATGAGTCGCTGCAGAAGCGGCCTATGAAGCGGGTGATCGGGCCGCTGCGGGAGATGGGCGCGGACATTCGCGGCCGCGACGATAATTTTGCCCCGCTCGAGATTCGCGGAGCGGCGCTGAAAGCCATCGAATACAAAATGCCCATGGCCAGCGCGCAGGTGAAGTCCGCGGTGCTCCTCGCGGGATTGTTCGCAGAGGGCGAAACCATCGTGACGGAGCCGGCCAGAACTCGCGACCACACCGAACTCGCGCTGCAGGAGTTCGGCGCCGCGATCGAGAGCCACGGGCGCACCATTCGAATTCATGGGCTTGGCGGCGGAAACAGTGGCGGCACGCTAAGCGCCAAATCGCTCGACGTGCCAGGGGATTTGTCTTCCGCGGTATTTTTTATCGCGGCGGCGTCGCTCTTTGCCGATTCGAACCTGCTGATTCACAACGTGGGTTTGAATCCCACGCGCACGGCCATTCTCGATGTGTTTGCGTCCATGGGCGCGGCCGTCCAAATTATTGGCCTGAGGAGTTCACAGGGTGAAATCGTTGGCGACCTCGCGGTGAAGGGGGCGTCGTTGAAAGGCGGCGTCATCGTTGGCGAACAAATCCCGCTGGTCATTGACGAGTTGCCGATGCTTGCGGCCTTGGGCCCGTACACCGAAGAGGGCATCGAGATACGCGATGCCGCCGAACTGCGCGTGAAAGAGAGCGACCGCATCGCCGCGCTCGCCGAAAATTTGCGGCGCATGGGCGCGAGGGTGGAAGAGCGTCCCGATGGATTGAAGGTGGAAGGCCGCCGCGCGGGCAAACTGCACGGCGCAGAAATTGAACCGCGCGGCGATCATCGCATCGCTATGGCCTTCGCGGTTGCCGGACTCGCGGCGGAGGGAGCGACCTTCATCCGTGATGCCGATTGCGCGGGAGTTTCCTACCCAACGTTTTTTAGAGAGTTGGAGCGGCTGGTGGATCGGTAGCCGAGTGGAAGAGGCGCGTATTCGATGTCTCGATCGAGGGGCGGTTTGGCCTGCAGATTCCGAAGCAGCTAGTTTTCTTCCGCTTTTGGAGCGGCTGGCGCTTTCGACCTCGGCGGCGCGGGAGGGGTTGGCTTTGCTGGAGGCGCTTCCGGAGCCGGCATGTCAGAACTATTCTTATGCAGCGAAATCGAGCCGTAGCTCGTTTTCAACGCGATCTTGGGACCGCGGCCACTCCCGTATTTTCCTTCTAGATGAGAATCGCCGGACTCCGTCGAAGTCTGCTTCAAGGAATCCGCATGAAACTCGTTGTTCGTGTCGCCGGAATGGCAATTGGCGAGAATTTCGAAGCTCGACGAGTCCGGTAAGGTCAGCGTAATACTCGCCGAAGCGTTATTGATTTCGATGTCTTCCTTGGGAGGAGTGGAGAAGCGCACGTCCACGTCGCCGTTGCGATTGTCCACCTTCACCTTGCCGCTGGCATTTTCGATCGTGACATTGTAGGAATTCGTGCGCAGCGTGAGGTTCCCGGGCGCGTCGGCAATTTCCAGGTTGCCGGAGCCGGCTTCCAGATGCCCGCTAAGCTGTGCGAGCGTCAAATCGGTGCGCTGTGAAATAAAGCGCACGCCCTTGGCAACCTTGTCGGCGCGGATGGGCCCATAAAATTCTCCGTCGAGCGTAAGGCCACCGCTCACTCCGGAAACATTCACTTCGCCGCCGTGGCCGGAAAGCTTGACGTTGCCCTTGGTGTCCGAAACCTTCACGTCGCCCTTGCGCGTATCAATGTTGACGTCACCCGCGATATCGCGCACTTCCACATCGCCGTTGGTGGTGTTGATGGTCACCGGCTTGGCGATATCCGCAACGGTGACGCCGCCTCTTTCATTGCGAATGGTCAGCAAGGCTTTCTTCGGAACGGAGACATCCAGATCGAAGCTGATGCGCGAGTCGCTGGAATTGGCGCCACTCGGATGGATCTCGTACCCGTCGCCGTTCTGTACGATTTCGTAGTTGACGGGACCAGCAAGATGCTCGGCGTCCTTCTCGCTCCAGGAATGGGCGAATTTCTTGCCAGAGACCCGGATTTGGGAATCGTCGGAAGCATGCACACTGATGTCGCCGTGCGCGTTGCGAATAGTGATACGCGCGTCGGCGGGAACAGTTTTGGGTGCGACGTCCAGATCGTAATCGAACTTGTTGCCCCATTCGGGTGGCAGATCGCGAGGAAGTTTGTCCCTGAGGATTTCACTGCCAACGACGATCCCTAGGAGCGCGAGAAGCCCAAATACGAGCAGAATTTCGCCGCCGGTGATTCGCGCGGAGCCGGGATCCCCAGCGCGACTAGCAGCGGTGCGCTCATAGAGCTTGACGGCGCCCCAAACGATTAAAAGCAGGGGCCACCAGTGGCCGAGCACCATTCGAATGTCGAGTCCCCGGTAATTGTGGAGCAGCAGCAGCAATCCCACGAAAATGAGAATCATGCCAGAAAAGAGCGAGCTGCCGCGTGGACGGGAATTGGCCATAAGGATTTATTGTCCCTGGCCTTGCCCAGGCAGGGAGTTCTGCGGCGGGGACGTGGAAGCTGGCGGAATGGGAGCAGCCGGAGGCGCCGAACCGGAAATGTGCCCGTCGGCCAAAGCCGTGGAGGAAGCCAGGCTAATTGCGCCGATTACAATGAGGATGACTGGAAACGTGTGGTCAAACGAAAAACTGCCGCCAATCATTTCGCTGAGCAGGAAAAGCACGCCGACCGTGATCACGATGGCAGGACCCATCAGGCTGCGAATGGTGCAGCGGCGGCAGGCGCAACGAATGCGATCACTCATCGAGAAAAGCCTCCTAAGAACGCCGGTCCAACCGGTTGCGGAACATCAACACGCCCACGATGATCAAAACGACGGGCCAAAACTGGTGGACGCGATACCAGGGAAACCAATCAAAATTGTTCAGCAAGAAGAGCGCGCCGATGATGATCAAAATGATCGGGCCGAGGGGGCGATTGGTGCTCCAGGATTCCAGCGGGTCCCCAGTGGCTGCTCCCGCCCGTTTCGCCTCCGCGGTGCGCATCGAATCGAAAGCCATGTAGAAGATGAAACCGGCGAGCAGAATTCCCAGCACCGCCTTCATGCCGCCGTCCATGTCGCTGCTCAGGCCGAAAATAAATGTTGCGAAAACGACGATGTGAATCAGCGCTTTGTTGTATTCGCCATTGTATACAGCGCCGAGGCCGGGAAAGAGAAACCCGAGGAGAAAGGCAACGCCAGGGCTGTGCGAAGCGCGAACCGGAACGGTAGAGGGCAAAGCGCCCGATGCCGCGGGCGCAGGGGCACCCACCACGCCAGGAGCACTCGCGCCGGGGATACCCACGATGCCGGCGAGGCAGTCTTCGCAGTAGAGAACGTCGCGCACCGGCCGGACGCACGCGGAACACATGGGCTTGCCGCAATTGCGGCAATAGCCGACCGCGTCCACTTCGGAATGGACGGCACACTTCATCGCAAACTCCTCTCGCCAAACGAGCCGCTCAACAGCGGGCATTCCGCGGCGAGAATCTGCAGATTCCGGCCGACATCATTGGCGCGATTCTGTTGCCGCGGTGTAGCTGGATTGGTGCCATCGGTGCGGCCTGGGTCCTTGCTCGGAGAAGTTTGCGGAATGGTGCCCTCCCGGACGGTCGGATTCTGTTCATTTTCGTTCATGCGCGACTGAATTTCATAGACAACCCGGAGGTCGCTAACAAACTTGGCGCTGTGGGCGTAGACAAGATGCACCTGGCTGTTAGCCCTGCGGTAAATCGTGGCAGGAGCCAAATCCGCCAGCTTCGGCTTGCGCAAGGAGAAGCCCGAGGCAGTCAGAATCAGAAGCAACGTGGCCGCCACGGAAACAACGCTGTACACAAAGCGCGGGGATTGCAGGCCGCGCAGCCAGCGCTTCGCGCTGCGCCAGGTCTGCGGGCCTTGCGTGGCTGTCAGAATCGCATCCACGAGGCGCGGAGAAGGTTCCACCTGCTCGAGTGTGTGCAAAGCGCCCAGCGCGTGCGAAACACTGGCAACCAGCGGCGTGCAGCGCTCGCACGTATTGACGTGCGAATCGAAGGCGGTTTGTTCGACGGGCTGCAGCAGTCCGTCGAGATAATCGCTCAGGCGCGCTTCGGTTTGTTCGCAGCTCCAGGTCATGGCATACTCCGCGCTGACTTCGATATGGCCAACTCCTTCATGAAGGCCGCACTCCCATCTGTTGCAGGACGCGCGCCAGCTCAATGCGTCCGCGATTGATTCTCGATTTCACAGTTCCTTCCGGTACGGCCAAAATCGTTTGAATTTCTCCATACTCCAGTTGCTGCAAGTCGCGCAAGATGACTGCTTCGCGCAACTCCGGCGAAAGCCGCGTCAGCGCCGATTGCACTTGCCCGCCCAGCTCGCCCAGCAGCGCCTGCTCATCGGGTCGGCGCCCCGCCGATTCCTTATTCTCAACCACCGGCATCTTGTCTTCCAGCGAATCGGTAACGCGATCCCTTTTGGTTCTACGATAATGGTCAATCAACAGATTGCGCGTCACGCTGGTCATCCAAGTTGCGAATCCGCCATGAGCCGAACGATAGCTTCCCAGCGTGCGGTAGATCCGGAGGAAAACATCCTGCGACAGATCTTCGGATTCCGCGCGGTTGCCCGTGAAGCGGTAGCAAATGTTGAAGACCCGGCGCGTATGGCGACGCACAAGTTCCTCCCAGGCCGACCCTTCGCCCTGGAGGCATTGCTGGACCAGTTGGGCATCCTGCTCCAACGTCTCATCAGCCTCTAAACCTGCTACGGCGCAAGGCGTGTCCGCGAGTCGGCACTCTCTCAAAGGCCGCCCGGCAGTCCATCACGGCCTGCCAACTATGGAACGTAAACTGCTCTCGAAAAGTTCCCTACAGAATTTAGTACGTACAGCCAACCGTTCTGCCGGAAATCTTACTCACCCTCGGCCCAGGACACAAGCGCGTGCTCTCGTCCCGGCAGGTGAGTGACCGTTTCACGCCTTTTGTTGAGGTGGGAACTGGGACAGAGTCGGCGGTTAGTGAGCGCCGGGCGAAACGCCATCTATGGCTTGCGCTTTGCTACCCATCCGCCGTCGGAACGTCCTTCCACGCGCATGCGGCCCTTCCCGGAATCGCCGTCAATCCAACCGGTTAGGAAGGCTTTGACCGGCCCCGGGGCGCCTTGCGGGACATCTTTCGGCCATTCGCCCGGAAACGACAGTTCCACATACCCGCTGCGCCAGGTCCCCGCGATCGCGCAGGTCTCTCCCAGAGGACCGGACCATGTTCCGGCCACTTTGTCTCCGTCGCGACGCAGATCCATGGTCGCTTCCATTCCGCCGGCATCGCTGGAGTAGCGCATCTCCCACGAACCGGCGACGTCGGATTCGTTCTTCAACTGCTGCGGCGCGGCCGGAGTAATCCGCACATTGGAAAAATAGGCCTCCTCGCCGGTAAAACCCCAGAGTCCAATGGCGCCATGCAAATCTTCGCCCTTCAATCCATCCACCACCAGGCTCGGCTTGGGAGATCCGTTGAGATAGAGTTTCGCGGAGCGCCCGGCCACTTCGATCCGCACTTTTGTCCAAGTCTCCATCGCCACTTCCGCATGCGACTCGTAGACCGACGGCCATTCCCGCCGCAGCCGATACCATCCGAAGCCCGGTGCCGAGACGTATTGCACAACATGGTTCCGCATCGCCTGATCCGGGGCCTCCGAGTTTCCCGGCCGCAAATAGAAAAGCTCGTAGTGCGACGCATCGGGCCTCGCGCGGAAGGCAATTCCGACAAACCCGGGATAGCGGACGCCCGGCGGCACAGTCGACTTCAGCGCGATATCCGCCTCGATCACGCCATCCTGGAAATCGGTCCCCGGCAGCAGCGCCAGGCCATCGCGGTCATCTCCGTCCATGGTCATGCGCACGGATTTGCGTCCCATGTAGTTCACCGCTTCCGTCTTCACCTTCGGCGCAATCAGGCCGGCGGTATCGCGAAGAGGAAATGTCTGCACGTGCGGCGGGGTGTCGGCCCATAGGCCACCAGCCGCGAACAGTGTGACTGCGCTGAAAATCCAAAAACGCTTCAGCATGACCTTTTCCTCCCCTACCGTGGATCTCGTCTTGCCGCTCAACCTCGGCTCTGCGCGAACACCCACTTCAACAGTTCTGGTTCGGTGTAAGCCCATTGCCAGACGTTGTGATCCACTCCCGCGTATTCGGTGTACAGCGGATGGCCTCCAGCTTTCCGTCTCGCCGCAATTCGGTCGCGCGATAGCGACACCGGGACAGTCTGGTCGGAGTCGCCCTGGAAACTCCAGACTGGCGTCTCAATTGAACCGGTGCCGTCCTCGGTCGAAATACTCCCGCAGCAGATCACTGCGGCGGCGAAAAACTGCGGACGATAGCTGATGATATTCCACGCCCCCGCGCCTCCCATGGATTGACCCGTCACATAAATGCGCCGCTCATCGATACTGAACTCGTGCCGCAGTGCCTCAATGACCTCCAGCGCCAACCGCGAACCCTCGCCCACTCCGGGGAACGGTTTGGGCGGATCTTGCGAGAAGTCGTAGCGCGACCATCCGCGATCGGTCTGCGGCGCGATCACGTAGCAGGGGAAACGCTTCTGGTTCTCCGGTAGCAGCCAGACGCGCGTGCCGAAAATATTGCCGAGGCCCAGCTGCTTCTGATTATCGTCGCCAATCCCCCCGCTGCCGTGCAAATACACCACCAACGGAAGTTTGCCGCTTGCTTCCGGCCGGAAAAGGCGATAGGGCATTACCCAGTCACCCTGGTATGTGCGCGCTTCGAACTTCGTTTCCAGGCCCTGGGATTGTTTCTTGAATACTTCAATCAGAGCCAGCCTCTCCGGGGACATCGGGGCTCCGGGCGCCAGCGGGGGAGTCGAATCGTCCCTTTTCGCCGCTGCTGAGGCATCGGATGCCGTCGCAACGCGGAAGCCTAGCTGCGCCGTTCCAAACCAAGCTCCGGCCGAAGCCGAACCTAGCAGGCGAACTGCTTCTCGTCTCGTAATCATCCCAGTTGGAACCTCGCGCCCGGTTCGCGATTGTTCGTAAGCCTTGAACAGGTAGACGACGGAGCCGCAGAATGGGTAGCAGGCTACCGGAATGGGGGCCGTGATCGCGCCGTTCCCCGTTGGTAGAATCCAGCGAATCGAGGCATCGCCCTGTTGGGAATTGCCTGGTCATCATGCCGTCGCAACTGCCGTCGCAACTTGACGCAACTGTCTCCTCCCGCTAGGCTCGACATCGCATGCAAACGTCGTCGAGGAAGCTTCTTGCCCTCCTGGCCGGGCTGCTGGTGTTGGGTTTTGTCGTCTACCGTTCGAGCGGCCTGATCAATCTTGCGGATTTTAGCGGAGCCAAGCTGCTTCACGCCGTCCGCGGCGCAAATCTCTACCTCCTGATTCTCTCTATCGTCGCGATCTACGCTTGCTACGCGCTGCGCTCGCTGCGCTGGCAAGTGTTTCAAAAGAATCTAGGCCCCTCGCGTTTTTCAACCATCTACGCCATGACTTTGGCCGGATTCTCTGCGGTGTTCCTGCTCGGCCGCGCCGGCGAGCCCGCACGGCCCCTGTTACTGGCGCGCAAAGAAAAGCTGCCGGTCTCCGGAATGTTTGGGGTCTACGTGCTGGAGCGCCTATTCGATACCGCCAGTGCCGCGGTGATTGCCGCGATCGCGCTCCTTCTCTTTCAATCGCACTCCCACGTCAGCGAAACTTCCACGCGGCTGCAAACCGCCGCGCGCACCACCGGATCCGTCCTCTTTGCAGGAGTGCTCGCGGCAATCGCCTTTCTCCTGTACCTCCGCCTGCACGGCAGCTCGCTTCTGGAGCGAAAGCTGGAAGGCTGGCAAAAGTCGCAAGGCTGGCGAAAGACCATCGCCAATATCGTGTTGGGATTTGCACGCGGAGTTCAAACCATTCGCACTCTGGGAGACCTGGTGCTCTCCTTGGCGTACACGGTTGTCCATTGGTTCCTCGTTTTGCTCGTCTATCTCTGGGTCTCGCACAGTTTCGGCGGTGCACTCGGCACGCTCACGCTCGGCGATGCCATGCTGGTCATGGCGTTCACCCTTGTCGGTTCCGCTGTGCAGTTGCCGGGTGTCGGCGGCGGTTCGCAGGTGGCCTGTTTCCTTGCCTACACCACGATCTTTGGAGTAGAAAAAGAGCCCGCGGCGGCGGCCGCAATTGTCTTGTGGCTGATTACCTTCGCAGTGTGTAGTCTGGCGGGCGTGCCGCTCCTGATCCACGAAGGGTTTTCGCTCGGGAAGCTGCGCGAGATGGCCCAGAAAGAGAAAGAAGTGGTGCCCGAAGCCGCTGCCGGGCAAGGAGATGCCGCTCCGTGAAGTGTCCTTTTTGCGCGAACATTGACGACAAAGTGATCGATTCGCGGGAAGGCCGCGCCGGCGACACCATTCGCCGCCGTCGCGAATGCCTCAAGTGCGGTCGCCGCTTCACCACCTACGAGCGCATTGACGAAATCCCCTACATGGTCATCAAGAAGGATGGCCGCCGCGAGCGCTTCGAGCGCCAAAAAATCCTGCAAGGCCTGCTGAAAGCCTGCGAAAAACGGCCCGTGGCCACGCCCAAACTCGAAGCCATCGTGGACGAAATCGAAGCCGTGGTCCACGAAGCCACCGAGCGCGAACTCACCACCACCGAAATTGGCGAGATGATCATGCATCGCTTGAAAAAACTGGACAAAGTCGCCTACGTGCGCTTTGCGTCCGTGTATATGGACTTCAAGGACGTGCAGGAATTCATGAGCGAACTGAAGAATTTGCTTAAAGATCGCGCCAAAAAATAATTTCTACGTTCCCCAGGAGCCTTCATGAAGAGATCCGCGTTGAGCTGCATGTTTGTTCTGGCGGCGGTCGTTTGCGCTTTCGAACCATCCCATCACGCCGCGGCGCAAGACAGCAAGCCGGCCAAGATGGATCCGGAAAAAATCCGCGCCCATGTGAAATATCTTTCCAGCGACGCGCTCGAAGGCCGCGGAACCGGCCAAAAAGGCGGTGATGCAGCCGCCGACTACATTGCCGCGCAATTCAAAAGCTACGGCCTGAAGCCTGCCTCCGACAAAGGAACCTATTTTCAAGACGTCCAAATGGTGGAAGTCAAAACGCTTCCGGAAACCGCCTTCACCCTGCTCCCCGCAAGCGGACCGCCCGTGCCGCTCCATAATCTCGACGATTTTGTCACCAACAACGAAAGCCAGTCCGAGTCCGCGGACATTGATGCGCCAATTGTCTTCCTCGGCTACGGAATCAAAGCTCCGGAATACAACTGGGACGACTACAAGGATGTCGACCTTCGCGGGAAAGTAGCCCTGCTCTTCGTCAACGAACCCACCACGGACGACCCAAACTTTTTCAAAGGCAAAGCTTTAACCTACTACGGCCGATGGACCTACAAATTTGAAGAAACCGCCCGCCGCGGTGCCGTCGCCACCTTGATCATCCACCGCAAAGACTTGGCCAGTTATGGCTGGGACGTCGTCCGCAATTCTTGGGGCACCCAGCGCTCCTACCTGCAGCGCGATAGCGCCCCTAAGCTGCAAGCCGCTTCCTGGATTCAACTCGAAATCGCGAGAAAGCTTGTAGGCATGGCCGGCCTCGATCTCGACAAACTCTTCCTGCAGTCACAGTCTCGCGATTTCAAGCCCATCGAGTTGCCCGTGCGTTTGAAAGCCCACGTCGCCAGCCAGTTGCGCCCTTTCATCTCGCGCAACGTTCTGGCCATGCTGCAAGGCTCGGATCCTGTCAAGAACGGAGAAGCCGTTCTCTACACTGCGCACTACGATCATCTCGGCATTGACCCCAGCAAATCCGGCGACAAAATCTACAACGGCGCCGTGGACAACGCCACCGGCTGCGGAATTCTTCTGGAACTCGCCCGCGTCTGGGCCAACGCGAAGAAAGCCCCGCCACGCTCCATCCTGTTCGCCTCCGTCACCGCTGAGGAGCAAGGTCTCCTCGGCTCCGAATACATGGGCAAGAAGTCCGCCAATCTTCCTGTCGATCCCGTCCTGGATTTAAATTTTGACGCCCTGCAGCCGATCGGCCTGCCCGAAGATGTGGAAGTAAGCGGCGCGGAGCGCACCACCTTCTATTCCACGGTCGAATCCACCGCAAAAAAATTCGGCCTCGCCATTCAACCCGATGCCTCTCCCGAAGCGGGTCACTACTACCGATCCGACCACTTCAGCCTGGCCCGCGTCGGCATCCCCTCGTTTTCCATCAGCCAGGGAACAAAATTCGCCGGCCACGAGCGCGCCTGGGGCGAGGCGCAAGCCAAGGACTACGTCAACAACCGCTACCACCAGCCCGCCGACGAATATCGCCCCGACTGGGATTTTCGCGGCCTCGCAAAAATGGCAAGCTTCGGATACGAACTCGGCCTCGAAGCCGCAACGCAACCCTCGCTCATCCATTGGCAGCCCGGCGACGAATTCGAACCTGCCGGTAAGAAACGGCAATCGCGCGATATTGACGGTGACGCTCTATTTGCCGGCCGCCCCGACCTGCACTTCGAGCGCCCCGCGCAGATGTCCTATCCGCCGCTCGCACGCCAGACGCGCATCGCGGGCATCGTTGTTCTTCATGTTACCGTGGCGCCGGACGCGCTCTTTCAGTGGTCGACATTTTAAAGGGCCATCCGTTACTAACCGGTGCGGCTGTGCAAGCTACACGACAGTGGACGTTCACCCCGGGAGAGCTGCGAACATTTGAACTGAAGTGCGAGTTTGCTTTGACCGAAAACTCTTACAGTCTCCGGCCTACTGTACTGACGGTTGCTGAGCCATTCCATCTAGTGTTGCTGACGGGCGCCGTTCTGATGGAAACGCACACCTTAAAATAGACCAGTCTTCAACGCGGCCAAACTCCCGCCGTAAAAATTTTAATCGTCTGAAATCCCAGCTTTTCATACAGCTGTACCGCCGTGTGGTTCTCCGACGTGACGGTCAGCGTCAATTCCCTGAATTTCATCCCGCGCAGCGCCTCCGCCGAAGTCTGCATCAGCATGCGCCCTAGTCCGTGCCCCTGATACCCCGGCACCACGCAGATTTGCGTCGTGTGCCCTACCCCCGGCGAAACTTCGCTGGTCAGCACCGCCGCCACCAGCTCATCGCTCCCCGGCTGATGCAGCACGAAAGACGCTCCCGGCACAAACTGCCCGCACCCTGGCAACAAAATAATATTCTTCAAAAATTTCAGCGCACCGCTGCGGCTGCGATATTGATCGTTGATCTCCCCATCCACATGGTCCGCATACGCCAGAAAAATCAGCTTCGCGCACGGCTCGAAGTAGCGGTCGTTCCACCGCGTTAGCCGCATCCCATTCGACGCCCCGGGCTTGGCCTCCGCCATCTTCTGCAAATCCAGCAACATGAACTGCCGCGAATAAAGCCGGAACCCCTGGTCGAGGAGCGGCGTATCCACCGGCCCGCTGAACGGCATCAGCTGCGCCTCGATGCGCGCCAGATGCGGAATCGCTCGCATGGAAGACAGCATCTCCTCGAGCAACCGCCGTCCGATGGCCGTCTGCGGAAATTTCGCCGACACGTACAGCCCGCCAATCAGCCCCTTCTGCTCCTCCAGTACATAAAACGAGTACCCCGCCGCGGAGCCGTTCTCGAAAGCCACGCAACCCGCCAGTGCGTGTGCGTCTAAAAAGCGCTTAATCAGCTCCAGGGCGCCGCGGTAATCCCAATGCAGCTCGTCGCGCCAGTGCCGCGCCTCTTCTTCAAGAAGCGGCTCAATTTGTCGCACCGTCGTCTGTCTCAAATCAACAAGATTCATGGATGATGGGAACGCGTCGCGGCCCCTGCCGCGCGGTTTCTATAATAACTGATTCGCGCAGGAGCCACTCGAGCGCGCTCCCCGGAACCGATATAGTTGCGACACAACCCGTCTGCGGTCCGGTCAGACCCTCGAAGCCGGTATGCTACGATGCAAACGGTCACGTTTGTGTTGCGAGGGGTGAAAAAAGCGGCGCGTGCCGCGAGCCAAGTGGCCCAGACGACGTATGCAGATCCTTTTCGAGCTTCGCTACCCATCCCGTTGGTACACAAAACTATTGATGGCCCTGCTGGCCTTGGCCTTTTTTGCCGTTTTGGCCACCACCGCCATCGCTGGTTTTCTCGTTTACCGCATCGTAAAGCCCCAGCGCACCAGCACGGAAATCAGCATGGCCAGCTTTCCCGGCCGGCCGGAGATTGTGCAGTTCTCGGTCGGTGACCTGGGCACGCGCGAAGGATGGTTTTTTCCGGGTTTGCGCGGCGCGCCGACGATTCTGTTGTGCCATGGATACGAATCCAGCCGCGGCGAACTGCTGACCCTGGAATCCGCGCTCCAGGATCATCAGTACAACGTCTTCATATTCGATTTTGCCGCGCACGGCCCAAACGCCGGGATCACCACCCTCGGTTACCGCGAGGGAGAGGAAGTGCGCGCGGCTGTTGACGTGGTCGCGGCGCGCAGTGACGTGGACACCGCTCGCTTTGGCGTGTGGGGATACAACCTGGGAGCGTACGCCGCACTGCGCGAAGCCGAAAACGACAAGCGCATTCGCGCCCTCGTCCTCGACTCGGTGTACGACCAGCCGCAGCAGATGGTGAAGGTCGGCGTCGAGCGCAACGGCCTTGGCGGTTTTCCCTTCATGGTGCGCTCCGCGGAACTCAGCTTCGAGTACCTGAACTACGCGCACCGCGACGATCCGCCGCTTTCGCGGAAGTTAGTCACCCTTGCTGGCGTGCCCACCTTGTGGATTCAAGCTCTGGACGATCCCGAGCTTGCTGCCATCACCCGCCAGATGTTTCTCAAGGCTCCCGATCCGCGCGATCAAGCTATCGTTCCCCACGGCAATTTCGTCGGCATGGACGATGAAGACAAGCGCACTTACGAAAACCGCGTCGTGTCCTTCTTCCTATTGCGGCTCCCCGCTACGGGGAAGGCTGCCCGCTGAACGGGGGATCCTCGCACACGACCACGGCATGCCCGAGGGCATTGAACGGGCAAATTAGACCGCGATCTTTTAACTCCGCTTGTCCTTTCGCTGATGTGAACACCCAGCCGGGCCTGCGCTGGTCCGGCGACCACTCCGGGAGTTCCCTGTGAAAATAAAAATTCAGACTGTATTGGTATGACCGGGCGAGTTTGTGAGTTGACGTCAGCTCGGGAGAATAATTACTCCAAACAATCTGTGCCGCCTCGTGAGCGGTCCGTGCTGAAACGGAAGAGTCGATCGCCTGGCGCGTAGCACCGCTAAGCGCCATATGAATAGCCACAATTACGGAGAGTACAGCGAGGACGACGGAGAAGGAAAGGTTCCGTAGATTGCCGACGACGGCGCTTGCGAGACCACCTCCGACGAGCGCAAGAGCCACCGAAGTGAGGGGCACGCGCTCCGACCGAAGAGCCGCGAAGACGCCGAGAATAAACAAGACCGCCCCGATCGTAATACCAACCCAGCGACTACCCTCGACAATCTTGCGGATCCGGAGAGACACACTCTGCGACAAGAGTATTCCTAGAGGAGAGACCGCCGGCAGGACGTATCCGGGTAACTTCGACTTCGACACGCTAAAGAACACGAGGGTGAACGCTGCCCAGCATGCAAAGTAGATCTCAGGTGACGCTTGCCAACGTCCCGCTCCAAGAAGTCGCCGCAAATCGCTGAAGAGAAATGCCAGCATTGGGGTCCAGGGGAGGAGCGCCAGAATTAGTATTGGCACATAAAACCAAAACGGCTGGATGTGCTGAAATTCTGGCGTGAGGTAACGCTTGAAATTGTGCTCGACGATGAAGATGCGGAAGAAATCGGGGTTGCGGCGCGCGCAAAGGATATACCAAGGGAGTGCGGTGACACAGAAAGAAGCGAGCGCGACGGGATGAAATAGTCGGAGAGCGCCGCGCCAGCGTTTGGTGAAGAGCGCCCAGAAGAAGATGGCCCCACCAGAGAGAATGATTGCGGCTGGTCCCTTTGCAAGCGCCGCGAGGCCGAGGAAGAAACCGAAGAGGAGGAGAGCGAGCCAGGGCGTTCGCGGAAGGATCGGCGTGTTTTTGTTGCGGGTAAACCCTAACACCACGGCGGCGCACACCATGGCAATCGTGAGCATCCCGCTGAAAGGCATGTCCGTCGCGGCGGCGTGCGAGAAGCCGATCATGCCGACGGTGGTCGGCAGCAGAAGCAGAACACACCGTGCTGTCTCCGCGCCATGCAAGCGCAAGGCAAGCCAGGCAAGCGCGAGCGTCGCCAGCAGCGCCGAGACCGCGCTGGGCAATCGCGCAGCCGCTTCGCTTACGCCGAACAGTTTGAAGCTCAGTGCCGCGCCCCAATAGAAAAGCGGAGGCTTTTCAAACCACGGCTTTCCGTAAAGCCGCGGCGTAACCCAACCCCCGCTCTCCGCCATGTCCCGCGCGATCCACGCATACCGCGGCTCGTCCGGCCCGACGAATCCAATCGCCCCAAGATGGCTGAAGTAGCAAACGTACAGCGTCGCGACCACGAGCACAGCCCAGCCAATGCGGGCGGCGGCGCTGGTCTGAGTTTTTTCGACGATTGGAGTAGTTGTTTCAGTCACGGAAAAATGAGTCTAACATCGAACCACTATCTTCCAGCGTCGGACCTCTTGCATACTGTCGCCCGGCAGCAAACGCAAGTGACTTTGCTCAAGCGATGAAAGAATGGATCGAATTCGCGGCGGTGTGGCTCATCCTGAAAGGGTTGGGAATGCTCCCGCGCCCATTCGCTCGGAGTTTTGCATCCGCCGTGGCAGGCATTCTCTACGCGCTGCTCCCGAAGTTAAGGAAAACCGCGGAAGTGAATTTGCGCATCGCCTTTCCGGATTGGAGCAACCCGCAACGCAAGACCGTCATTCGCGGAATGATTCGCAATCTCGGCTGGATGGCCGCGGAATTCGCTCGCTTGCCCAAACTCACGAAAGAAAATATCGATCAGGTCGTGATTCTCGACGGCCACGAAAACTTCCTCGAAGGCCACCGCCTCGGCAAAGGCGTCCTTTACCTCACCGGACACATCGGCGCATGGGAACTGTCCTCGTTCGCGCACGCCTTGTACGGCTACCCTCTCCATTACATGGCCCGGCGCATCGACAACAAACGAATAGACGCCCTGGTGAACGGCTACCGCTGTCTGTCGGGAGACCGTCCGATCTTCAAAAATGAATCCGCCCGCGTCATGCTAAAGGTCCTGAAGGAGGCGGGAACCGTCGGAATTCTCGCCGACCAAAACACCATGCCCGAAGAAGCCGTGTTCGTGGATTTTTTCGGCAAGCCCGCCAGCACTACCACCGGAATCGCGCGCGTCGCACTGCACACCGATGCCGCAGTCGTGCCTGGATACGCCGTCTGGGACCCCGCCATTCGAAAGTATCGTTTGCGGTTCGAGCCGCCCGTCGATTTGATTCGAACCGGCGATTCCGAACGCGACGTCGTTCAAAACACGCAGAAGTTCACCAAAGTAATCGAAGACATCATTCGCAAGTACCCCGATCAATGGGTTTGGATCCACGGGCGTTGGAACACCCGCCCCAAAGGCGAACCACCTCTTTACGAGCGAGGATGAACATGAAAAGGACTGCAAAGGAATTGGCCGAAGCCCTTGGCGCAAAACTCGAAGGCGATGCCGCCACCGAAATTGCCGGAGTCGCCGCGCCCGAGCGCGCCGGCACCCGCGACCTAATCTACGTGGAGGCCGCAAAATACGCGCCGCGCGCCGCCTCGTCGGCCGCGATCTGTGTAATTGCTCCCGAAGGGATCACGCTCCCCGAAAAAACGGTCTTGCGCAGCGCTCACCCAAAAGCATCCTTTGCCAAAGCGGCAGCACTCCTGCTGGATCGTGCCCCGATTGCCACCGGGATTCATCCAACCGCGATCGTAGCCCCGCTCGCGCGCATAGCACCGACTGCAAGCATCGGACCCTACGCCGTGATCGGTGAAGATGCGCACGTCGGCGCAGGAACGCAGATCGGGGCGCACACGGTGATCGGAGCAGGCTGCTGGATCGGCGAGAATTGCCGAATTTATCCGCGCGTAACGCTCTACGCCGGCGTGCGCATCGGCCATCGCGTGGAGATTCATGCCGGCGCCGTCCTCGGGGCTGACGGTTTTGGCTACGCCTTCGGAGAAGGGAAGTACTGGAAATTCCCCCAGACCGGCATCCTCGAGATTGCCGACGACGTGGAAATCGGCGTGAACACCACAATCGATCGCGGCTCGCTCGATGACACGCGCATCGCCGAAGGCGTCAAGCTGGATAACCTCGTGCACGTCGGACACAATGTGAAGATCGGCGCGCACTCGGTAATCGCAGCGCAGACCGGTATTTCCGGATCAAGCACCATTGGGCATCACGTGGTGGTCGGCGGACAGGTGGGAATCGCCGACCACTGCACGCTGGAAGATGGTGCGATTGCCGGGGCCCAGGCGGGGATCCCCACGGGCAAGACAATTCGCGCCGGGCAAACCGTTTGGGGTACACCCGCGCGGGAAATTGGCAAGTTCAAAGAGATTTATGTTTGGTACGCACGGCTCCCGGAGCTGGCCGCCCGCATCAAAGAGCTAGAGGCCAAACTTGCCGCCAAGTGAAAAATCGCAATCGTCCAACTGGCACGTCATCGTCGTCGGCGGACACACCCGCAGCATCGGGAAGACGCAATTGGTCTGCGACGTGATCGCCGCGTTTCCGCAAGCCAACTGGACCGCCGGAAAAATAACCCAATACGGCCATGGCGTCTGCGCGCGGAACGGCGACAATTGCGATTGCGCCCCGGACGAGCACGTCTGCGCCATCAGTTGGGAAACGCGCTCCGACAGCGGCACGGACAGTTCGCGCTTTTTGGCCGCCGGAGCCCGCCGCTCCTTCTGGCTGCGCACGAAACAGGGATTCCTCGCCGAAGGCCTGCCGCTGTTGCGCGCCGCGTTGCAGGAAACTCTGGCGGCGAGCGACGCCGCGCCAGCTCCGCTCATTCTCGAAAGTAATTCCTTGCTGCAATTCCTGAAGCCCAGCCTCTATTTCGCCGTAGTGGATCCCGCAAAGGACGACTTCAAGGAATCTGCCCGCGTGGTCCTCGATCGCGCCGACGCCCTCGTTCTTCGCAGCTCAGCCGAAGCACTCCCCTCCGCCGCACCCGCCTGGACCAAGCTGCCCTCGCGGCTCCTTCGCGAAAAGCCCTCCGTGACCCAGCGCGAAGGCGAGCCCCTCCCAGGCCCACTTCACGTTCTCGTCCAACGCGCCCTGGAATCTTCGGTCGGCGTTGCCATTTAACAGCCCCGTGCTATCGAAATGGCATCTTAACCGTTGACCGTTCGCCCGAAGGGGGCGATAATTTAGTAGTACTGGTGTTACTCGGACCTCAACCGTCGTCGTTGTTGTCCGCGAAGTGACACGGAACATGGCAGTTAAGTTCAAGTTTACGGCGCGGTTTGGGAGTTCGGTCTCGCGCCCGCAGGCAGTCCCGCTCTGGGGGGAGCACTGATGGCGTCATTCGCCCGAATGGGAGAAGAGATTTCGGTGGCCCCGGCGCCTGCACCCTTGCAGCAACAAGACTGGGTCGAGCGTCTGGAAAAATCCATCGAACGCGGCGCGAACCATCTCCTTTCCGTCCAATCCCAGCATGGTTTCTGGCAAGGCGAGCTCGAAGCAGACACCACTCTCGAATCCGATTACATCTATTACCTGCATGTCTTAGGAAAAGCCGATCCCGAGCGCATCGCCAAGCTCGCGAATTACGTCCGCCGTCGCCAATTGCCCGATGGCGGCTGGAGTATCTACCCCGGCGGCCCTTCCGAGCTCAACGCCACCTGCAAAGCCTACTTCGCCCTAAAACTCGCCGGCGACTCCATCGACTCTGCGCACTTGACGCACGCGTGCGAAACGGTGCATCGCCTCGGCGGCCTCGAGCACACCAACTCCTACGTTCGCTTTTATCTGGCGCTTGTCGGCGCCGTCGGTTGGGAACTCGTCCCTTCGATTCCGCCGGAGCTGATGCTCCTCCCCAGCTGGTTTTACATAAACATCTACGAAATGTCTTCCTGGACCCGCGGCATCGTCATTCCCATGTCCATTCTTTCCGCCCTGCGTCCCGATTGGCGTTTGCCGGAACGCGCTCGCGTTGACGAATTGTTCAAAGACCCTTCGCGCAAGAACGCCGCCTTCGATTGGAGCGACCAGCTCATCTCTTGGAGAAACTTCTTCCTGGCTGTGGACCGCGGCTTCAAGCTGTATGAAAAAATTCCCTGGAAGCCGCTCCGCCAGCGCGCTCTCCGCGAAGCAAAATCCTGGATGCTCGATCACCTCGAGCGCACCGAAGGCCTCGCCGCCATCTACCCCGCGATGATGAACTCCATCTTCGCGTTGATGGCTCTCGGCCACGGCCCCGAGGACCCGCTCACTTGGCGCGAAATAAAAGAATTCTCGCGTTTCGAAATCGAAGACGCCGACACCATCCGCATGCAGCCCTGCGTCTCCCCGGTTTGGGACACCTGCATCGCCATGGTCGCTCTCGAAGAAGCTGGCCTCCCCCCGGATCACCCTGCGCTCGTCAGAGCCGCCGAGTGGATGCTCTCTAAACAAGTTCTGGGGCCCGGCGATTGGCAATTCAAAAACAAAGACGCCGAACCCGGCGGCTGGGCCTTCGAATTTCGCAACGACTTTTATCCCGACGTGGACGACACCGCCTTCGTCCTGATGGCTCTCCAGCGCGTCAAGTATCCGGACCCGGCCCGCATGGAAGGCGCCATCCGCCGCGGCCTCCAATGGCTTCTCAGCATGCAGAACCGCAACGGCGGCTGGGGCGCGTTCGATCGCGACAACGACAGAGAATTTCTCTGCAACATCCCGTTCGCCGATCACAACGCCATGATCGATCCTTCCACCGCCGACGTCACCGCCCGCGTCGTCGAATGCCTCGGCCGTTTCGGCTGGCCTGCCGAGCATCCCGCCATCCAGCGCGCCCTGAAATTTCTCTTGAAAGATCAGTGTGACGACGGCTCCTGGTTCGGTCGCTGGGGCGTCAACTTCGTCTACGGAACCAGCGGCGTCCTGCGCGCCCTCGAAACCGTTTCGCTGACCACCCGCGAGTATTGCCAGCGCGCCGTCACCTGGCTTCGCACCGTGCAGAAGCCCGACGGTAGCTTCGGTGAATCGCTCCTCAGCTACGACAAGCCCGAGACCAAAGGCCAGGGTCCCAGCACCGCGTCCCAAACCGCTTGGGGACTAATCGGCCTCCTCGCCGGTGCCGGAACGCACGATCCCGCCATCACGAAAGCCGTCTCTTACCTCGTCCATCATCAGCAGCAAGACGGTTCCTGGAGCGAGCCCGACTTCACCGGCACCGGTTTTCCCGGTGTCTTCTATCTGAAATATCATCTCTATCGCAATTCCTTCCCGGTCTACGCGCTCTCTCGCTACGCTAATCAGTCGCGCAAAGCCGAAGAGTACGTCGCCCTCAAGTTCCAGCCCAGCGAGTTCCGGCTGCGCAGCGGATTTTAGCCACATGCTGCGCTTTCCCCTGCGCCTCGCCGCGGACCTCGCCAAGGCCCGCATCGCGCGGATCGGCCGCGGCGATTCCGCCGCTCCCTCGGTTTTGCTCGTTCGTCCAGTCGAACAAGTACATTCCTCCCGTTTCGAATCCTCCACGTTTTCCGCCGAAGCAAAAGCCGGCACCGAACTCTTGTCCTTCGTCCGCGACAGCGCCGCTCCTGTCGTCTGGATCGGCGGTCCCGACCCGCTTCTTCATCCAGAAATGGCGCAGCTCACCCGCTGCATCAACGGTCACGGCCAGCACGTTTTTCTCGAAACCGACGGCGCGCTTCTCCGCCGCCGCATTCACGAATTTCGCCCTGTCTCTCGCCTGTTTCTAACCGTGCCTCTAAACGGTCTCGAAGAATCGCATGACCTCCGAGCCGCCCGTCCCGGTGCGTTCTTGAACGCTGTCAAAGCCCTTCAAGCCGCCCGCCTCTGCGGTTTCTTCACCTGTATTCACGCGCGTGTCCACGAAGACACGCATCTCGACGAAATCGCTGCCTTGCTCGCCTTCGGGAACACCCTCGACGTCGACGGCTTCGTGATTTCTCCCGCCGCTCCGAGCTCTGCGAATCCTCGCAGTGCATCGCTGCAACAAAAAACCGCCGAAGCCGGAAAGCTCATCGGCAATCGCTGGTGGCAATTCTTCTCGCGCCTCGCGGAACCCGCCCTGAACGGCGCGCGCCTCTCCCCGCAAATGGAAAGCCAGACTCGATCGATCCTCGAAGGCGAATCCGATCCGCGCGAAGAGGGCGTGAAAGTCGCATGACCACACTGGTCACCGGCGCCGCCGGTTTTCTCGGCAGTCACGTCGCGCGCCAGCTGGTCGCCCGCGGCGAAGACGTCCGCGTCCTCATGCGCGCCTCCAGCACCAACCGTGCCATCGCCGATCTCTCCCTCGAATACGTCACTGGCGATCTTCGCGATCCCGCCTCGCTCGACCGCGCCATGAAAGGCGTTAAGCGCGTTTTCCACGTCGCCGCCGACTACCGCCTCTGGGCCAGACGCTCGCAGGACATTTACGATTCGAACGTCGGCGGCACAAAAAATCTCCTCGAAGCCGCCAAGCGCGCCGATATCGACCAGCTCGTCTACACCAGCACCGTTGCCACTATCGCCGTCGACCGCCCGCAGCTACCCAACGAATTTACCGACGCCAAGCTCGAAGAAATGGTCGGGCATTACAAGCGTTCGAAATGGATGGCCGAGAAAGAAGCCCTCGCCGCCGCGAAAAGCGGCCTGCCCGTCATCGTCGCCATGCCCACCACCCCCGTCGGCCCGTGGGACTGGAAGCCCACTCCCACCGGAAAAATTATTTTGGATTTCTTGAACGGCAAAATGCCTGGCTACGTCGAGACCGGCCTCAACTTCGTCGGCGTCGAAGAATGCGCCGCCGGCCATCTCCTCGTCTCCCAAAAAGGTAAAGTCGGCGAGCGCTATCTCCTCGGTGGAGAAAACCTCACGCTCAAACAAATGCTCGACGCCCTCGCGAAAATCACCGGCCTGCGCGCGCCCAGCCTGAAAATTCCCCACGGCCTCGCCTTGGGTGTAGCCTATGCCAATACGGTTTTCTCGCGTTTGCTTGGCCGCGAGCCGGGCATCCCCGTGGAAGGCGTGAAGATCGCCCGCCACAACATGTTTGTGGATTGCTCCCGCGCCCAGCGCGAATTAGGTTTCAAGGCCGGTCCAGTCGCCGCCGCGCTCGAACGGGCCGTCCACTGGTACGCCGCCAACGGCTACATCGCCAAAGGCCGCGCCAAGCGCATGGACCGCGCCGCTGCAGCCTAAGCTTTTGTATTCTGCGTAGCGGCGGACTTCAGCCCGGCCCCGTTTTTGTGGTGGCTGGTCATTAGACCGGCGTGTTTAGATTCTCAGACATATGCGCATTCTCGTCACCTTCGCCGTCGCAGCCGAATTCGCCCCCTGGCGTTCCCGTCATCCGTTCGTGCCCTACGAATTTGACGACGCGGGGAAGCGGCGCGAGTTTGATTTGTATCGAGCAAACATCGGTTTGCATGAAGTGACCGTCTTGCTGACCGCCATGGGCGGGCAGAACGCGTCGAACGCGATGCGAACGATCGCTCTCGAAACTACAGATGTTTGCATCGCCACGGGGTTTGCGGGAGCATTGGACCCCAGCCTGACACCTGGGAACATCGTAGCAGGCAGACGTTGCGAGGCACTCTCGGAGGCGCTGAAGACTTCGAGCGATTCCGATCTCCTGAACTTGGCGTTGACCGCAAACGCTCGTGTCGTGGACGTGTTTCTGACTTCAGAAACTATTCTAGTTACCGCAGCCGAGAAGCAACAGTTGAGCGCCTCAGGCAACGTCGTCGAAATGGAGTCCGCGCACATCCTGGCAGCTGCTTCCGGTCAGCGCATTCCGGTTGTCGCGGTTCGGGCGATCAGCGATGCCGTCGACGAAGATTTGCCCGTTGATTTCCGGCAGATTGTTGATTCCCGCGGACACGTGAGACTCGCGCCCCTGCTGAAAGAGCTGGCGCTTCATCCTCATCGCCTTCCCTTACTGATCCAGTTCGGACGTCAGAGCCGGGCCGCAGCGGTATCGCTTGCGGATTTTCTCGATAAGTTCATTCTCTTGATCGCGGCCAAGTGGCCCGGACTCCGCGCATCAAATGTGGAAGAGGTTTCTGCGACATGAGCCGCACCACCACCACTCTCGACCCCGCGCACTCCCTCCACCCCCTCCCCAAAACCATGCGCGCCGGCGTCTACCGCGAAAAAGGCCTCGTTTGCGTCGAAGAAGTCCCCGTCCCCCAACTATCCGACGGCGAAGTCCTCATCAAAGTCGCCGCCTGCGGCATCTGCGGCACCGACATCAAGAAAATCTTCCAAGCCTACGTTCCGCCACCGCAAATTCTCGGCCACGAACTCGCCGGCACCGTCGCCGCCGTCGGCCGCGGCGTCTCCAAATGGAGTCTCGGCGACCGCGTCATGAGCTTTCATCACATCCCCTGCGAAAACTGTTTCTACTGCGAACGCCGCCTCTTCTCTCAATGCCAGCAGTACAAAACCACCGGCCTCACCGCCGGCTTCACTCCGAACGGCGGCGGCTTCGCCGAGTATGTCAAAGCCATGCCCTGGGTCGCCGAACGCGGCATCGTCGCGCTCCCCGATAACGTCACCTTCGAAGAAGCCACCTTCATCGAACCGATCAACACTATCGCCAAAGCCGTGCAAAAGGCCCGCGTCACCGCGGGCGAAACCGTCCTCATCGCCGGATGTGGCCCCATCGGACTCCAATTATTGATGGTTGCAAATCTCGAAGGTGCCAAGCTCTACACCAGCGACCCCATGGGCGTCCGCCGCGCCAAGAGCCTCACCTTGGGAGCTCTTGAGTCCTTCGACCCCAGTGATGGTAAGCTTGTGGACCAGATCAAGGCCCGGACCGATGGGCGGGGTGCGGACGCGGTCCTGGTAGCCGTGGCGCATCCCGCGGTGGTGGTGGATGCGCTGGCAGCGGCAAGGCCCGGTGGACGCGTGCTGCTGTTTGCCGCCAATGACCCGGTAACCAAGATCGAGTTTCCTGCATCTGCTGTGGGGATCGACGAAAAAGAAATTCTGGGCAGCTATAGTGCCGCGGTGGACATCCAAGAAGCAGCGGCCGCTCTGGTGCTGAACAAGAAACTGCCCGTCATGGAGATTGTGACGCACCGCTTTCCGCTGGCTAGAATCCAGGAGGGTCTGGAGTTGGCCGCGAAACCTACGGTGGAGTCGCTGAAAATCTTGATCACACACACATGAAAGTTTCGACGACGAAGAAGGCAGAAGAAGGACAAGCAGTGAAACTAGCCGAACCACGCTTGGCGGTGCCGTCAAAGATGACGGCCGCCGTCTTGTACGGCAGCGAAGATCTGCGCATCGAAAAAATTGATGTTCCCGCACTGTCCGCGGACGAAGTCCTTCTGCGCGTCCGTCTGGCACTGACCGACGGAACCGACCTCAAGGTCTGGAAGCGCGGCTATCACGCCAAGATGATTCAGCCGCCCGCCGTCTTCGGCCACGAACTCGTCGGCGACGTTGCCGCTGTTGGCAAGCGCGTCGATCCCCGCTGGCGCATCGGCATGCGCGTAATCGCTGCCAACTCCGCTCCCTGCTTGCGCTGTTACCATTGTCGCCGAGGACAGGAAAATCTTTGCGACGATTTGCTCTTCAACAATGGCGCGTACGCCGACTACATGCGCATCCCCGGCCGCATCGTCGTGGAAAACATGCTGGAAGTCCCGCATTCCGTGGATGACCAGAGCGCCGCGCTCGCGGAACCTCTCGCTTGCGTTCTTCGCGGCATTCACGAAATGGAAGCGCGCACCGGAGACACGGCGGCCGTCATCGGTTGCGGCCCCATCGGCTTGAAATTCGTTCGCATGCTCTCTCGCCGTGGTGTGCGCGTCATCGCCCTAGCGCGGCGCACGGGTCCCCTCGAGGTCGCGAAACGGCTCGGCGCCATTGCGACCATCAATGTGACCGAGACTCCCGACATCGTCACCGCCGTGAAGGCACTGACGGAAGACCAGCTCGGCCCTGATTCCGTCGTCGAGGCCGCCGGCAATCCCGCGACTTGGAAGCAGGCCCTCGCCATGGTCCGCCGCGGCGGCGTTGTCAATTTCTTCAGTGGCCTGCCCTCCGGTACACGCGTCGAAATCGAGCCCGCCATGATTCACTACTCGGAGATTAAGCTCATCTCTCCGTTCCATCACACGCCCCGCTTTTTCCGCGAAGCTCTCGAAGCCATCCGCCGCGGCGACATCTCCGCCCACGATTTTGTCACCGAAGAAATCCGCCTGGCCGATCTTCCCCAGGCCTTTGAACGCATGAAGTCCCGCAGCGGCGAAATCAAATTAGCCGTCCGGCCATGAGCATGGAGTGCGGGAGCCCAGCTCCCGCTTTTGAAGCGTACGCACATCCGCAAATGCTTCGCGTAGCCCCCGACCTGTTACTCTTAGAGAAGGATCTTGTAGGGTCCGCCTTGCGAGGCGGACCGCTAGCGCCACATCTCCCACTCGCGCCGATGCAAGGAGACACTGCCTCTTAATGTTGCGCCCCGGCGAAATTGACATCATGCGTCACGCGCCGAACCCCGGCTGCACTCCCGAAGCCGCGCAGACCTACACGCGCTGGCTCGCCACGCATCACTACGAAAACTTCAACGTCGTCTCCTGGCTCCTCCCGAAAGACCTCCACCAGCATTTCTACAACGTCTACGCCTACTGCCGCTGGGCCGACGACCTCGGCGACGAAGTCCCCGACCCCACACGCGCCCTAGAGTTGCTCAACTGGTGGGAACGCGAACTCGACGCCTGCTACGAAGGCAAACCCTCGCACCCCGTCTTCGTCGCCCTGCACCAAACCGCCCTCGCGAAAGACATTCCCAAGCAGCCCTTCGCCGATCTCCTGAAAGCCTTCCGGCAGGATCAAACCGTCAAGCGCTATCCCCATTGGGACGCGGTACTCGACTACTGCGTCTACTCCGCAAATCCCGTCGGCCGCCTCGTCCTATACCTCTGCGGCTATCGCGACGATCAGCGTCAAAAACGGTCCGACGCCACCTGCACCGCTCTCCAACTAGCAAATTTCTGGCAAGACGTCTCGCGCGATCTCGATAAAGGCCGCATCTACATCCCTCTCGACGCCGCCGCCGCCCACGGCCTCTCCGAATCCGACATCGTCGAACGCCGCTTCGACGATCGCTACGTTCACCTGATGCAGGATCTGATCAAGCGCACTCGTGAACTCTTCGCCGAAGGCCTGCCCCTGGCAAGAATGGTGGACGCTCGCCTCAGCGTCGACCTCGAAATGTTCAGCCGCGGCGGCCTCGCCGTCCTGGACTCCATCGAAGCCACCGGCTACGACACCCTCCACCATCGCCCCGCCATTAACAAACTAAAGCAAGCCGGCCTCTTGGGTCGCGCCTTGGTGGGCCACCTCGTCGGCTCAAACGCGAAATTGCAGCAGCCTGCCGGGCCGCCCGCATCCGGCGGAACGTCGCCTGCTTCCGCGTCTTACCGCGACCACCATCCGGCAAGCGCAGTCCTCGCGCAGTCGTATGACGCTTGCCACCGCATCGCCCGCGCCTCGCGCAGCAATTTCTACGCCGCTTTTTTACTGCTTCCTGCTTCCAAGCGCGACGCCCTGGCCGCCCTCTACGCCTTCATGCGCCTCGTGGACGATGTCGCCGACGAAGGCGCTGATCTCGCCGCAAAACAACGCGGCCTCGCCAATTGGCGCGCCGCTCTCGACGACGCCATCACCGGCCACGAACAGCATTTCGACGGCAACGCCGCGATGGCCTCGCCCGCGGCAATCCTAGGTGCCGCCGCGGAAATTCTGCCCGCGCTTGTGGACACCATGCAGCGCCACAAAATGCCCGCCCGCTATCTCCACGATCTCATCAGCGGCGCCGAAATGGATTTAACCGTCCAGACCTATCCCACCTTCGACCGCCTCCGCGAATACTGCTACCGCGTCGCCGGCACCGTCGGCCTTACCTGTACCCACGTCTTCGGTTTCTCCGACGCCCGCGCCCTCGACCTCGCCGAAAAACTCGGCCTCGCCTTTCAACTCACCAACATCATTCGCGACGTCCACGAAGACTACCAAATCGGCCGCGTCTATCTCCCCGAAGAAGATTTGCATCGCTACGGCGTTTCCCCCGATGATTTCGGTCGCACCGAAGCCACGCTCGGCGTTCGCGAATTGCTGCGCTTCGAATCCGAGCGCGCCTGGCAATGCTACGAAGAAGGCTCCGCCCTGCTCGGCTTGATTGATGCCGACAGCCGCGGCGCTCTTTGGCTGCTCGTGCATACCTACAGCGCGTTGCTCGGCCGCATCGAGTCGCTCGATTACGCCGTTTTCGGGGAACGCGTGCGTCTTTCCAAACCCGAAAAAATGATGTTCATCGCCAAGGCGCGCTTCGGCCGCCATACGGAAGAGAATATTCTTGAAAAGCGTGATCGTGATCGGCGGCGGGCTGGCGGGACTGGCAGCCGGCGCCGCGCTGGCTGAATCCGGCTGGCGCGTTCGCCTGTTCGAACAGCGTCCCTTCCTCGGCGGCCGCGCAACCTCCTACGTGTTGCCCGACGGCGAGCACGTGGATAATTGCCAGCATGTCACCCTTGGCTGCTGCACCAATCTCGCCGATTTTTATCAACGCGTCGGCTCCGCGGACAAAATTAAATTCTTCGACCGCCTCTTTTTCCTCGATCCCCAGGGCCGTCGCGGCGAAATGCGAGCCGGGATTCTTCCCGCGCCATTCCACATGACCGGTTCGTTTGCAAAATTTGCCCCGCTCACCCTGCGGGACAAGCTCAGCATCGCCCGAGCCATGCTCGATATTCTCCGCGCGAAAGGAAAGCCGTGGGACCTGGAAGCGCCCGGGGCCATCTCCATGCTCGAATGGCTCAGCCGCCGCGGCCAGACCCAACGCGCCATCGATCGCTTCTGGCGCGTCGTCCTCGTCAGCGCTCTCGACGAGGAACTCGATCGCACCGACGCGCGTTTCGGCGTGGATGTTTTCTGGAAAGCCTTTCTTTCGAATTGCACCGGATACCGCATGGGCGTTCCGGCCGTCCCGCTCGCGAATCTGTACGAGGGCTGCAAACTCGAAATCGAAAAACGCGGCGGGGAAGTGACTCTGCGCGCGCCCGTCCGCGGCCTGAAAATCGAAAACGGCGAAATCGCCGGGGTCCGCTTCGACGAAGCAAAAGAAGAAACCGCCGACGCCTACGTCTTCGCCGTCCCGCACACCGCGCTCGCGGAATTGCTCCCGGAGAGCGTGAAGCAAAGCGATCCCTCGCTCGCGAACCTCGGCAAAATAAATGTCTCACCCATCACCGGCGTGCATTTCTGGTTCGACCGCCAGGTCATGAAAGAGCCTTTCGTTACCCTGCTCGATACCACCACCCAGTGGATCTTCAACAAAACTGCGCTCTACAGCGATTCGAACGAAGCAGGGAAGACCGCTGCCGGCGAACAGTACCTGCAACTCGTAATCAGCGCGTCGTACGACCTGCTGCAAAAATCCCGCCAGGAAATCATCGATCTCTGCCTGCAAGAAATCCGTCACGCCTTGCCCGCCGCCCGCGAAGCCCAGTTGCTGAAAGCTACCGTCATTAAAGAAGCCGCCGCCACGTTCTCCCCCGAACCCGGCGTCGACCGTTGGCGCCCCAAACAAGATTCCTCCGTCCGCGGATTATTCCTCGCCGGCGACTGGACCGCCACGGGCTGGCCCGCCACCATGGAAGGCGCTGTTCGCAGCGGCTACCTCGCCGCCGAAGCCGTCCTCCGTGCCCATGGCACGCCCCGCACATTTCTCCAGCCCGATCTCGCCCCCGACGGTTTCGTCTCCATGTGGCTTGGCAAGGACTAGCCCGACTTTGGGGTGCGGCCGCTCGCTGCTGCTTTCCTGCTACCCGGCGAACGAAACCAACCTGTGCCACCGCCGGCAGGACTTTCGGCTTTCTCATTTCGGCTATTAAACGAAAGTCTCTCCTCTCTTCGCACTCGACTCAATTTTCAACCATCGCAAACCATCCCATTCGCCTCTCCTTCAACGTTAATTCGTCTCCGATCGCCTCAATCGCGGCATATTCCGTGCGCCGCTTTCGCAGAAATTCTTCATACCCCTGGCGCGAATCCCAGAAATCCAGCGTCAAATAAGTTGCAGCACGAAAGGAGTCACGCACAAGCCGGGTCTCTCTGTACCCCGAATCCGTTCGAAACAGCTTGGCCCAGTCCCCACCCGGGCCATAGACCTTCTCGAAGCGTTCTTCACAACCCGGCTTGACTTCGAACTCCCATAGTATTAAAAACATAGAGGTCCCATCTCCTGCTCTCGGACGTAGGCATCCTGCAAGCCAGCATACTCTGGGGAATCATTGTGCGGTCCGGCCGAGTGTGGCAATCCGATTGGATTCTAACCAAGTTGGTGAGCGCGTCAGCGCAAAAGTCCAGGTTGTAGCTGTGGCAGTCCGTCGAAACGGGCGGACGGAGGCGTTTGTGGATCGAAAGTACAGTCACCGCGGGTATCGTGACGCGGAAAAAAACGAAAAAAAAGAGAAGTCGCATGACCGTAAACCGCCCGCTGGCGGCCCGCGCGGCGCGGATCAGTTTGGCCCACGCACCCCGCGCATGGTCGGCACCGTCACGCGCGCGCGCTGCGCCAATTGCGGCGCCGTGCTCACCCCCGGCTACGACGTCAATGGCACATGCCCCAAGTGCCAATTCGAGTTGCACTGCTGCAAGCAGTGCCGCTATTTCGATTCCGGCGCCCAGTTCGAGTGCACCCAGCCTATCCCCGAACGAATCTCCCCGAAAGACGCCAAGAATAACTGCACATTCTACGAATTTCGCACCACCATCGAGAAGGACACCGCCCCCACCTCTTACGCCCAGCCCGCTGCCCCCGGTTCCACTCCTTCCGCGCCTCCGCGTCACACCGACGCCCGCCAGGCCTTCGAGGACCTCTTCAAAAAATAAGCCGCGTCGCCGCCCGCGTCAATGCTGTGTCTCCTGCCTTCCGACTGCTCGTCCGGTTTCGCCTGGCCGCCTGTTTCCCATCTCTTTCACCGACATCCAAAACAAAACGGCGCTCCGCCTCCATCCCGGACGAAGTGTTGAATCCACCGCGTGCTGCATGAACGAAACGGTGCACTGTTGGCGACGCTGACTCACGGCCGCGAAACTCTGCTTTACCGTACTATTGACTCCAAGCGTTTCCTTGCTCACGCTGCCTATCCCCATCAGAACATCGTTGGGAGGCTCAATGATTAGAAAGTTCCAACACAGCCCCTTGCTGTTCAACCCCGCAACAAGGGAGACGGCGCTGTCAGGAAAGCCTGTGAGTCTACGGGCGTCACCATATATGAAGTTGCCGTCTCGCAAGACGGCGAATCCTGGTCGGCATTTTATCTTTCCGATTGGCCAGAAAACGGCTTGCAGCTCTCCACCAGTCTGCTGCTGCAATCCTCCATCCTGGAAATGTCCGATGCCAATTTGCTGACGTGATTACCTGCCCTTCCTAACGTTGTCCGCAGCCAGGCGCCGTAGCGGAGTAATCGGAGGAGACCGTATGGCTATAAAAGTTCTCTTGGTCGAAGATAGTCTGGGAGATCGCCGACTGACCCAGGAAGCGTTTCTCGGCGCTAATAATTCCATCCAGTTGCTGGTGGCTCCCGACGGCGCCGAGGCCATCGCCTTTCTGAAGCAGGAAGGCACGTACGTCCATGCTCCCCGCCCGGACATTATTTTGCTGGACCTCAACCTCCCCAAAACGGATGGCCGCGAAGTTTTGGCTCACATCAAGACAGATTCCAGCCTGAAATCGATCCCTGTCCTTATCTTGACCACTTCCGACGCGGAAATGGATATCGTGAAAAGCTATCAACTCCACGCCAACTGCTACCTCTCGAAGCCCGTGTCCTTCAGCGAATTCGAGCATCTCGTGAAGAGCATCAATGACTTCTGGCTGACCAAGGTCAAGTTGCCCCGCGACACCGAAGCCGCGTAATCGCAGCTGGGCCATCGGCGAGCCCCCGCGCCACACCGTGGTTTTCCCTTCTCCCTGCGTAGGGGCACGATCCATCGTGCCCTGGTTTTTCCCCGTCGTTCTCGCATCGCGGCGGGTAGCCGCGTAAACAGCGTTACGTCCTGCCTCCGTCAGAGGTTGGCCCCGCGCGTAAGAGCGGAAAATGACTGATCCACGCTCCCATGACGCCGACAGTGACTCCCACAAGCGTGTCCACCACGCGCAGGATAGGCTGTCTCCACGCATGGTCCGGGCTGATGGGGGCGACGACCATCGCCACGGCAGTTGTGATTCCTGCGGTGATTATGTCGTCCGGCCGCCCGAGTAGCGCCATCGCAACTGCCCCGATTCCAATCAGCGCGGCCATTCCCCAGAGGTGGAATGGGAAAAAGAGCAGGTAAACAAAACAAAGGGCGAAGCTGAGCAACGTTGCCGCCATCCGCGATAAGGCGGCGCCTGCACTTTGTTCGTACCCGTACCGATACACGAATATGGTAGCGACCACCGCCCACATGCCTCCGAGCAGATCATCCTATCGGGAGATCGAAAACATTTGGGCAAGGATTTGGATGATGGCTGAGTAGCTGATCGCACACAATATTGACAACGTGAGACCATGGAAGAAGGAAGGAAAAGCATCACGAGATGGAGTTTTTTTTCTTACCGCGGAAGGTTGGGGCTCGGAGTACCCAGAAAGTGGTAGCCGAACTCTCCGTCAACGCGACTGAACACGTTCATTTGGTTCCGAGAAGACGGATTGCTCGCTCTGTGTACGCGTCTTATCGCGGGAGCCCCTTGACCACCGTGTTCCGGGTGCTGTGGGGGAACTTCTGGGTGCAGGCGGCCTTCTGGATACTCGCTTGCTAGGCTAGCAAGGGCTGTTCTCGACCGTACCAGCAGAAAACGTGCCCGGTCATCCGACCTATGCATTCAAACGAACAGGGCACTTAGTCAGAATCTTTGGGGCTCGCAGGGCTGCAAAAGCCCGATCGCGTTGTTCTTCTGAATACCAACTGGGTGAATACTCTTCCAGCAGAGCAACCAGCTCCAACAGAACGGCTCTTGGAGTTCGCCGTGCCATCAAAGCACGGTGGCGTTGTTTTTCTGCGTACCAACGGTGAGAATATTCCTCTAGTAGCACACACAGCTCCGTCGAGAACTCCTTGGGATTCACTGGCCGCGGCTGGTTAGATTTCACGAGGCCTCTTTTGGGAGACAAGGTCCTCCGGTAGATTGGGCGGAATATACAATAAGCACAAGTAGCTGTCCAGTAGTATTAAAGTAATATTCTTACGTACTGGTACGATAATCACGTCGTACACACGCAGAGGGGCGGAGCCGATGTGTCGGCTCGCTCACAGTTCGTCAGCCTTCATCTGGTTTCTCACCCACACGAAACTGCCCCCGATTCTCCGTTACGCCCAGTTCAGAATCCGTTCGATGGAGGTGTTCGCTTCGCGATTGAATGACCGACACGGCACACTTACTCCGTAGTTTTACGCTCCACCCACCGAAGTGCTGGAGAATCAGAGGAGCAACGGAATTCTGTCTCGGAGGGCGGGCTCTCCGCCGGAGAAAAACGGCAATGGCGACAAAACGAACCCTGACGTTCATCTTCTTTATCGCGGGACTCACCGCGGCACTGTTGGAGATTGGCTGCTCGATTGAAAGTGTTCCGGCCGAGCGCCGGCGGCAGACCGAAGCTGCGCGAGAGGAATACGAGCGCAACCGCCAAGCGGAGTCGGCGGCTGCCGAGCGCCAGAGAGCCGAAGAGTTTCAACTCCGCATAGCTGACCCTGGCTCACTGTCGATTGAAGAGTCGGATGCGGAGATCGAGGCGCTGCGCTCACCGTCGTCGTTACGACGAATCCGCGCTGCGGAAAAGCTCGGGGACGCCAAAGGTCCGCATGCCGTTAACGCGCTCATTGCCGCTCTTCGGACGGAGACGGATCCGGCGGCCTTCTCGGCAACGGTAGATGCCCTGTCCACTATCCACGACGGCCGGGCCGTCGATGCGTATGTGGATGCCCTGTCGGCCCCGGGGATGCCCGACGCTGCGCGCGAGCATGCGCTAAACGCGATTCTCGAAAATAGATCGGAATATAGGCTCGTCCCGCAGATCCGGCGGTTTTATGACTCGCTCACGGACGCGTCCGTGAAGGCGCGCGTGCGTCCGCTCGTCGAACGGTACAGCAAGTAGGCAAAGCGTCAAAGGATGCGCTGAGGTGCCTTGCATGGCCCTTTACTGGGCCGGCGGCCGCCGCGGCATGTGGCTGCAAGTGGTCCGCAAATCCACCCGGGAAAACCCCGGCCTCCCCACTCCTGCGACCGTGAAGGTTAAGGAAACGCGTGTTCTGACAACCCCTCGGTCCTGCGCTATACTCGAACCACTCGACATTCTTGTCGACATCGGCGTTCCTGCCGAGAAGGAGGTGATCCAGTGAGGTACGGTTTACGTTGAGGTAGTAGTGAGAGGCGCTTGTGAGATTTCCGAGCGCCTCTCTCCTTTTATCCCGCCGGTCCGAAATACTCCGCGCTTTACACCCAGCCATCTGATAAACGACTAACAAGAAGCTACGTTGTTTGACCCAGAAATCTCCATAAAGTGAATAGAAAAGGACAGTGCCCAACCTCGACATCCTCTAGAGTACTGCTGGAGAGGTTGAGACGCAGCGATACCCTCCCGCAGGGATGAATCCCTGGTCTTCAAGAAATGCAACACTCTGGGTGGCTACATCGCAGAAGGCTCAAAGAAAATCGAGGAGTCGTTTTCGTCGCCAGCAGCAGATGCAATACGTCCGTGAGTTCTCAGTTTGAAAGGAAACTGCTATGCCACACGACCAACATCAGAGATATACCGAGTTTTCTAGGTGGGAACCAAATCCTCCTGATGATTGGCCGAATACATCGAACCCGGATCCCCGAGAAGCGCGACCCCGTCCCCGGCGATCCGGAGCCTACGATGCCTCCGCCCGAACCTCGGCGAAATCCTTCACCTGATTGCGGACGGACGATCCGTGGTTGAATGAATCACGACACGGGTTCAACCGGAACGATCCTGCCACCAATCACCCGTTAACTACACCGTTGGAGTCGCCTTCAACGTCCTTGACTCTGCTGGCCAACTCGTCACAATGAAAGTCCCTTCCGAAATCGTCCTTTGGCAGCCGATTGCCCTCCTCAGTCAATAGCCAAGCACCATGCTTGCTAAACCAAGTGTTCAGGGAACACTTCGCTTTCCCTTGGAGCAATGGAGAGGAAATCATGGAAACCGGCGGAGAAAAACTTAGACCCATCCGAGTTCTCTTGGTGGAAGACAGCCCGGGCGATGTGCGGCTGATGCAGGAAGCCTTCCGCGATGCCAGTCCGGCCATCTTCTTGCATGTAGCTGCCGATGGCATGGAGGCTATGGCTTTTTTGAAGCGCGATGGAGACTACCTCCAGGCTCCTCGTCCAGACCTTATCTTGCTGGACCTAAACCTGCCAAAAATGGATGGACGGGAAGTGCTGGTTCGCATCAAGTCGGACTATAGCCTGAAAACAATCCCCACCGTCATCCTGAGCACTTCCGCGTCGGAGGATGATGTTGAAATAAGCTATCAGCACGGGGCGAATTGCTACTTCAGAAAGCCCGTCGAGTGGGACGCGTTCGTAAGTCTCGTGAAGAGCATCAATGATTTCTGGCTGACAAGAGTCCGATTGCCGCAGAAGCGCAACAGCGATTGATGCGCCCATTGAGCCGGCACAAGCTACAGGCATCTGGTGGCAAGCGTAAAAATCTCGGCCCCGCTCCGGTCCGGTGATCTGTCAACTTGCGGCGGCCTCCGCGGATGCCTGCGGCTCGGTTGTCGTGCCAGCGGGCTTGGCCGTAATTTCGAGTCCATTCTTGTTCATATCGAATCTCTGCTTGCGGTCCAAGCCTTTGACAAATTCACGTGCCGCCTTTCCAATTGCTCCGGGAAGACTCGACGCCTCCACTTTGACTGTCGATTCCACCGTTCCTTCCGTTCGATCTCGATAGCGAAATTGCACCTCAAACGTTTTCATGCTCGTAGCCTCCTTTTTCTGACAAGGAAAACAAAAACTGGTTGACGCCCCTCCAAACCACGCGGGGTTCTTATATAATCAACGTGACCTTTAGCTCCGACGACGCTTTCGATGCGCAGCTTTCTTCGCGGAGCTCTTCGTTTTCAGGGTCTTAATCTCTGCCTTAAGCTGCTCGTTCTCTTTGGCCAAGGCATCGCGGGCCGCCGTCATTGTTTCGAGATCGTTTCCCACTTGGCCGCTCTCTTTCTGAAGTTCTGCCACCTTGGCCTTCAATTGCTCGTTCTCTTGCAGAGTTTGTGTGTCCTTGCAGGCAATCAAGGAAAAACTCACCGCTCCCGCCATGGCAAGCAGCACCCAAGTGTTCTTGCGAGTCATACGCCATCCTTCGTTGACAAGAGTGTGAATCTCAACGGGAACAACCGATAGCGGGTGAGGGCGGGAGCCACCGCTGGCAAGTGGCCAGCGTAATGGAGTTTCCTAAATCGCGCAAGCCCGATCAATCTCAGGTACTGCAAGCAACCGGGCACAACCGATGGCACCACCGCCTTGTTGGGTTTTTGCCTGTGGATATAAGATGGCCGAGGAGAGTCAGGAGCGATCATGGCCCATCAAGCACCACTGAAATATGTCTTCTACATTGCCGCCACCCCGGAGAAGGTGTGGGATGGCTTTGTGTCGCGGGAGTCGAACCGCATCATCTTCTCGGGCGCTGAGCTTCAAGCGGAATTTAAGCCTGGCGGCTTGCTCGCATGGGTGGGCGCGGGACAGGACGGCAAGCCCATGACCTACGTCCGAGGAAAGGTCCTGCGGTTTGAGCCGCCAAGAGTCTTTCAGTACACCTTCGCAATGGGCCAAAATGATAAGGCGTCACGCGCAACGATCGAACTGCTGCCCGAGACCGAAGCCACCAAAGTAACAGTGACGCATGACGAGTGGGCCGAGGATGACTCCACTTATGCTGCCTGCGCCGATGGATGGCCGCGGATTCTTTCCCGCCTGAAGACGCTGCTGGAGACCGGGAAGACATTCAAGCCCCATTGATACAAGCTGGGAATGGGCTGAAATTTTTCGCCCGGCACTCACGCTCCAAACGAGCGCCTTCTCAACGCTGTCGGCTCAAAACCATCTCCGGTTACAAGCGAGATGCCCAATGTGGCGATGATCGGTGGAGTCGGTAGCCTACCCTCCAACGTAAGCTGCACCGTCTCAAGGCCGCGCGTACAGGTTGATGCTCGTAAGCACGGCCGACGACATCAAGAACTTCATCCACGTTTACTCTCCAAATGTTTTGTCTAACGCCAACTCGGGGCCGACTACGCCCCGGAGATTCAGTTGTGTCTAAAACGTTTGTCACCGGAATCGAATCTTCCGAGATTCTTGATGCGGAGACCTACAGCCACCAAGTCCTGGTAGAACGCGGTTACGGAAGATTTGACGGAGTCTCGGCTGGCGAATACACTCGCTTTTCAGACATCACACGACTTAGAGCTTCATGTCTATTCCCTTTGATGACTTTAAAGGTGACCCGGCAATTCAGGGCTGGCTCCACGTACCTGCGCGGCCCACGGGAAGGGCCATCGTACTCACCCATGGAGCTGGCGCAGACTGCCAATCGAAACTGTTGGTGGAGATGTCGAATGCTCTTGCTGGGGCGGGCTTCACAGTTTTGAGGTTCGACCTGCCATTCCGCCGCGAACGCCCCCACGGACCGCCTTCTCCCTCCAACGCTATCCGGGATCGGGACGGACTGCGCCGCGCCGTCTCGATTATGCGAGAGCAGAAAAATAGTCAGGTATTTTTGGGTGGCCATTCCTACGGAGGACGACAGGCAACCATGCTCGTCTCGGAAGAGCCCCAACTGGCGGATGGCTTGCTGGTGTTCTCATACCCGCTTCATCCTCCGCGTAAACCGAATCAACTTCGCACCAGTCATTTCCCAAGGTTAATCACGCCCACGTTTTTCGTTCACGGCACGCGCGATCTATTCGGCACGACTGCTGAGATGAACTCCGCTCTAGAGCTGACCCCCTCCTTTCACGCCCTGTTGGAAGTGGAGGGCGCAGGCCACGACCTTCTGCTCAAGAAGACCGCCAACGAATTGCCCTCCCGCGTCGTGACCGAGTTTGAGATATTCCTGAAAACCTTTGTCAAAGAAGAGTAAGTCCGGATCGAACGCGGTTACGGACAAGCGGATCGACCCAAAAACGGCACGTCGGATGGCCCGACATTCCAACCACTGAGACGCAAGACAGCAAATTAGCGATTCGGCTCCCCTTTGATATATGTTCAATTTTGAACAGCAGAGGCCTACGTCGGAGCTTTAGAGTCCTGCTCAGAAGTGAAAGTTGGAAACAGGCCCGCGATGGCTATCGTTGGACTGCCTCCTATTGAGTCCCGCATAATATAGCGAACTATTTTCGGATATCCTGCGTCTAATTGGACATGGGAAACCCTGCTGGAGTAACTCGTGATTTTGAAGCCTTAGAGAAACGACGC
>Ga0307477_10000515_pt1 | contig 42068 bp, 48 predicted proteins | sample atmos_gasesECM2C_FD_203316 | JGI IMG/M metagenome (GOLD analysis project Ga0307477, IMG submission 203316) | Hardwood forest soil microbial communities from Morgan-Monroe State Forest, Indiana, United States - atmos_gasesECM2C_515 | ecosystem: Environmental > Terrestrial > Soil > Temperate... | reverse complement strand
CAGTCCTGCTGGGCGGGGTTGTAACCGCCGCCGCTCACAGCCGCCGCGATCCCCACCCATGTGACCAGGGCCACTGCGCATATGCCCAGGGTGAGCGCACCCACCCTCGCCGCCTGTGCGACTCGCATCTCGGTGCTTCCTCCCGCCCCCCGAGATCGGTCTGGCCGAACGGACGTAGAACTGGTGTCCGCTTCGAGCCTCACGGTGCTCCGCCGCACCGCCCAGCGAGAGACTGACACCGCTGTCAGGTTCGGTCAAGCGGGGAGGCAGTCCGGAGCTGCGCACGGAGCAGCTCGCCCTTTGCGTCCTGGCGGCCGCCTGGAGCCGGATGGGTCGAGCGCGTCGATCGACGCGCCGGCGTCGTACTTTGTCCGCGCCCGTCTGCTGTGCCAGCCTCGACCCGTGCGCGGGCTGGGGGGCAGGGTGGTCGTCGTTGCCGGGGGAGCCGGCGGCATCGGCACCGCCACCAGCCTGCGGATGGCGGACGAGGGAGCGTCGGTGGTCGTGGGCGATCTGAACGCCGATGCTGCCCGTGACGTGGCGGCGCGCATCAACGCCAACGGCGGCCACGCCGTCGGGGTGCCCGTGGACATCAGCGACGAGGAGTCGGTGAGCGCTTTGGTCCGTACCGCCCTCACGGAGTTCGGTGGCATCGACGCTTTGCACGCCAACGCTGCGGACCTGTCCCCGGCGACGTTGGCCGGGGACACCGACGTCGTGTCCATCGACATGGACACCTTCGACCACGTGCTGTCCGTGAACCTGCGCGGGCACGTGCTCTGCACCCGCCACGCCGTGCCGGCTCTGCTCGAGCGGGGGGGAGGCGCCCTGGTCTACACCGCATCCGATGCCGCATTCGTCGGTGAGCCGCAGCGAGTCGGCTACGCCATCGCCAAGGCCGGCATCGGCGCCCTCGTCCGCCATGTGGCCTCGAGATGGGGCAAGGACCGGATTCGAGCCAATGCCGTCGCTCCGGGTGTCGTCGTCACACCGACCATCGCCGAGACGAGCGCCGACCATGGGCTCGGCCGCTACCTGGCTCATGCGCGCAGCTGGCGCCTCGGAGAGCCGGCCGACATCGCGGCCATGGTTGCCCACCTGATGTCGGACGACGGCCAGTGGATCAACGGCCAGGTGATCAGCGTCAACGGGGGCATGGTCCTTCGCTGAGGCTGCGGTCAGGTCGTGGCCCCGCCGAGACGAGGCCGAGCGGGATATCGGAGACAACACTGGTCATCGTCCCCGACGCGGTGGACGTGACGCTGATGCCCACGACGTCGACAGGGCGAGCGAGCGGCGGTCGTTTCGTATCATCGACGTCATGACGGAACGCACTGACAGAACGAAGGGAAAGCTCGAGGGCACCGTTGCGCTCGTGACCGGATCCTCGAGCGGCATCGGTGCCGCCACGGCGACCGCGCTCGCCGTCGAGGGTGCTGCCGTCGCGCTGGTAGCTCGGCGGAAGGGCCGGCTGGAGAGCCTGGCGTCTGCAATCAAAGACACGGGCGGCAATGCCTTGGTCGTCGAATGTGACATCACCGATCAGCAGCAGGCGATCCAGGCGGTCGAGAACACCACCGCCGAGTTCGGTCGCCTCGACATCTTGGTCAACAATGCCGGACTCATGCTGCTGGGGCCGATCGTGGATGCTCACGTCGCAGAGTGGCAGCGGATGGTCGAACTCAATGTGCTCGGCCTTCTCTATTGCGCTCATGCATCGCTCCCGCACCTCCGGAGAGCCGCTCAGGACGATCCGCGCCACGTTGCCGACTTGGTCAACGTCAGTTCCGTCGCGGGCCGCACCGCCCGCGTCGGATCAGGCGTGTACAACCTCACCAAGCACGGAGTGGGCGCATTCAGCGAGTCGCTTCGTCAAGAGCTGGCGAAGGGCTATGTGCGCGTCTCGCTGATCGAACCAGGAGCGACGGCCACCGAACTCGCAGAACACAATCGACCCGAGGTCCTCGACGCCATCCGGACGCAGTTCGGACAACGGATGGAGGCCGAGGACATTGCCGACGCCATCGTCTACATCGTGACCCGACCTCGGCATGTCGCCGTCAACGAGGTGCTCATACGCCCGACCGAGCAGGAGCGCTGACAAACCGAGGAGGCAGCCGCGCCCCGACTCATGGTTGTCGATCCGTGACCCTCATCACCTTCCGGTTGGTGGGTTCGAGTTGGCCGCAATGGCGCCACTCTCGCCTGCGATCCTGGCGTTGGTGGTGCCGTGGGCGACGGTCACGCCGTTGAAGTTCACCCCGAGCCCGGTGTCCTGCCAGGTCTAAGTCTTGCCCCCGTCGCTCCGCACGAGACCGGCCCGCCACGCCCGTGCCGCCGCGGCTACGGGGACCAATGCCCCGCCCGCCAAGAACAGGCCCAGCACGAATCGAGCGAAAGTAACCGCTTCACCCCCATCGGTCCCCTTGCGTGGCGGGTCCTCCGTCACCCTCAGAGGCACACCACGACGGGACTCACTTGAGAGTCACCGTTGCATCCCCACGCCACCCGGATCCGTTGCCATCATGGTGCGCACCATGACCCTCGGCGAGTACTTGCTCGACAACCGAGCCTCGCAGGCGGGAGCCCGCTTGTCGGCGCTGTCGGAGTTGTTCGATCCCTGGACGTTTCAGCACCTCGACGGCACCGGCGTGCGTGAGGGGTGGCGCTGCTGGGAGATCGGCCCGGGTGGCCCGTCGGTGACTCAGTGGCTGGCCGAGCGCGTCGGACCGCGTGGCCAAGTGCTGGCGACGGACCTCGATCTGTCGTGGGCGGTGGAATCGCCTCGTCCGAACGTCGAGCTTCGCCGGCATGATGTCGGCCGGGATCCACCGCCCGGTGCGGCGTTCGACCTCGTCCATGCGCGACTCGTGCTGGTGCACGTGATCGACCGCCACCGTGCCTTGCAGACGATGGTCCAATCGCTGCGCCCCGGTGGCGTCATGTTGGTCGAAGATGCCGATCCACAACTCCAGCCGCTCGGCTCACTGGAGGATGCCAGGCCTGAACAGCAGCTGGCGAACAAGCTCCGGGCCGGGTTCCGCGCACTGCTGGCCGAACGCGGCGCCGACCTCGCCTACGGGCGAACGTTGCCGCGTCTGCTGCGTGAAGCGGGAATGATCGAGGTGGGCGCCGATGCGTACTTCCCGATCGCCATGCCGGCGTGTGCGCCGCTCGAGATCACGACGATCAACCAGCTACGTGACGCCCTCGTCTCGAAGGGACACGCCACGGCCGACGAGATCGATCGTCATCTCGCCAACGTCGCAACTCGAGGCCTCGACCTCGCCACGTCGCCGTTGATTTCCGCCTGGGGCCGGCGACCCTGAGGGATCCGGTTCCCGACACGGCGGATCACGCCGGTTGGCGAGGAACGCTGCTCAGACCGCCCAGCGTCGCCCCTTCGCCCTGGCGTGCGCACCGCGGCCGCTTCGCTGCCACAACATGATCACGGCGGCGAAGATGCCGGTGCCGAGGAGGAACGAGCCACCCAGCCCGAGCAGGTGGCCGGTCCGAGAGCTGCCCGCGGAGGCGGCGTTCAAGGTTGAAGAGGGCGACAAGGCGCTCTTCTGGCCTCCGTGCGACCGATTGGTCGACAGCGCGGCGACCGGGTTCGGAGACGGACTCGCCGTCGGGGGCGTCGGTGCTACGACGGGCGGTGCCGCGCTCACGGGGGCAGGGGCGGGCCTCGCCACGGCCGGCGCGGGACTTACCGGGGCCGCCGGTCGTGCCGCGGCGACAGGCGCCGGGGCGGGGGTTACGGGTGCCGGCGGCAGGGGCACGGGAACCGGAACGGGCGGCGCGGCGGCCGGGGCTACCGGAGCAGGAGCTGACGCAACGGGAGCAGGAGCGGCTGCGACCGGAGCGGGCGTCGGGGCCGGGGCCGGCGCAGGGTTGGTCTTGGGAGGCGTCGGCGTCCCGCCTGCCGCCGCTCCGGGCACGGGCCCGACGGCGAGGCTGCCCACATGGATGTGGGCGGTGTAGGCGACGTAATGACTGGCGCTCGACTGCAGGTCGTTACTGCCCCGGAAGCCGATCGGTCCCGCCACTTGGGGCCCGAGGTTGTTCGGGTCGGAGCCGGTCAACATCCAACCGCTCGGCTCAGCTGACCCGAGCTTCCACACCTTGGAGGCGAAGGTCGTGGGCTTCGACCCGGTGACTTGCACCTTGACGTTGTAGCTGTACGGGGCGCTGGAAAAGTCCTTGGTCGGGTCGATGCCGGTGTTCTGCTCGATGGTCCAGTTGTTCGGCTGGCCTTTACCCGCGGGATTCTGCGTGCGCAGGATCAGCCGGCGCGTGCCCGCGTCCCAACACAGTCCCAGGCGGTAGTAGCCGGTCGACGCGGCGTTCTGGTAACGGGCCACGAGGTAGGCGAGCACGCCGCCGTACTGCGGGTTGTAGTTGTTGATGTTCTCGGAGAAGCTGACGACGAACTGGCCCGCGTAGTTGAGCACCGATGTCGACGGCAGGGTCGCGATCTGCTCGGCACTCAGGTAGTTGGCGGCGGGAATCGTGAACACGCCGCTCGACCCGTCGACGGACATGTCCGACGCCGTGCCCTTCACCTGGGTCCAGGCCCCGCCCGCGTCCGCGGAACCCCACCCGTTGCTCACGGTGCGGGCGAAGGAGTCAGACGCATACGCGCCTGATGGCGCCGGCCCCGTCGAGGTCGAAACCATCGACAGCGGAACCACCGCCGCCGCCGCGGCGAAGCTCGCCACGAAGAATCCCACGTACGTCCGAAGTCCCCGCCTTCTCATCTCTCCCCTTACCGGCGCGCCTCGCATGGGTTCCCCCCGACGTCGCTCCGCGCGGTCGCCACCTGAGCGACCCCTTGTCGCCAATTCGTACGGGCAGACACCCGGAGCCTTGCGGGTCGATCTCACCCAGACCCCGGGAAGCCCGGCGGGGGACGGGCCGCCCGGCGCCGGGGGAGAAAGGCCCTGGTGAGGGCCCCGGGTGACACCCACCATCATTTGTGTGCCGTGTGATTGGCATTCGCCAGGCCCCCGCGTATCGTGACCATCGCGCCGCCCGACGCCTCAGACGAGCCCCCCGAAACCCCCCGCAGACCTGGGTGTCGTCATGGTGAGGGAGCGCCGGAACATCGTCCCCGCGTGCTCCCGCAGGGGGCGTTGTTCCACGTCCGGATAGTTTTTCGCCCGTGGCCATCTACGCCCTCGGCAACGCCGTGCCCTCGATCGACCCGGAGGCCTTCGTCCACCCTGATGCCACGGTCATCGGGGATGTCACCTTGGGGCCAGACACCACGGTGTGGCCGTCAGCTGTTCTCCGGGGTGACTACGGCACCATCACGGTGGGAGCCCGGACCTCGATCCAGGACGGATCGGTGCTGCACGCCGGCCCGGGCTTTCCGACCACGATCGGAAACGGGTGCGTGGTCGGCCACCTCGTCCACTTGGAAGGCTGCACGCTCGAGGACGAGTGTCTGGTCGGGTCCGACGCCGTCGTGTTGCACCACGCCCTGGTGGGTTCGGGGGCGACCGTCGGAGCGGGTGCGGTAGTCACCCGGCAGATGCACGTTCCGCCCGGCGCCCTGGCCGTGGGCGTCCCTGCGGTGATCCGGCCTAACGCGTCCCGCATCGAGATGATCCGGATCGCCGCCGCTGAATACATCGCCAACGGACGCCGGTACCGAGCTGAGCTGCGTCGAGTCGACTAGCGCTGGCTTGCACCTCAACCTCTACTACAGGTTGAGGTGCAAATCTCCAGGCCAGGCATCCGCCGGGAACAGAGCAGCACCGAAGCGCGACTCACCCGAGCGGGTACTTGGCTCCGCCGGTCGAGACGCCCGAATCGTGTGGGAACTCCGGGCGATTTTCGCCTCTCCTCCGAACCGAACACACCGCGTGCGAACCCTTTCACGACAGAACGGTGTGGGTCGTGGGTCCACCCGCAGTGACAGTTCCGTAACTACCCTCGTGTGAGATCTCAGGGTAGGATGAACCCTGCACCTGAGGTGGAGGAGGACCCCGATGGTCGACCGCTCGACGCATGCCGTCCAGCTTCCTGGACTGTCCGATCAGACCTCGGAGACGCACGGTTTTCGTCCTCCGCAGGTGTGCACGATCGTCGGGATCACGTATCGCCAACTCGACTACTGGGCGCGGACCGGGCTCTTGCGTCCGTCGATCGCAGACGCGCGTGGCAGTGGGACGCAACGGCGGTACTCGTACACCGACGTCCTCGAGCTGAAGGTGATCAAGCGACTGCTCGACGCCGGCATCTCGTTGCAACGCGCCCGTCGCGCCGTGGAGTGTCTTCGGGAGGGACTGGGCGCCGACCTCGCATCCGCGAATCTCGTCCTCGTCGGCACCGACTCCGTGTTGGCGCACAGCGACGGTGAGGTGGTCGACCTCTTGAAGGGCGGGCAAGGCGTGTTGAACATCGTCCCCTTGTCGGGGGTGGTCGAGGAGCTCGACGCTGCGATCCTGCAGATCGAGCGCGCCGAGGCGAATGGCCTTGTCGCCGCCCCGGCCCCCGCAATCCAGGAGGCTCGGGGCTGACAGTGGGCGCTCCCACCCGCAAGAAGTCGGCGGACCTCACGTTCGCCCACGACTCCGAGCGGCATTTTGCGGAGCTCCTCGACTTCTATGGCGTGCGGTGGGAGTACGAACCCGTCCAGTTCGTCCTGGAGTGGCGTCCCGACGGCACGCCGCGTCTCGCCTTCCGGCCCGACTTCTATCTTCCTGATCACGCGTCGTTCATCGAGCTGACCACGCTCAACCAGAAGCTCGTTACGCGCAAGAACGCCAAGGTCCGACGGTTGCGCGAGCTTCACCCCGATATCGAGGTGAAGCTCCTGTACCAACGCGACTACCTGGCGCTATTGGCCAAGTACGGCTTTACCCGACCTTCGTCGCCTGCCGCATAGTCTGGCGGCGTGTCGCCGCTCGAGCCGTTATCCGCCTCTGTCGGCGCCCCCATGTCTGGCGCGACACACCCCCACGGCGAAGACGACCTGCGCCACTCGCCGCTCGAGGATGCACACCGGCGGATGGGGGCCAAGTTGGTGCCGTTCGGCGGCTGGCTCATGCCCCTGGCCTATCCGGCCGGGACCCTGGCCGAGCATCGGGCGTGCCGGTCCGATGCGGTGGCCTTCGACGTGAGCCACCTCGGTACGGTCCGGGTCGAAGGTGCGGGTGCGTTCGACCTCCTGCAGCGCGAGCTCACGAACGACCTGCGCAAGATCGAGCCGGGACGGGCGCAATACACCCACCTCCTCGACGAGGCGGACGGATCGGTCGTCGACGACATCATCGTGTGGTGGCTCACTCAAGACCGCTTCGACGTGATGCCCAACGCGTCGAATACCGCACGGGTGCGCGACGCGGTGGGCGGCAGCGACACCACAGCGTCGCGGGCAGTCATCGCCGTCCAGGGGCCCGCGGCGCGCCGGCGTCTCGCCGATGTCGCGCCGGAGGCGGCCGCCGTGCCCCGGTTCCGGGTGACGCAATTCTCATGGGCGGGCATCGAGTGCACCGCCGCGGGGACCGGCTACACGGGTGAGGACGGAGTCGAATGTGCCGTGCCGGTGATCGTGGCGACCCGGTTTTGGGACGCCGTCCACGATGCGGGGATCGCACCGGCGGGTCTCGGGGCGCGCGACACCCTGCGACTCGAAGCCGGGCTGCCCCTGCACGGCCACGAGCTCGGCCCGGGCATCTCGCCGCTGCAGGCCGGGCTGGGTTGGGTTGTGGGCTGGTCGAAAGACGGCTTTCGGGGACGGAGCGCGCTCGAACGCGAACAAGAGGCCGGCGTGCCGCGACGACTCGTCGGGCTCGTCGCGGATGGTCGCCAACCGCCCCGTGAGGGAGCTTCGGTCGTGAGGGACGGCCGCCCGGTCGGGGTAGTCACGAGCGGCAACTTCTCGCCCGTGCTCGAGCGAGGGATCGCCATGGCCTTTCTCGACGCCGCGAGCGGCGTTGCCAACGGTGACGAGGTGGTCGTCGAGGTGCGGAGCCGGCCGCTCACGGCACACGTGACGCCCCTGCCGTTCGTGCACAAGGGCGACGGCAACACCAAGGGAGCGTCGTAGTGGCCGACTACACACCCCACACCGTCCAGGACATCGAATCGATGATCGCGTTCTTGGGCCTGTCATCGGTCGAAGAGCTGTTCGAGGCCGTCCCGGCGGCGCTCCGCTTGGCGGGCGGGCTGCGCCTCGACCCCGGAATGCCCGAGCCCGACGTCATGGCGAGATTGGTCGACCTGGCGTCGGCCAACCGTCCGTGCGGGCGCGACTTGGTGTGCTTCGCCGGAGCGGGTTCTTATGACCACGAGGTCCCCGCCGTCACCCGCGCCCTGGCGTCGCGTTCAGAGTTCGTGACGTCGTACACGCCCTATCAGCCCGAGGTGGCTCAGGGGGTGCTGCAGGCCGTGTTCGAGTTCCAGACGCTCGTCGCTCGCCTGGCGGGACTGCCGGTGGCGAATGCGTCGTTGTACGACGGTGCGAGTGCCGTGGTGGAAGCCGTGAACCTGGCAGTGGCCGCAACTGGTCGGGAGCACATCTGGGTATCGCACGGCGTCAACCCGTCGTGGCGGGAGGTGCTCGCCACCTTCGCGTCGGGCACCGGCCACGAGATCGTGGACGTCCCCCTGGTCGACGGGGTCACCGACTGGAGCGCGTCGGTGTTCGACGACCCACCCCCCCCGGGAGCGGTCGTCGTCGCCTACCCGAACTATCTCGGCTGCCTCGAGGACCTGACCGCGGCTCGGGCGGTGTGCGACCGGACGGGCGCGCTCCTCGTCGTGTGCTTCGACCCGATCGGCTCGGGCGTTCTGCGCTCGCCGGGGGAGTGGGGGGCCGACGTGGTGGTGGGGGAGGGGCAGGCGCTCGGGATGCCGCTCAGTTTCGGTGGCCCGTACCTCGGGCTCTTCGCGTGCACGCTCGAGCACGTGCGGCGGCTGCCGGGGCGCCTGGTCGGGGAGACGGTCGACACCGACGGCCGGCGCGCCTACGTCACGACCTTGAGGGCCCGAGAACAGGACATCCGGCGGGAGAAGGCAACCTCGAACGTCTGTACGAACCAGACCCTCATGGCAGTGACGGCGGCGATCCAGCTCGGCTGGCTGGGAAGCTCGGGCCTGGCCGAGGTGGCCCTCCGTTCCGCCCAAGGAGCGAGGTACTGCCGGCAGGGCCTGCTGGCGGTGCCGGGAGTCGAGCCCCTCGTCCGGGCTCCGGTGCTGCGAGAGTTCGCGCTGCGGCTGCCCGTGGGCGCCGACCTGGCGGTCGAGCGCCTCGCGGACGAAGGGTTCTTGGCCGGTGTTCCCCTGGACCCGAGCTACGCCGGTGGTCGCGAGGACAGCCTGCTCGTGGCGGTGACCGAGCGCCGCACCCGGTCGGAGATCGATGCGTTCGTGGGCGCGTTCGAAAAGGCGGTTCGGTGACGACGCCGTCGCGGGACGAAGGCTCGACGTCGGTCGCGGCGGGGGGACGGGCCGCGAGCGCCCCGCTCCTCGGCCGGGACTCGGAACCGACCATGTTCGAGTTGTCGCAGCCTGGGCGCAGTGCCTGGCAGCTGAGGACCACCGACGTCCCCGACGTACCGATCGACGAGCTCGTCCCCGACGTGCACCGACGCGACGCGCCGCCTCCGGTGGCGGAGCTGTCCGAACGCGATCTGGTCGGCCACTTCACCCGCCTGAGCCACCGTCAGTTCTCCGTCGACCTCGGGGCGTACCCATTGGGCTCGTGCACCATGAAGTACAACCCGAAGATCTGCGACGCCGTAGCCGGCCTCGCCGGACTGGCCGACGTGCACCCCGGTGCCCCCGCCAGCTGCATACAGGGGTGGCTCGAGCTGCTCGTGGAGCTCGAAGGCGCGCTGTGCGAGATCACCGGCATGGCCGCCGCCACGCTGCAGCCCGCAGCCGGAGCGGCGGGGGAGTTGACCGGCCTCCTGCTGATGCGGGCGTGGCACGCCGCGAACGGCAATACCCGTCACAAGGTGGTGATCCCCGACTCGGCGCACGGCACCAATCCCGCCTCGGTCACCCTCGGCGGATTCAGCGTCGTGACCGTGCCGAGCGACGCCCGAGGCTGCGTCGACGTCGACGCGTTGCGCTCGGTGCTCGACGAGGACGTCGCCGGCATCATGCTCACCAACCCGAACACTCTGGGCCTGTTCGAGGAGGACATCGTCGCCATCGCCGCCGCCGTGCACGAGGTGGGTGGTCTTCTCTACTACGACGGCGCCAACCTGAACGCCATCCTGGGCGTGGTGCGACCCGGCGACATGGGGTTCGACATCGTCCACCTGAACCTGCACAAGACGTTCGCGACTCCCCACGGGGGTGGCGGGCCCGGCGCGGGGCCGGTCGCGGTGTCCGAGCGGTTGGCGCCGTTCCTGCCCGGCCCTCGGCCCAGCCGCCTGACGGGCGCGGGCGCGACCGCCCGGTACGGGTGGTCGACACCGAAGCACTCCATCGGGCGCGTCCACTCGTGGCACGGCAACGCGCTCGTGCTGGCGCGCGCGCTCACGTACATCCTCGTCCACGGGGGCAACGGGCTCCGTCGGGTGGCCGAGCTCGCCGTGCTGAACGCCAACTGGCTCCGCCATCGCCTGTCGGCGACGTACGACGTCCCCTACGACCGGACCTGCATGCACGAGTTCGTCGCGTCGGCGGCCTCGTTGAAGCGCGCCGCCGGGGTGCGAGCCGTGGACGTCGCCAAGCGCCTCCTCGAGGAGGGCTTTCATTCGCCCACGGTGTACTTCCCGCTCACGGTGGACGAGGCGCTCATGATCGAGCCGACCGAGACCGAGAGCCTGCAGACGCTCGAGGCGATGGCGCAGGCGTTCGAGCGCATCGCCGTCGACGCCGCTACCCCTGACGGCGCGCGACATGCCGCCGAGGCCCCGCACTCCACACCCGTCCGCAGGGTGGACGAGGCCCGCGCGGCCCGCCGCCTGGTTCCCACCTTCGACGCGCGCTGACCGCCGACAACGAGTCGGACTCGGGGATTGGCCGCGAGCCACCCCTCCTCAGGACGACTCTGTGGCCTCCGCCCGCTGCTGCTTGGCCTCGCGCTCCGCGTGGTGGTCCGAGATCGCCTGCATGATGGCCCCGCCCGCGGCCCCGATGAAGTCGGGGCGATTGTCCGCGGCCCAGTCCCTCGACCCCACGAGGGTGCCCAGCTTCCCCTGGAAGTGGGGCATGACCTCGCGGGCGAACAGTTCGTAGGAGTGCAACGTCGCCTCGCGATCAGCCCACTCGTGAGCCATGAGCAGGTAGGTCCCGAACCCACCGGACTGGACGGCAAGCCGCTCGATCTGCTCGATCGCCATGGCGGGCGTACCGATCACCGCGAAGCCCGTCGCCATCAGGGCGTCCACCATCTTCTCGGGATCGAGCGTCCCGGGTGCAAGGGGAAGCGCGGCGACACGCTCGAAGTAGTCGACCCACTGCACGAGGCCGAACGCGACGTCGGCGCGGGCCTGCTCCTCGGTCTCGGCGATGTGCATCGGTCCGACCAGGCGCCACTTGCGCCGGTCCACGGTCGTTTCGAACTCGGCGGCCCGCTCCTCCATCACCTGCCAGTGCGACCCCAGCACGTCGAAACCGCCCGCGGTGGTCGCGCCGATCGAGAGCAGCGACAGTCCGAAACGCCCCGCGGCGCGGGGTCCCGCCGGCGAGACCTGGGCCGCCACCGCCACCTCGAACCGGGGGTGGGTGTAGGGGCGCAGCTGCAGCCGGGCGTCGCGCAGCGTGAACCAGGACGCGTCGCGGGTCACGAGCTTGCTGCCGTCAAGCAGGGCCAGGATGGCCTCGAGCGACTCCTCCATCATGTCGCGCTGCCGCATCGGGTCGATCCCCATCATGAAGGCGTCCGACGGCAGCGCTCCCGGGCCGACCCCGAACATGACCCGGCCCCTCGTGAGGTGATCGAGCAGCACCATCCGGTCCGTCAGGATGAACGGGTGGTGGTAGGGGAGCGAGCTCACCCCGGTCCCGAGCCGCAGATGGCGGGTACGTTCGGCCGCCACGGCGATGAAGACCTCGGGCGACGCGATGAACTCGTAGCCGGCCGAATGGTGCTCACCGAACCACGCCTCGTCGAAGCCCAGCTCGTCCAAGCGGACGACGAGCTCGAGGTCCCGTTCGAGCGCCAGCGTGGGGTTCTGCCCCACGGGGTGGAAGGGGGCGAGAAACATGCCGAATCGCAGCGGCCAGTCCATGGGGCGGCAGTCTAAGGCGAGACAGATCGGCCCGTCTTGTCTCACCTCCGTGGCCTCAGGCCTGAAGCGAGGCTCTCCTGATCCTCGACAGTGAGAACGCGCTCAGGACCGCCAGGACGATCGAGCACGTCAGTACGGCACGGAAGTCTCCGACTCGGTCGGACGCGAACCCGACGCCGATGACGGGGATGATGAGCCCGGCGTAACCGAAGACGAAGTACGTGGACACCACCTGGCCCCGGCGGTCAGGGGGAGCGAGGCGATTGGCCGTCGACAAGCTGCCGATGAACACCGCCCCGATGGCGACACCGGCGACGACCGTCCCGACGAGGAACAGCGCCATCGACGCGTCGGACAGGCCGGCCACGATCAGCGCCAGTCCGGCCATGAACAGGCTCAACCCGAACACGACAACAGGCCGGGTGGGGAAGCGGACCACCCAGATCTCGGTAGCGGTGGCTGCCGCGAAGATCAAGCCCACGACCGCGCCCGCCACCGCGGCGTTGTGCTCGTGGAGCACCTTGCCGAGAAACGTCGGTGCCAACGCGGTGAACAAGCCCAGGATGGCAAAGGCCGAGAAGCCCGCTACGCCCGCGGCGATGAACTCACCACGGCCGTCCTCGGGGATGCCGAGGCCGCTGAAGCGCAACGTGGGCTGCCGACGATGGCGCACGGTCTCGGGCACGACGGCCAGGCAGACAGCCGCCACGGCCAGGAGGGCCAGGTAGACCTCGAAGACGAGCACCGTGGGGCGAGGACCGTATTGGGCGAAGAGCCCGGCGGTCACCGGGCCGAGGCCCAGACCGCCGAGATTGACGACTGTCGCTACGAGTGACGCCTGACGGGTCGCCGCGTTGCCCCGCAGGTCGGTGAGCGCAGCCGTTCCGGTGCCGGTCATCAGTCCGGCAGAGAGGCCGGAGAGCACCCGCCCGACGAACAACCAGCCCACGCTCGACGCACCGATGAAGACGATCGTGCTCACCGCACTGAACGCGAGTGACGCCGCCAGCACGGGGCGGCGCCCGACCTGGTCCGACGATCGGCCTGCCAGGAGCAAAGCGGCGAGGACGCCAGCCGCGTAGGTCGAGAAGATCGCCGTCACAACTGCCGACGAGAAGCCGAACTCCCGTTGGTAGGAGGTGTACAAGGGCGTCGGAAGGGTGGTGCCGAGCATGGTGGTGCCGAAAACCACCGCCACGAGCCAGAACGCAATGCGGCGACTGGCGGGTAGGCGCCGCCGTTCTGAACGGCCCGCGTCGTCCAGTGCGTCCACGCCGGGTCGGTCGCTCGTGGTCATCGAAACGCGTTCATCCGCCCTCCCGGTCGATCGGAGCACTACATTGCATCTTTGATATGTCCCCGGCAGGCGGGTTACCCCACGGTAGGGGACCGAGGCGCGGGCAACGCCGTGGCGGGGCAACCACCCGGGTCGACTCTCTGGCCCGCTACGAGCGGGCCCGCACGTCGATCATGATCGGCAGCGCGGTGCGGGCAGCCCGGCGTCGTGCGGGCGTGAGCCAGGTCGAGTTGGCACGCCGGGCGGGCACCAGTCAGCCCGCCATCGCGCGGCTGGAGCGGGGGATGGTGTCGCCTACCGTGATCACCCTGGATCGCATCGCCCGTGCGCTCGGTACCGACCTCGTCATCGACTTCGAGCCCCAATCCGGGTGGTCGTAAGGTTCGAGGGGGTTGGGCCGCGGGAGGCGCCCGAAACCGATCCAGTACGTTGGTCCGGATGCCCAAGCCCCTGTCCCTGGTCGTGGCCGCCGCCGTGGCGGGCTCACTCGCCGCATGCAGCTCCGGGTCGTCGACGGCGGGCGGAAACCTGGACGGCAAGACCCCGAGCGAGATCCTGTCGGCGGCGTCCGCGGCCGCCAGCCGAGCGGGTTCCGCCCACTACGTCCTCACCGAACGGGCAGGAACTCAGACGCAGACCATCACCGGGGACGCGTCCGCGAACAGCGGCCACCAGGCCATCTCGGCCGGCACGCTGCGCGTCCAGGTCGTGTTGGTACGCGGGATTGCCTACGTGCAAGGAGATGCCGGTGCCCTGGGGGCCGCCCTCGGCCTCCCGTCTGCAACCGCCATTTCGTACGCAAACAAGTGGATCGCGGTCCAGAGCACGGACAGTCCCTACCCGTCGATCGTCCAGGCCGTCACCCTCAACGGCACGATCTCACAGCTTCGTCCGACCGGCCGTCTGCACCTGGCCGGTTCGGCCATCATCGCCGGCCGTCCCGCCCTGGGCGTCGGGGGAGGCCTGCCGGGCCAGCCCCAGCAGGGCGTCACCGGCTCGACGACGTTGTACGTCGCCTCGTCACGCCCGACCGTGCCTCTCAAGTTCATGATCCAGGCAACCTCCCGGGGGCAGCACCTGGACGACGTCGCCACCTTCTCCCAATGGGGACGTCCACTGCACCTGAGCGCGCCCACCGGGAGTGTGGCGTTCTCTTCCATCCGGACGCACTGAGGGCTACCCGGCCGCGGCCATCACCGAAGAGGAAAAGGCGATGCCACGCCGGGGAACGATGATGTCGTCGATCAGTCCGTAGTCCTTCGCCTCCTGGGCGGTCATGAAGTAGTCGCTGTCGAGATCCCGCTCGACCTGATCGATCGACACTCCCGAGTGATGCGCGATCACTTCCGCCATCCGGCGCGTAGTGGCGAGAACCTCGCGCAGCTGAATCTCCATGTCGCGCGGGGCACCGCGTGTCCCAGCCGAGCCCTGGTGGATCATGATCTTGGCGCTGGGCAGCGCGAGCCGCTTGCCCGGAGCCCCTCCACACAGGATCATCGCCGCGGCGGACATCCCCATCCCGACACACACGGTCGAAACTTCAGGCCGGATGTGCTGGATCACGTCGTAAATGGCGAGCCCTGCGTACGCAGCGCCGCCGGGGGAGTTGATGTAGAGCGCGATGTCCTTGTCCGGATCCTCCGCCTCGAGGTACAGCAGCTCGGCGATGATGAGATTGGCGATCTGGTCGTCCACTTCCTGGCCGAGAAAGACGATCCGCTCGCGCAAGAGCAGCGAGTAGATGTCGAAGGCCCGCTCGCCGCGCGCCGATTGCTCGAGCACGGTGGGAATGACCGACTGGCGAAGCGACACGATCCGACCTCCCCGATTCATCACCCGTATGCCACACCAAGGCTATCGCATTTGTGAGATCCCATATTCGAGGTAGTCTGGCAGAGGAAAGGAGGGTCGGGCGTGGGCGAACGGCGACACGAACCGATGTTCCCGGGATTCCGCGAGATGGCCGAGCGGCGCCGGCAACTGAGCGTCAAGCTGGTCGAACGCCGCCACGCCGTCGGGTTGTCGCAGACGGAGGTCGCGGCGCGCATGGGGACGTCACAGTCCGCCGTCGCCCGCCTCGAGGCGGGGGAGGCGGACGTTCGGCTCTCCACTCTCGAGCGTTACGCCGCGGCCGTGGGGTTCCAGCTGGACTGGCAATTGGATGAATCCGAACCGTGAGCGCGCCGTACCGCCCTCTGGACGCCTACGGGCCTGAGGGATTCGCGCGTATGGACGACCCCAATGAGAACTGGCACCGCTCCGTCCGCGAGCGTCTCTTCGCGCAGCGCGTTGCGTTCCTGTGGGGATGGCTCGACGACACCACGGTGAACGAGGTCGCGGCCCAGCTCATGACCCTCGACGCCACGGGCGACGAACCCGTGCACCTCCACCTCGACAGCCCCGGCGGCACCCTCGGCGCAGCTCTGTCCCTCATCGACGTCATCGACCTGCTCGGAGTGGAGTTGCACGCCACGTGCGTCGGACAGCTCGTCGGGCCCCCGGTCGGCGTCCTTGCCGTCGCGCACCAGCGACGCTGCACGCCCCACGCCCGATTCCGCCTCCGTGACCCGGAGGTCGAATTCCAGGGGCCCGCTCGTGACTTGGAGGCCTTCGCCGCCGCGCACAACGACCAGCTGCATCGGTTCCGAGCGCGACTGGCCGACGCCGTCCGCCAACCGGCCGAACGCATCGCCCGGGACATGGACGCCGGGCGCTTCCTCGACGCTGACCAGGCGCTCGAGTATGGGCTCGTCGACGACATCTGCGCTCGTCCCGCCGCGGTCTACCCGCTGTACCCGAGGCCGCTCGGTTTCCGCCCACAACGCTGAGGAGCCGCGCCCACACCTCGGGGGAGGGAACCACCCCGGACCACGTGCTGCACCTCAGGCACGTCATCCTTGCATAACTTAACATAAGATACATTATCGGCGGTTTGACCCTGAGGGAGCGGCGAGGCGTCGGCTGGGGCACGATGGCCGCGTGGAGATGCGCTGCGCCGAATGCGGGTGTCTTGTGGATGGTGGAGTCCGAGTAACGGGGTGTGACGACCCCGAGTGTTGCTGCCAAAACCTTCCATTGCGGGACCCCGACGACACCCGGCAGGTGCGCTAACCAGGGCCAGCAAGGGTGGTCCTGTCCTACGGACTCACGGGTCTCCTCGGTGGTCAGGCGTACAGCCTGGCGAGAACCGGGGCTCGGGCGACTATTCCTTTCCGACGTAGCGGTCGAACCAGTCGAGGGTGCGTTGCCAGGCGTCTTTGGCGGCTGCCTCGACGTAATCGGGTCGGGCGTCGCAGTGAAACCCGTGGCCGGCGTCCGCGTACCGCACGACCTCGCTGGGAACAACAGCATCGGTGGATGCGACGCGTAGTGCCTCCACTTGGTCGGCCGGGATGCTCTGGTCGAGGTCCCCATAGAGACCGAGCCACGGCGTCTTGAGCTCAGGTGCCATCTCCACGAGCGGCGGCATCCCGAAGCGGCTTTGGGCGACTCCCCCACCGTAGAACGTGACGGCAGCGCCGAGGCGGCGTCGGACAGCGGCCAGGAAACTCACCGCGCCCCCCATGCAAAAGCCCACGACCCCGGTGCGCGAGGACGACAGGCCCGCGCTCTGCAAGTGGTCGAGTGTCGCATCGAGGTCACCCAGGAGACCTTTTTCCGATAGCGCCTCGAAATGCGGCATGATCTGCCCGTAGTCGCCGTATCCGATGACGGGATCCCCGGTGCGATAGAAGAGGTGGGGGGCGACCGCACGGTATCCCTCGGCTGCAAATCGTCTCGTCACGTCCTCGATATGGCTGTTCACTCCGAACGCCTCCTGGAACACCACGACCGCGCCCCGAGGTGTCCCCGCCGGTTCGACGTCATAGATCGGCATCGCTCCGTCCGGAGTGCTGAGGTTCACGGTCGTTGCCATCGTCGCCTCCTGTTTCGCTTGGCGGCTGTTTGATCGGGGGTTGTTAGGCGGGCTGTCCGAGCGGGCGTCTGGTATATATCAAGTTTGAAATATCCCAGACCTCGGCGCTCTCCTCGGCTTCGTTGATTCGAGAACACCGCTTCACGTACCGTGCCCGGCGTGGTGGGTCTTATCAGCCTCGGCGTGATCACCGCCATCTGCGTCGCCGGAATTGGCCTGATGCGAAAGAGGGAAGCGAAGACACCGCGGGACCTGCGCAGGGCAGACGACGCCCAGCGCCAAGGACGAGATCAGGGAACCGCTCGGGACGCGGCGTTCGGCGCAATCGACATGTTCCATCCCTTGCCGTAGCGGACGAGCGGGATCGCGGCCCGCATCCGCCGTTGCGCGCCGCGCCCGGGACTGCCCTAGCCTTCGAACGCGTGGCAACTGCGGTGTTCTTCCACGCCCATCCCGACGACGAGGCCATTCAAACGGGGGGAACGATGGCCCGACTCGCCGCCGGTGGCCACCGCGTCGTGCTCGTCACGGCGACGCGGGGCGAACTCGGGGAGGTGCCCGAGGGCATGCTCTCACCGGGGGAATCCCTCGCCGACCGCCGCGCCGTCGAGCTGGCCGCGGCATGCGACGTCCTCGGCGTGGCGCGTCACGAATACCTCGGGTACCGCGACTCGGGAATGGAAGGGGAACCCACCAACGACGATCCGTCGTCCTTCTGGCAGGCAGACGTCGACGAAGCGGCCAAGCGTCTCGCCTCCATCCTCGACGAGGAACGAGCCGACGTGCTCACGGCCTACGACGAGCACGGCGGGTACGGGCATCCGGACCACGTCCAGGTTCATCGGGTGGGTCTTCGCGCCGCCGAGCTCGCCGGTACGGACCGGGTCTTCATGGCGACGGTCAATCGCGACTACATCCTGTCGCTGGCCGAATCGGCCCCCGAGATGGGAGTCGCCATGACCGAGGAGCAACGGGCCATGCTCCAAACGCTCGGGGTGCGAGCCACACGCATCACGACGGCCCTCGACGTCACGCAGTTCCTCGACCGCAAACGCCGCGCCATGGAGGTCCATGCCACCCAGATCTCCGACACGTCGTTCTTCTTGCAGATGCCCGACGACGTCTTCGGACTCGTGTGGGGAACCGAGTGGTACATCCGGGTCGGCGCCGAACCGCCCGAGCACCTGGAGGACACGTTGCTCGGGCGTGAGGACAGCCGATCGGACGAGGTGTGACGGGCGCCGGCGACGCCGACCACAACGTCCCGGCCGTCGCGGCCGGGGAGCTACCGACGCTCCTGGCGTTTCTCGACTACCTGCGCGAGTGCGTGGACCGCAAGCTCGACGGCCTCTCCGAGGACGACGCTCGACGATCTCCTGTGGCCTCGGGAACCTGTGTTCTCGGGCTCGTGAAGCACCTCGCCTTGGTGGAGGCCTATTGGGCGCAACGCCGGTTGGCCGGGTTGGACATCGCCCTCGCCGGCGACGGCTTCACGCTGGCTGACGACGACGACGTGACGTCAGTGCGACGCGCCTACGCCCTGGCGGCACGCCGGACGAACGAGATCGTCACCGCGTGCGAAGACCTCAACCGTCCCCTGGCACGGGGCAGGCACGGGCTCACCGTGCGCTGGATGCTCACCGATCTCCTCGAAGAGACGGCGCGGCATGCCGGGCACGCCGACATCCTGCGCGAACTGATCGACGGCCACCGCGGCCGGTGAGCCCTGGCAATCGAAGGAGTGACAGGGCCCGGCCGCCCTGGAACCCCCCGAGCGGTCAGGGCGCCGGGGAGGTCGCCAGCGTGGCGGACACGGTGAGCCGCTGCTGTCCTCGGTACAGGGCCACCTGGATGCTTCTCCCCGACGAGGATCCCTGCACGTCGTTGGTGAGGTCCTGGGCGGAGTTCACGGCCCGGCCGTTGAACGCCACGATCACGTCACCCTGGCGGATGCCGGCCGATTGTGCGGGTGACCCGCCCACCACGAGCACCACCAGCGCGCCTTGGGACGGCACGAGTCCGTAGGCCTGTTGCTGCTGGGGCGTCTCGTCGGTCACCTCGACGCCCAGGTACGGCTTGGCCGCACCCTTCGTCCCGCCGTTGCGGAGCGTGGTCAGCAGTCCCTGGAGGTTGGACGACGGGATGGCGAAGCCGATGTTCTGGGCGGGCGCGTTGCCGCTGCCCGACGACGCCACGGCGGTGTTCATCGCGACCACCTGGGCGGCCGAGTCGACGAGCGGACCACCCGAGTTCCCGGAGTTGATGGCGGCGTCAGTCTGGATCATGTTCTGGAGGGTTTCGCTCTGGCCGCCACCCGTGTCCCCGGCCTGCACCGTCCGCCCGAGGGCGGAGATGATCCCCTGGGTCACCGTGGGTGTGCCGGCCGAGAGACCGAGTGCGTTGCCGACGGCGATCACTGCGTCGCCGACCTGGAGCTTGGTGGAATCGCCGAACGTCACCGCCTGCAGGCCCGACGGCGGCGAATTGATCTTGAGCAGCGCGACGTCGCTCGAAGGATCGGTGCCGACGATGCTCGCGGGCAAGGCGTTCGTCTGTCCGTAGAGGGTCACGTTGATCGTCGTGGCCCCGGAGATCACGTGGTTGTTGGTGAGCACCTCGCCCGTACTCGTGATGATCATGCCGGTGCCCTGGTCCTCCACGGTGCCGAACAGACCGCCGCCGCCGCCGCCTCCTCCTCCACTGCCACTCGGGCCCCGGGCGTCGATCGACACGACTTCGGGCAGCACGCTCTTCACGATCGTGGGGATCTGCGCGCCTCCCGCCAGGGCCGGGCCCGGAGACACCTGTCCGACCCGCACGGCCGGGGCGGCCGAGGGCGAACTGTTCGTTCCGAACGCCTCGGCGATCGCCGCGCCGGCCCCGCCGCCGATCAGCGCCGCCACCACCGCCACCACGATCCAGGGTGGTCGGAAGCGCGCCGAGCCACCCGAGGCCTTGTCGCGCGGCACCGGCCACCCGGGCGCAGGACCCGATCCCGGTGGCGTGCCGGGAGGCGGACCGCCTCCGGGTCGCCAGGCGGGGACGGGCGGTACCTGGGCCGTGGGCCACCCGGGCGGAGCGGGGGTCTCGGCCGTGGGGGCAATCCACGGCGGCGCGCCGTACGCAGAACCGGCGGGCGTACCGTACGCGTTGGGCACGGACGAAGGCCCGGTCGGCGCGCCGGGTGGACGCGGGTCCAGGTGGGGGAGAGACGCAGCCTCGCCGTTTCCGGCCGGGGCGAATCCCGACGACGTCTCATCGCTCGTCCGCGTCCTGGTTGGCGGCTCAGCGGACCCCGGCGTCCCCCCGAGCGGCGGGGGTGGCGCCGGACGCGTCGGGGAATCGTCCGCGATCTCGTCGTTGCGCTCGTCGTCCACCCTCGCGCTCCCTGTCGATCAGGCCAGGACCACCGTCGGCGTTGCGGCCACCTCGGGTGCGCCACCGCCCGCAGTCAGACTACGAAACCTCGATACCCCACCGGGCGCGATCGCCGACATTCTCAGCACCTCCACAGCAAGGTCGCAGTGCGCAACGAACGTGCCTGGCCAGCGGGGTACTCCCCCACCCGGGTCCCGACGGTAGCGTGGGCGACCGGCATGGCGCGGCGGATCGACATCGAGCTGACGAGCCGGCGCGACGACGGTACCTGGACGTGGCGCGCTCCCGGTGCCCGCCAGCCTCGGGGGACTCTCGACGGCGGCCTGCTTCCCGACGGAGCGAGCGTCGGCGACGTCCTTCGAGCTGACGCCGAGTTCGAGATCGACGGCATCGTGATCACGTCGGTGCAACGCCCCAAGACGGAGAGCCGATCCGCTAAGCCGAGCGAACGGATCGAGCTGTTGTCGTCGGACCGCGACACGCCGGGCGGTGTCTCGGTCGTGCTTGCTCCGGGGAGCCGTCGGCGGGGTGACGGCGCACGCGATCGAGGACCCGCCCGCGCGGGAGGAAGGGCCGGACGGGAGCGGACCCGCGACGGGACACCCGACGAGACGACCGACGCATCGCGCGATCGTGCCCGGCGCGCCGACCGAGCCCGTAGCGGTCCTCGGGGCGAGCGTCCCGACGGGATCCGACGAGAAACAGGGCCGCGCCCCCATCGCGATGGGCGCGACGGGCGCGCTGGCGGGATCGGCGGCACCGAGCGCGCCGAGCGAGCGACTGGCCCCGACCGCAGAGCGCGCCCCGAACGGACGGATCGTCCCCGACGTCTGCAGCCGGTGACGACCAACCGAAACGCAGCACTGGCGGAACTTCGCCCGGAGCAACTGCCGGTGGCGGAGCAGCTGTTGCGCGGCGGAATACCCGCGGTGCGCCAGGCGATCGCCGAACAGAACGCCCGCGCTCGGGCCGAAGGGCGGGGCGAAGTGTCGGCCGACCCGTTGTTGGCGATGGCAGAGCAGCTCCTGCCCCGCATGAACCTCGCCGCGTGGAAGGACCGGGCCGTGGCGGCGCGCAATGCAGGCAAGGACGCTCCGTTGCGCGAAGTGCGGTCCGTGGTGACGGCCGCGTCCACCGTGACGCTCGACGACGAAGGTCGCGACCTCGTCACCACGCTGCGGGACTCGCTTCAGAGCCGCGTCACCGCGTTGCGCGAGGCGTGGCTCGGGCGCATGACCAGTGCGCTCGACGCCGGCCGGGTTGCCGACGCCCTGCGCGTTTCGGCGCGTCCCCCTGAACCAACCGCCCGGGTCCCGGCCGACCTGGCGAGGCGGCTGAGCGACGCGGCCGGCAGTGCGATGGCGCCCGACGCGGAAGAGTCCCAATGGCTGTCACTTCTGGCCGCGGCCACAGAGTCCCCCGTTCGCCGCACGGTCAAGCCGGCCGGACTGCCCCACGGAGCGGGGAACGAGCTGCTCGGCGAGGCGAGGCGCGCCGCGGGGCTGATCCCCGAGCTGGCGCGTCTGCTGGGGCTGCCCATCCCGCCCCCGCCCGGGCCCCGCCGGCCCAGCGCGTCGGCGGCACGCGGCTCCTGAACACCTCCCATCGTTCGGCCCCGGGCGGGTCGGCACCACACGTGGGGTGAGGGACCTTTCTTCCCACACGGTCATCCGAGCACCCCGTGCGTGCGGAGGAAATCCTCCACCCCGTCCACCAGCTCGAGGTCACGGACCCGCCGCAGGGGGACCCAGGCCGCGTCGAGCGCGTCACCGCCCGCGCGCGGCGGGGGCACACCACCGGGCACTTCCACCACGAAGTCGAGGATGACGTAGTGGAACCCCGTCCCGATGCGCTCCGCGAACCCGAGAAACGGTCCACACCGGACCTCGATCCCCGTCTCTTCCGCCAACTCGCGCTCCACCGCGGCGACGAGCGTCTCACCGGGCTCGACCCTGCCCCCCGGGATCGTCCAGCGGCCGGCGTGCGGCGGTGTACCCCGCCGTACCAACAGGAGGGCACCGTGCGCGACGGCGACCCCGCCCACGGCGACAACGGGTGGTCCAGTGGGTTCGCCCGGGCTCACCCGAGGGCTCGGTGCATCGTGATGAGACGCGCCTTGAAGCCCGCTGCTTCGAAGAAGTTCTTGGTCTCCCGGTCGCCCGGCAACGCGGCCACGTCGACGCCCCGACATCCCGACGTGCCGAACCAACGCACCAGCTCGTCGAGCAGCGCGCGCCCGACGCCCACGCCACGAGCCTCGGGCTCGACGTAACAGGCGTCGAGGACACCGACCGAGGTCTCCCCCACCGCGTCGATCCGCCCGATCGCCAATCCCACGACTTCGTCGTCGACGGTACCGACGAGCACACGACGGCGCGGGTCGGCGATCAGTCGATCCAGACCGCCGGGCCGAAGGAGAGCCTTGGCGACGAGGCCGATCTCCCGGCGCGCGAACAATGCGCCCCCACGAGCCGCGTCGATCTCCGACAGGGCTCGCTCGCACATCTCCGCGCAACGCGGCGCGTCATCTCGGCCGGCCGGCCGTGCTCCTTCCATACCGGCGCGACCCGAGCCGTGCCGACCGCTACGGCTGTCCGCCGTCGACGCCCGCCAGCAATTGATCGATGCGATGAAGGATCGTGCGTCGATGGCGGTGGGTGAGCTCATGTGACCGCACATCTTCGAGCTCGGGCCGGGACAATCCGTCGAGGCGCTGAACCACCTGGGATGCCGACAAGCTGTCGTACCCGGGGATCGCCAAGCCCACCGCCGGGCCACTGCCATTCCCTTCGGTCATGACAGCCGACGCGTTCGCGGTTCGACTGCGTGCTCCGTCCCCGGGGACAGCCGACGCGGCCGGCGGTCGAGGAGCCGGCGCCGGCTCGACCCGGGCGGCCGGTCCCTCGTCGTCGGGCCGTGATCCGACGCGGCCCAGGATCTGCCCCAGCTGGCGCCGGCCCATCTGCACGGCGAACTGCCCGACCAGACGTGCCGTGTGGACCTGCCCCTCCACTCGGTGTCGACCCTTTTCGACCAGCTTGGGGAACTCCTCCGCGGCGGTGATCGCCAGCCCAGCCGGACCGAACACGAAGAGGTCGAGCAACCGTTCGGCGGGCGGCTTGGGTTCGGTCACGGCGCCTCCTCGGGAGTCCTGGGCGGGGATCGGTCTACACGCAGTCGCGGCAGATCCCTTTTGCGGGGTCGGCCAGCTGGCTCGAGTGCTTGACCAGGAAGCACGAGCGGCACACGAACTCGTCCGGCTGTTTGGGCAGGACCCGCTCGGAGCCCTCGGACCGGTCGTCGGGCTCGGCGACCTCCTCGTCCTCGGCCTCTTCCTCCTCGACGACGAGACGTTCCTTCAGGATCTCGTCGAGACTGGCCTCGACGTCCTCGTCGTCGACCTCTTCCTCTTCTTCCTCGCCTTCTTCGACGACGGTGGCGACGGCGGCGACGGGGGTCGCGACCTCCTCCTCGTCGTCGTCCTCTTCGCCCTCGACGGTCAGCTCCGAGTCGAGCTCGTCGTCGTCGTCCTCGTCGACCAGAGAGCCGTCGAGGTCCTCCTCGTCGAGCTCCTCTTCGATCAGCTCGTCGTCGGCGAGATCCTCGAGTTCCTCGTCCTCTGTCTCCTCGAGTTCTGCCACGTCATCCCGGTCTTCGGCCATTGCTGCCCTTTGGGTCGTTCGAACGCCGCGGGAGCATATCGGGTGGGATCCGCCGCAGATTCACGCGCGAAACACCACCACAGGCGCAATTAGTCGCCAGGAGCCGTCGTCGTGGGGCGAAAGGGCCCGGGGACCGTTCGTACCGTCTCGACCTGATCGGCGCCACCGCCGGGGTCTGCTCTGAGACGTTCTCTACTCGGTCCCTCGGGCCAGCCTCCGCCTCTCACAGCATCCCCCCCTCGCCACCCACTCGACCGGGGCCACCGGCAGAGCAGCCGTAGGGGCGTCTGGGACTGGGCGAAGACTACGCGCGCCCTTCCCCGGGACTCAACCCTTTTCTCGCCTTTCTCCGACGTGCCTCACCTGGGAGTTCGCGCCCCTCGGGTCATCTCCCCTGGTCATGGGGACGCGGGTTTTCAGACATCAATCGGACGCGGCGCCGTGTGTGCACACCAGGCGCGACACCCTCACGGCGAAATGTCACTCCGGTGTGTCACGACGGGACGACGCTGCGCCGAGCCTCGGCCCGGCGTTCGGACTCCAGACGTTCGAGTTCGTGTTCCTCGTGGTCGACGTACGTCATGGCATCTGCGATCGAACGGTGACCGGCGCGCTCCGCGATCAAGCGGTGCATCTGCTGCGCAACCCAGCGATACGAGGGATGTCCCTGCGCTCCCGACCGCAACTCGATCAGGTGCATCGCTTCCCGCGCGTTCATCTGCATGACGAACCGGATGCGGAAGGCGAGTGCGAGCGCGTACGGAGCCTGCACCGGACAGACGCGTGACATCGCCTCGTACAATCCGGCCGACCTCGACACCGAGCGCTCGTACCGACTGGCGAGCCCCGCAGCCGACACGACCTCGGGCACGTCATATCCGAGGTAGGGAGTGAGGTCCTGCCACTCGATCGTCAACATGCGGTGGCGTTGCAGGTCGCGAAACGCGCCGTAATCCGTCACCACGTCGAATCGGTATGCGGTTCGTTCGAAGGCGCGTCCCGGTCGGTGGCGACGGTTGCTCCGTTGCCCCACGTACGCCCGCAGGATGGCGACCCGGTCCTCGCTCGGAAGCGATCGCACGCGGCGCAGGACCTCGTCGTCAGGGAGGGAGGTCGCCGGGTAACAGGCCGCGGCGATCACCTTGTCCTCGCCCTCGGGGTCCCATTCCACCAGGTCAACGCGGGGAGGCGTCTCGGTCGGGGGCCCGCCGGCACCAGGCCACAGGCGCCCGACGATCTCGTCGGTGCTGGTGCGGGTCTCCGCCAGGTAGCGGGCCCACTGCCCGCCGCGCTCGGGCACGTCGAGGCGCTTCAGAAACGAGGGGATCACCTTCCGGAGCTCCTCCACCATGAGCTCGGCGTAGGTACGAGCCTCGGGCAGGGGGTGGACGCGCATCCGCAGCAGCAGCTGCTCGTACGCCTGACCGGTCCCGTAGATCCCGACGTTGGACAGCGCCCCGGCGGGCAGGAGCCCCCGCAGGGAGTCGAGCGTCTTGGCCCGAATCGACTGGCGGTGCACGAAGTCGGAGTCACCCGGCTGCTTGGGAAAGCGCCCGCTGAGCCAGGCCTGCATCTCGGGCAACGAGGTGCGATAGGCATCGAACATGCGATCCATGTCGCCCACGTAGCGCGCCCCGACGGACGACTCGAGCACGTGCGGATCACGGTGGTACCGGAAATGTCCCGTGGAAAGACGGCTGTCGTACGGGACGTATCGGGTCGACTGTTCCAGGTAGGCCATGAGCCGGCCCCATTCGAGGACCTTGGTGAGAAGGTTCGACGCCTGTTCGCACGCGAGGTGCACGCCGCCCAATTGCGCGACCGAGTCGTCCCCGTACTCGAGGAACACGCGGTCGTAGAGCTCCTCGGCGCGCTGCAGCCCGACCGTCGCGTCAACTCCCGCGTCCCCGCTCACGTCGAGATCCCCGACGAACTCGTCGAGGAACAACCGCCGAAGGCTCTTGGCCGAGCGGGAGTACCGCGCGAACAACGCGCCCTTCACCACCTCGGGCAGATTGACCAGGGCGAAAACCGGGCCGTCGATGTTGGTGAAGTACCGGCGCAAGACCTCGGCTTCGTCGTCGCTGAAGGTCTCTTCCGCGTAGGGGAACATGGCCCCGGCAAGACTATGGCCGGGTGCCAGGCGGAGGCGCGGACCCCTCGGCGGATCCCGTCCCGCCCGCTTCCGAGCCCCCGGGGGCAACGGCGCTGTCGGGTCGACCGGGGCCCACCTGGTCGGAGTCCCGCCCTTCCGCCGCCAGGGCGGGGGCAGCCGAGGCGGCCACCACGCCTCGTTGCAGGGCCTCGGCCGCCCGCCGCGCCATGACGGCGGCGTCGGGGCTCGGGGCGACCACCCCGATCTGACGCAGCAGGTCGACCAGCTGCTTGGCGTTGCGAACGAAGTCCCCCGGGGCCAGCTCGGCCCGTTCCAAGACGTGCTCCAGACGCTGGCCCCGCGCCCACCGCCAGGCGACCTCGGCGAAGCCGGGATCGGGGGGACGCGTCCTGGGCAGCTGCAACTCCTCCTCCACTGCCCGCAGGCGCACCCCGAGGGCCTCCAACGCGGCGAGCGCGCCGCGCACCGCCTGAGGAGGACGGGGCTCGGCTCGCCATCGCCCGGGACGGACCTCGAAGGTGCAGGCGGACACCGCCGCGGCGAGCTCGGGTGGGCGGAGACCGTCGAAGATCCCTTCCGCCAGAGCCTCGGCCACCAGGAGATCCGACTCGTGGTAGATCCCGGCCAGCAACGCGCCCCGGGGGGTGAGCACCCAGGTGTCGACCTGCACGTAGCCGAATCGCTCGAGAAGGCGCAGGGTCCGGTCGAGCCGCCGCGACAACGCGTGGTGGTGGCGACGGTCGAGGAACTGAGCGAACGAGCGATCGAGGATGAAGTGGGCCTGGTCGGCCGGGTAGCGACGCACCAGGTTGACGGCCAGGTTGTAGGTGGCGCGGAACGACGATCGCAGGTCGGGGGGCGGCGACGTGGCGAGCGCGGCGACGTGCGCGACCGACACCCCGGGCGACCACACCACCACGGCGTGCCCGACCGAGTCCAGACCCCTCCGGCCGGCTCGTCCCGTCATCTGGGCGTACTCGCCCGAGGTCAGGCCGCTGCGGCCTTCACCCCGGATCTTGGTGAGCCGCTCGATGACGACCGAGCGCGCCGGCATGTTGATCCCGAGAGACAAGGTCTCGGTGGCGAAGACCACCTTCAGCAGTCCGGCCCCGAAGCAGTCCTCCACCGCCTCCCGGAACGCCGGGATCAGACCGGCGTGGTGCGATGCCAGTCCCGCTTCGAGGCCGCTGCTCCATGCGCCGTACCCGAGCACGCGCAGCTCGTCGTCGGAGAGTCCGTCGGTGTGCTCCTCGCACCGCCGGCGGACCTCGGCCCGTTCCTCCACCGTCGTGAGGCGCAGCCCATCGGACAGGCACTGGCGCACCGCGTCGTCGCACGCGGCCCGCGAGAAGATGAACACGATCACCGGCAACATGGCGCGCTCGTCGAGCGCCTCGATCAGCTCGCTGCGACGCGGCAACGTCAGACGCGTATGGCGGAGGCCAGCCTGATGGCGCGCCAGGCGAGCCACGCGCTGGTCCAGCGCCAGGCCGCGGGGATGGATCCTGCCGTCCGCGAGGACGGGGAGGAGGTCGACCCGGCGGGTACCCTTCTCCCCCACCGCCACGTGGTGCTGCAGCTGCACCGGTCGGTGCAGTTCCACCACGACGTCGATCGGGCCTCGCACGCTCGTGATCCATGCCCCGAGCTCGTCGGCGTTCGACACGGTGGCCGACAGGCACACGAAGGTCACCTCGGGCGGCGTCAGGATGATGACCTCTTCCCACACCGAGCCTCGGTACTGGTCCTGGAGGTAGTGGACCTCGTCGAGGACCACGAGACCGAGGCCTTTCAGCTGAGGGGATCGGGTGAACAACATGTTGCGCAGCACTTCGGTCGTCATCACGACCACGGGCGCGCCGGGACGATGCGAGACGTCCCCGGTGAGCAGGCCCACCCGGTGCGTCCCGTAGGCCCTCGCCAGCTCGGTGAACTTCTGGTTCGACAACGCCTTGAGCGGGGTCGTGTAGAAGGCCTTGGTCCCCGCGTCGAGGGCGCGCCCCACGGCGTAATCGGCCACGACGGTCTTCCCCGATCCGGTTGGAGCCGACACCAAGACCGACCGTCCGGCGTCGAGGGCGTCGAACGCCCTCACCTGGAAGGGGTCGGGGGCGAACCCGAGACGAGCGAGCAGACGGGCGCGGGCCTCCGCCCCGGCCGCCACGCCAGTCATCACGCCGGCGGGACCGTCAACGGCGCAGGAGTTTCCCGATGACGATCGACAGCTCGTAGAAGATGTACAGGGGTGCCGCCAGCGCCAGCATCGAGAACGGATCCCCGCTCGGCGTGATCACCGCCGCGAACACCACGATGAGGACGATGGCCCACCGACGCCACGACGCCAGCCGGGCCGGGCTGACCACGCCGGCCAGTTCGAGCGACACCAAGACCACGGGGAACTCGAAGGTCAGGCCGAACACCGTCATGAGCGCCAGGATCAGGCCCAGGTACTTGTTGGGGTCGTAGATCTGGTGGAGCGAGGGCCCGCCCACGTTGCCCAGGAAGCGCAGCGCATGCGGGAACGACACGTAGGCGAGGACGGCTCCGCCGGCGAACAGGGTGATCGACGCGGCGACGAACGGAATCGCGTACCGCTTCTCGTTGGTGTGCAGACCCGGGGTGATGAACCGCCACAGCTCCCACAAGATCACCGGGGACGCCAGGAACAAGCCGCCGTAGGCCGCGATCTTGATACGGAGGGTGAGGCCACCCAGCGGGTCGGTGATGAACAGCTGGCAGTTGTGGCGTCCGGCCACGTGGCAGTAGGGCGACTGCAGAAAGTGCAGCACATGGGGGTAGACGATGAAGGTCACCGTGGCGGCGGCGAAGAAGGCCACCAGGGTGACGACGATCCGCCGGCGCAACTCCCCCAGGTGCTCGGCCAGGGTCATGGCGTCGGGCGACGGGCGCGCCGTCCGGTTGCGGAAGGGAAGTCGGAGTCGGGCGACCATGGGCGAGCCTGACCGGGCGCCTCAGTTCATGCTCGGGTCGTCGGGGGCGACGCCGGGCGCCTGGCTCGGTGCGCCGGCGCCACGCGGTGCCGCCCGACCGTTGTCCCCGATCGCACCGTTCGGGCGGCCGGCCCCCCCTGCCGGCGGAGGCGGTCCGGCCCCGGGTGCGGGAGTGCCGGGCGAACCGGTCGGCTGGGTGCCGTTCCCCTCCCCCGCCGACTGGGTCTTCTCGTGCTCGTCCGCGAGCCGGTCGAGGAACGCCAGGGGCGAGCGCACCGCCCGGGCCACCTCGTGGGTCGGGGGCAGGTCGGGGAACGTGCCTCGCACGTCGGTCTCGAGCTTGGAGCGCCACAAACGGAAGTCGTGCCACGCCGCGCCGATCTGGCGCGCCATGCCGGGCAGCTTGTCGGGTCCCAGGACGATCAAGATGATCACCAGGACGACCAGCAGTTTCGCGGGACTGAGCGACAGCATCTGGCGACGAGTCTACGACCCCCCGCCCGCTGCCCACGGGCGACGCACGATCACAGTACGGCGCCGCGATCCCCGGCGGATGAGACCCTCAGAAGAACCGAACCGCCGACAACGGCCAGATGCGCATGACGACGTGCCCGACGATCAGCGACCCGGGGATCTGGCCGAAGTACCGGCTGTCCTGCGAATCCGTCCGGTTGTCGCCCATCACGAAGTAGTAATTGGCCTTGATCGTCTGGGGCGTGATCCCGGTGGTCACCACGCCTCGGGGCAACCAGGGCTCGTTCAAGGGCTTGCCGTCGATGACGACGCGGCCTCCGGCCGCGGAGATCACGTCACCGGGAACGCCGATGACCCGCTTGACAAGGTCCTTCACCCCGGCCGCGGACTCCGCCGGGGGTTTGCCGAAGACCACGATGTCGCCTCGGTGGATGGAGTGCAGGTGGTAGCTGAGCTTGTCCACCAGGATGCGGTCCCCCACCATGAGGGTGGGCTCCATCGACTGCGACGGGATGTAGAAGGTCTGGACGACAAAGGTGCGGATGGCGACGGCCACACCGATCGCCACCACCAGCACCGCAGCCCACTCGAGCGCCCAGCGGCCCCGGCGCGAGCGTCGACCACCTCGGGCGGGCTCCTTCGGATCGGACCCGGACGGGCGCGACACCCCGCCCGAGGGTCCGCCTCCGTCCGGGCCCGTTGTTTCAGGCCCGTCGACGTCGGGTCGCGCCGGGCCGGTGGCTCGAGGCGCGGCAGGCGAGTCCACGTTCGTCGACCACAACCCGTCGGGTGGCGGCGCCGGCGGCCCGTCCCAGCCCGGCGGCCCCAGCACCGGTGGATCTACGGGCGGCGCGGGCGGCCACGAATCGGTCGCATCGGCGGCCATGAATTGGCGAGGCTACCCGACCCTGGCGTCCTACCGGTCGCCGCCCCGCCGCTCAGAGGCTGGCAATCAGCTTCTCGACTCGCTCGTCGTGCGACCGAAATGGATCCTTGAGCAGAACGGTTCGCTGTGCCTGGTCATTGAGCTTGAGGTGGACCCAGTCCACGGTGAAGTCCCGCCGGCGCTCCTTGGCGCGCCGGATGAACTCGCCCCGCAATCGGGCGCGGGTGGTCTGCGGTGGTCGACTCATGGCCTCACTGATGGCGGACTCATCGGTCACGCGGTCGACCCGGTCACGCGCCTCCATGCGGTAGTAGAGCCCGCGGCTGCGGTTGACGTCGTGGTACTGCAGGTCCAAGAGCGCCACCTTGGGATGGCCGAGCGGAAGCGAATGCCGCGCCCGGTAGGCCTCGATCAACTCGTGCTTCGCCACCCAATCGCACTCGCGTCCGAGCGTCAAAGGATCGGACTCCAGTCCCTTCAGGCAGTGCTCCCACATGTCGAGAGCGCGGTCCTCCTGAGGCGAGAGCCCGTGGGTGTCGCGGTACCGCAAGGCGCGGGTGAGGTACTCGGACTGGATGTCGAGCGCGCTCACCTCGCGACCGTTCGCCAACCGGACCTTGCGCCGGCACGTCAGGTCGTGGCTGATCTCGCGTATGGCACGGATGGGGTTCTCGAGGGTGAGGTCACGCAGGACGGTCCCCGGGTCCTCGAGCATCCGCAGCAGGATGCTGGTGGCACCGACCTTGAGGTAGGTGGCGTACTCGCTCATGTTGGAGTCACCCACGATGACGTGCAGCCGGCGGAACCGCTCCGCGTCGGCGTGGGGCTCGTCGCGGGTGTTGATGATCGGTCGGCTGCGCGTGGTCGCCGAGGACACGCCCTCCCAGATGTGCTCGGCCCGCTGCGACAGGCAGTAGACCGCGCCGCGCGCCGTCTGCAGCACCTTGCCGGCGCCCGAGTAGATCTGCCGGCTCACCAGGAACGGGATGAGGACCTCGGTGTAGTGGGCGAAGTCGTCGCGTCGGCTGGTCAGGTAGTTCTCGTGGCAGCCGTAGGAGTTCCCGGCCGAGTCGGTGTTGTTCTTGAACAGGTAGATGACCCCGCGAATGCCTTCCTCTCGCAGCCGGGCCTCCGCCCCCGTGACCAGGTGATCGAGAATGCGCTCGCCCGCCTTGTCGTGCGCCACCAGGTCGACGATCGTGTCGCACTCGGGCGTGGCGTACTCGGGATGGCTTCCGACGTCGAGATAGAGCCGGGCGCCGTTCTCCAAGAAGACGTTGGAGGACCGACCCCAGCTCACGACGCGACGGAACAGGTAGCGAGCCACCTCGTCGGGCGACAGACGACGTTGCCCGCGCAACGTGCACGTGACCCCGTACTCGTTCTCGAGCCCGAAGATGCGCCTGTCCATCAGGCTCCACGGTAGTGCCGCTCCTGGTCGACGAGACGCTTCTCACAGGAACCTGGGCTTTGGCGGGCGACTAGCCTCCCACCAATGCAACGGCCCCTCATGGTCCCGCTCACCACGGTCGGGTCCACCTTCGAGGCCCGGGTGGTCATGGCGAGACTCGGGGCCGACGGCATCCTCACGGAACTGCGCGGCGCACGCGACGGGGTCTACCCGTTGCCCGGCCCGGTCGAGGTGCTCGTGATCGCCGACCAGGCAGAAGAAGCGCGCGAGCTCCTGCTCGCCGATCAGGTCGAGGCGCTGTTCGACGGCGCCGACGACACCGCCACCGAGGACGGCTGAAGGCGATCCACCCAGGGGCGCGCCGGATGGCGGGCCGGGGCGGAAGCGTCAGGCGGGCGACCCGTCGTCGCTCGGGGGCGAGCCAGTCGAGGGCCGCGCCGCACGAGACCCACCTCGCTTCGGGCCCTCCGACAGCCGCTCCGCCAGCTCGTCGGGGCCGAGGCGCCGAAAGGCGCGACGGCCGTTCGCCCGGGCCAGCACCGCCACCTCGAGGTCGCCCGGGCCGAGCGTGCGCTCCGGTCCGGCCAACGCCGTCACCGCGGCCCGAAGCGCGGCGTCGAGGCCCCAGCCGTCCTCGAACGCGCCGGCGAAACGCTCCGAGATGGTCTCGGTCTCACCTCCCAGGACGGCGAAGCGGTCCTCGTCGGTGATCGTTCCCTCGTAGGCGATGTGGTACAGCTGATCAGACCGTCCGTCCCCACCCAGCTCCGCCACGAGGATCTCCACCTCGAGCGGCTTCATCTCGTGGGTGAACACCTGGCCGAGGAACTGCGCATACAGGTTGGCGAGCGACCGGGCGTCGACGTCCTCGCGGCTGAAGGCGAAGCCCTTCGTGTCCGCGTGACGTACGCCGGCCACCCGCAATTGGTCGAACTCGTTGTACTTGCCGACTCCGGCGAAGGCGATGCGGTCGTAGATCTCGCTCACCTTGTGCAGCGACCGGGACGGGTTCTCGGCGACGATGAGGATGCCGTCGTCATAGACACACGCGACGAGCGAGCGGCCCCGAGCGATCCCCTTCTGCGCATATTCCGCCCGGTCCTTCATGACCTGCTCGGGCGCGACGTAGAACGGCAAGGTCATGGGCCACCGCCTGCGATACCCCTTCCGATGGCGCGGCGCTCGACCAAGGACGCGAAGCGGGCGGCGACCTCCTCGTCGGACACCCGCTCGTAACCCGTGGCCGTCACCGTGGCGACGACGGGGTAGATCTGACGGACGAGATCGGGCCCGCCGGTCGCGGCGTCTTCGTCAGCTGCCTCGTACAAGGCCCGCACGGCGAGCTCGATCGCCTCGTCGCGGGGCAGATCGGGACGCCAGCCGAGCTTGATAGTGGTGCGCGCGTCGCGACCCCCGGAGCCCGTGGCGGCGTGATCGACCTCTTCGAAATGGCCGCCCGTCACGTCGTAGGTGAAGATGCGACCGAGGGACCGTCGCACGTCGTAACCGGCGAACAACGGCACCACGACGAGTCCTTGCACCGCCATCGGCAGGTTGTCGCGCACCATCTGACCCAACTGGTTGGCCTTGCCCTCGAGGCTGAGGGCGATGCCTTCGACCTTCTCGTAGTGCTCGAGCTGCGTCTGGAAGAGCTTCACCATCTCCACCGCGGGACCCGCCGCGCCCGCGATGGCCACGGCCGAGTGCCGATCCGCAGGGAACACCTTCTCCATGGTGCGGTGAGCGATGATGTTGCCCTCGGTCGCCCTCCGGTCGCCTGCCATCACCACGCCGTCGGCAAAGCGCATCGCCACCACCGTGGTGCCGTGGGGGACGCTGAGCGGGGCGCCGGCTTCGGGCAACGCGGCGGCGCCGGAAGACTCGGAGCGGCGGAGCAGGGCGGAGAAGCTGGGTCCGGGGTCGTCCCCGGGGGGGAAGAGGGGCAGACCCACTCCCCTACTCCCCGCCCTTCTGGACGTAGTTGCGGACGAACTCCTCGGCGTTCTCCTCGAGGACCTCGTCGATCTCGTCGAGCAGGTCGTCGAGCTCGGCTTTCAGCTTCTCACCCTGGGGGGACGGGGCGGCGACGTCGGCCTCTTCGGTGGGCTGCTCCTCGCGCGTCGTCGCCGGCTGGCGGCGCTTTTTCTCCTGTTCTGGCATCCAACCACTCCTAGGCGCTCAGCCGTGCCAGCAACTCTGACGGCGAGGCGCTTCCGTTCAGAAGGTCCTCGGTGTGCTCGGCCGTTCCGCGCAACGGATCCATCATAGGGACGCGCCGGAGTGGATCGGTACCTAGGTCGAACACCAGAGAGTCCCAGTTGGCGCTGGCCACGGCGGACGCCCACCGCTTGAGGCACTGCCCCCGGAAGTACGCCCGCGTGCGGCGGGGTGGCTCGGTCACGGCCTGCATCACGGCCTCCTGGTCGACCAGGCGCTCGGTGTCGAGGCGGGCGAAGAGCGAACGTTCGGGACGCACGTCGTGGTACTGCAGGTCGACCGCGGCCAGCCGGCTGTCGTCCCAGTCGAGCCCGTGACGGTCTCGGTACGCCTCGAGCAGGTGCAATTTGGCCGCCCAGTCCACCCGGTCGGCCACCGTTTCCGGGTCGGTCTCGAGCCCCTGGAGGACCTCCTCCCACCGCTGCAGGACGTCGGCACCGACGGCCTCGTCGCCCAGGCAGCCGAGCCCGCGGTCCTCGGCGTACTTGCGAGCCAGACCGAGCAACTCCCACTGCAGTGCCATGGCGGTCGCGGTCCGGCCGTCGGCCAGGTCGAGGGCGACGGACAAGGTCGGGTCGTACGACACCTGGCGAATGGCCTTGACCGGGTTGGCCAAGGTGAGCTCGAGCCCGCCGAACGCGTCGTCCTCGATGAGGGCGAGCACCAGTGCGGTCGTCCCCACCTTCAAGAACGTGGCCACCTCGGCCAGGTTGGCGTCGCCCACGATGACGTGGAACCGCCGGTACCGCTGGGGATCGGCGTGGGGCTCGTCCCGCGTGTTGACGATGGGCCGCTTGAGCGTGGTCTCGAGGCCGATCTCCTCCTCGAAGAACTCGGACCGCTGGGACAGCTGGAAGAAGACGTCGCGCCCGGCCGAGCCCGGAGCTTCGCTTCCCACCTTGCCGGCGCCGGTGTAGATCTGGCGGGTGACGAAGTGTGGGGTGATGAGGTGGGCGATGCGCGCGAACGGGACCGCCCGGTCCATGAGGTAGTTCTCGTGCGTCCCGTAGGAGTTTCCCTTCCCGTCCGAGTTGTTCTTGTAGACGACGATCGACTGACCCTCGGGGAGCATGTGGCGGACGGCGGTCAGGGAGCGACGCAGCACCTCCTCCCCCGCCCGGTCGTACTTGACGACCTCGAGGGGATCCGCGCACTCCGGCGTCGAGAACTCGGGATGGGCGTGGTCCACGTAGTAGCGCGCCCCGTTGGTGAGCACGGCGTTGACGAGATGGGTCTCGACCTCGGGTGGCAGGGCGCCCTCGCGCGCGAACCCGCGAGCGTCGTTCCCCGGCGTCTCGTCCTCGAAGTCCCAACCCGCCCGGGCGAGGTCGGATACGTACGCGTTGACGAGGAGCGAGGACGAGGCGACCGGGTTGCCGTCGCCCCCGACGTGTTGGATCCCGTACTCCGTCTCGATCCCGCACACCTTCGCGACCGCCACGGAACCGACCCTACTGCGTGGCGCGCCGAACGGCGGGGCGCACGTGACCTGGGCGCGAGCGCCCGAGCGCGGTGCTCAGGGTGTCGTGCTCACAGGTACTGGCCGGTGCCCACTCGCTCGATCGAGCGGCCGCCACGCGTCTCCTCGCTGTCGGCCAGGAGGGTGCGCACGTACACGATGCGCTCGCCCTTCTTGCCTGAGATGCGAGCCCAGTCGTCCGGGTTCGTTGTGTTCGGGAGGTCCTCGTTCTCCTTGTACTCCCGACGAATCGACTCCACCAGGTCCTGGACACGGACGCCCGCGCCCTCACCGGCGATGGCCCGCTTGATGGCGAGCTTCTTCGCCCTCCGCACGATGTTTTCGATCATGGCCCCGGACGCGAAGTCCCGGAAGTACAGGACCTCCTTGTCGCCGTTCTGGTAGGTCACCTCGAGGAACTTGTTGTCCTCGTCGGCACGGAACATCTCCGACACCGTCTTTTCGATCATCGACTGAACCGACTTGGCGGGATCGCCGCCTCCCAGTCGGTCCACCTCGGCCGAGTCGAGCGGCAGGTCCCGCGTCAGGTAGCGGGCGAAGATCTGCGCGGCGGCCTCCTCGTCGGGTCGCTCGATCTTGATCTTCACGTCGAGTCGGCCGGGACGGAGGATCGCCGGGTCGATCAGGTCCTCACGGTTGGACGCTCCGATCACGATGACGTCGCGCAGCGTCTCCACCCCGTCGATCTCGGCCAGGAGCTGGGGCACGATCGTCGACTCGATGTCCGAGCTGATACCGGTGCCGCGCGTACGGAACAGCGAGTCCATTTCGTCGAAGAAGACGATGACCGGGACGCCCTCCTCCGCCTTTTCCCGCGCCCGCTGGAACACCAGGCGGATCTGGCGCTCGGTCTCCCCGACGTACTTGTTGAGAAGCTCGGGGCCCTTGATGTTCAAGAAGTAGCTGCGCGTGCTGGCGTTCCCGGTGACCTCGGCCACCTTCTTCGCCAGTGAGTTCGCCACCGCCTTGGCGATGAGGGTCTTGCCGCATCCCGGTGGCCCGTAGAGCAGGATGCCTTTCGGAGCGGGGAGCTTGTACTCGTTGAACAGCGCCCGGTGCAGATAGGGCAGCTCCACCGCGTCGGTGATCGCCTCGATCTGGTCGTCGAGGCCCCCCACGTCCGCGTAGGTGACGTCCGGCACCTCCTCGAGGACGAGCTCCTCGACCTCCGGGCGGGCGAGCTTCTCCACCAGCAGCTGGGAGCGCGTCTCCATGAGGACCGCGTCGCCCGCCCGCAGATGCACGCCGAGCAGGTCGTGGGACAGCTCCACCACCCGCTCCTCGTCGGCCCGTGCGTACACGATCGCCCGGCGGCCGTCCTCGAGCACCTCCTTGAGCGTCACGATCTCGCCCGAATCTTCGCCTTCGCGGGCGAGGATCACGTTCAAGGACTCGTTGAGGACGACCTCCTGGCCGCGCCGCAACTCGAAGGGATCGATCTCGGGGTGGACGGCCACCCGCATCTTGCGTCCCCCCGAGAAGACGTCGACGGTGGCGTCGTCGTTGGCGTGGAGGAAGGTGCCGTAGGCACTCGGGGGCTGGGTGAGCTTGTCGACTTCTTCGCGCAGCGCGGCGATGTGCTCCTTCGCCTGCTGCAGGGTGTAGGTGAGCTTCTCGTTCTGGGAGACGGCCTGAGCCAGCTGCCCCTTGGTCTCGAGCAACCGCTCTTCGAGGGATTGGACGCGTCCGGGACCCTCGGACAGGCGGCGGCGAAGGACACCGACTTCTTCTTCGGCCTGGCGCGACCGCTCGCGCAGATGGTCCAGCTCCTCACGCAGGGCCAGCTGTCGTTCCTCGTCCGATTCGGCCGTCGGAACCACCTCCTGATGCTGCTCGCGGGCCTCTCTTGGGACCATACACCGGCCCCGACGCCGATTGGCGCTCCTGGTGAACGGGTACGTCCTGACCGCCCAGTAGGCTGGTGACCTCGGGAGGCGACGGACGAGGACCAGACCGGTCGGGACCGAGGACCGCCGCGCCGGCACCTGGCCGAGGCCGTCGAGCCCAATTGACACCTCGAAATCGGCGTCGTTACCGTCCCGGTGCGTCGCCCTAGGGGCGCAAAGAGAGGCGAGTGCGAAACCGATGAAGGTCTGGATCGACCAGGATCTGTGCACCGGTGACGGCCTTTGCGAAGAGATCGCCCCGGCCGTGTTCACGTTGCTCGACGACGGGCTCGCCTACGTCAAAGAAGCCGACCAGGTCAAAAACGACCCCGGTGGGTCCGCCGGCATGGCGCTCGTCCCCGATGACCTCGAGGACGCGGTGACCGAAGCAGCCGAGGAGTGCCCCGGGGAGTGCATCTTCATCGAGCAGGGCTGATCTCTCGTCGGGCAGGGCTGATCTCGACGACAGGCCCGCCGTCACGCGTTCCCGGCGACGAGAAGCCGCGCCGTGGTGATGAAGCCGGTGTGGGCGACCATGCGGTGGTCGGGTCGCACCGAACGGTCTTCGACGTGCCACGTTCGCCGTAGCAGCTCGGAGGTCTCCGCCAAGCCGAACGAGCTCCTCGCCAACGCGGCCCGCAACGCCGCGACTTGTGTGATCGACGGCAGATAGCACAGCAGGATCCCTCCCGGACGCAGGGCGCGCCCGGCATGCTCGACCACTCGCCAGGGCTCGGGCACGTCGAGGACGACCCGGTCGAGCTCCGTGGCATCGATGCCTTCGTAGACGTCGCGTTCCTCCACGCGATACGGCGCCTCGTCCCCCGCCCACATGCGCACGTTGGCGAGCGCCCGCGTCGCGAAGTCCTCGCGCAGCTCGTAGCCGATCACGGTCGCCCCCGCCCGCAAGAGCGCCATCGACAGGGCGCCGGACCCGACGCCCGCTTCGAGCACCGCCATGCCCGGGCCGATGTCCGCGCCGATCAGGATCGCGCCGAGGTCCTTCGGGTAGATGACCTGGGCGCCGCGCGGCATCTTGAGCACCGTGTCGGCCAGCGTCGGCCGGACCACGACGAAGCGCCGACCGGTCGACGCCGCGACCGATGCACCTTCCGGGCCCCCGATGACGTCGTCGTGGGCGACGATCCCGGCGTGGGTGTGGAACGTCGCGCCCGCGGCGAGCGTGGTCAGATAGCGACGTTGCTTGGAGTCGACCAGCAGGACGCGCTCCCCCGCTTCCAGCGGACCGGGGGACGAGGCGCCCGGCCGCGTCACGCTCCGCCTGCGTCCGCCGTGTCCGGTGCCCGGGGGTCGGTGGTGAGGATCTCCAGTCGCTCGCCCGGCCCCACCGTTCCCTTCCACACGACGGGGGCACGTCGCGCCCGAGCCCGGCGCACGAGCCACGCGGCCCCGGCCACCGCGAGCCAGACGGGCTCACCGGCCAGGCCGCGCCGCGCGGCGCGCGACACCAGGGTGCGCAGGATGCGGTCCATGGGCGGTCGCTCACACCTTGCGGATCTCGACCAACGCGGACCGCGCTCGGCCCGAGCGGCGCCCCAGCAGGTAGGCGACCAGCACGGCGAGCACCACACCGCCGATGGCGCCCGCGACGAGCTTGGGTCGAGCGGCTTCGACCCGCTCGTCGAGGTCGCCCGACATGTCGCGCAGCTTGTGCTCCAGGTCGTCACGGGTGATCCGGGTGGTGGTGGCCATCGTCAACGCCTCCCCCGCGCCCCATCACGGGCGCCTCTGGCTGCCGGTCCCTTGGCGATGCGCCATGCCGCCAGCACCATCACCACGATCGCGCCCGCAGCGGTGATCACGTACGGCAACCAGCTCAAGTTGCCGCCGAAGGTCGATCCGGTCTCGGTCTGCAGGGCACGCAGCCCCGCGAGCAGCAACACGATCCCGCCCGCGGCGAGCGCCACCGACCCTGCCACCCCGAGGGCGAGGAAGCGGCCCAGGCCCCTCAGGGGTCCCAGGGTCTCCTGCTTGGCGTAGTCGATGACGAGCTGCACGAACTCGCTGCCCGCTCCGGTCAGGCCGCCGCGTCCCGACCGTCGACCTTCCTGTCCCGGCACCGATCCTCCTCTGCCCACGGGCGCTCCGTCGTGGCGCCGGGCGTCGCGCTCGGTATGGCAGCCCTCCCGGCGGGGCGTCATCCTCCCCCGCCTCGGCGAGGCGTGGCAAGCACACCGCCGCCGCGCATCCTCGGACCGCAGATCCCCCACGGGAACGGCGACCGGCGTCCTTCGTCAGTCGCGCTGCGTAAGGAGATAGGTGGAGCTGGCCTTGGCCACGAGGCGGCCTGAGTCGTCGGTCAGTTCCGCCTCGACGAAGGCCACCCGGCTGCCGCCCGCGATGACCCGGGAGGTGCACGTGAGGAAGCCACCCGGGCGAACGGGCGCCAGGAAGCTCACCTTGAGCTCCACGTTGGCGGAGAAGACCTTGCGGTCCCCCACCGACGTCACGCTCGAGGCCCCCATGGCCGAGTCGCAGCACGCCGCGAGGAATCCTCCTTGGAGGACCCCGGCCGGGTTGGTGAAGCGCTCGTCGGCAGGCATCCGCCACACCGTCGTGCCCGGGTCGGACTTGTCGACGCACACCATGCCGAGGGTGAGGTCGCAATTCGGCGGCACCTGCATCGCCCCGTCGGCCACGGCGCGACCGTACCGTTCCCCGCCCGGCCGGCCGTGACGTCGTGCACCCCCATCAGGGATAGGGTCGCCTCGGTGCCCTTCGCGTCGGCGATGAGCGAGCATCCCATCACCGCCCATGCCGTGGGCGAAGCTGCCGGCGAGGTGCTCGAGCGAGTGGGGGAACGGCCCGACCTCGCCGTCGTCTTCGTGACCCCTCCCCACGCCGGCGCGCTCGAGGACGTCATGCGGACGGTCGAGGAGATCCTTCACCCGTTGCTCAGCTTCGGGTGCGCAGCCGAGTCGGTGCTCGGCCCTCATCGGGAGGTCGAACAGACCGCGGCGGTGACCCTCCTGGCCGGCCACACCGGACCCCTTTTGCCCCTCGCCCTCGACGCAGCACCCGAACCGGCCGGAGACGGACTCCATCTCCGTGGCTGGCCCGCCGAGGTCCCGTTCGCGCCCCAGGCCGTCGTTCTCATGGCCGATCCCTACAGCTTCCCGGCCGAGGGCTTCCTCGAGTGGGCGGACGCGAGCCTTCCCGGGGTCCCCGTGGTGGGCGGGATGGCCTCGGCGGCGCGTGGACCGGGCGGGAACCGGCTGGCGCTCGGCCCTCGCGTCCGCACCGGCGGCGCCGTCGGCGCGTTGCTCGGGCCCGGCGCGGAGATCTCCACTGTCGTGTCGCAGGGGTGCCGTCCCTTCGGGCGACCCCTGGTCGTCACGAAGGCACAGGGCAACATCATCTTCGAACTGGCGGGACGGCCCGCCCTCGAGCGCCTGGTGGCCCAAGCGCACGAATCACTGTCCGAGGACGAAGTGTCACTGCTCGAGATGGGCGGCCTGCACCTCGGAAGGGTCATCAACGAGCACCAGGAGTCGTTCGGTCGCGGCGACTTCCTGGTGCGCAACGTGGTGGGCGCGGACCGGACCCTCGGGGCCATCGCGGTGGGAGACGTCTTCCCGGTGGGGACGACGGTGCAGTTCCACTTGCGCGACGCCGCCAGTGCGGACGAGGACCTTCGCACGCTGTTCGCGCACGAGCAGGCGGACGCCGCCCTCGTGTTCACGTGCAACGGGCGCGGGACCCGACTGTTCGGGGAGCCGCATCACGACGTGCGCGTGTTGTCCGAGCGACTCGGACCGGTCCCCATGGCCGGGTGCTTCGCAGCCGGCGAGCTGGGACCCGTCGGGGGCAGGAACTTCCTGCACGGGTTCACGGCGTCGGTCGCCTTGCTGCGCGATCCACGCCCCACCGCGTGACAGCCGAGCGCCGGCGCAATCGCCGGCAACCTCCGACGGCCAAGCGGGTACGGTTCTCAAGGTGACCGACGAGGCCCTCGAGCAGCTCGGGATCAACGTCATCAGGGGTCTCGCCATGGACGCCCCACAGAAAGCCAACTCCGGTCACCCCGGCACGGCTATGGCCCTCGCTCCGCTCGGGCACGTCCTGTTCACGCGCGTCATGCGCCACGACCCGAGCGATCCGCACTGGCCTGATCGCGACCGCTTCGTCTTGTCGAACGGACACGCTTCGATCCTCCTGTACTCCTTGTTGTTC
>Ga0307477_10000514_pt1 | contig 42116 bp, 33 predicted proteins | sample atmos_gasesECM2C_FD_203316 | JGI IMG/M metagenome (GOLD analysis project Ga0307477, IMG submission 203316) | Hardwood forest soil microbial communities from Morgan-Monroe State Forest, Indiana, United States - atmos_gasesECM2C_515 | ecosystem: Environmental > Terrestrial > Soil > Temperate... | reverse complement strand
CACGCGGCAGATGCCCGGGCGCAAGATGCGATTCGCCAAACAGTACCATGATGACCGCGTTAGGATGGCGTTGGCGGATTTCTGTGATTTTGTGCGCCGCATGCCGGTCGCGCGCTCCAATCTTCCGTAGGTCTTCTCGCGGCATGCAGTCGAGGCCATAGATCGCCTCCGCATGTTCGCGGGCAGTCACCAGCAATGCATAAAATGGCTCCCAGTCGTAGCCCCAGTCCAGGTCGAATCGAATACGTTGGCGGAATTCTTCCTCGTCGATTTCCCGGCGCCACCATTCATCGAGAATGTGCTGATCTCTGGAAAAGATAGTTTCAACTCCCAGGACGACCGGGCGGTCCCCGGGGTGCGCCCGCTCTTCAAATAAAGTCGCAGCAAAACGCTGTGCCGCTGGAAGTGCATGGTAGTCGGCAACCAGGACCACGTCAGCCGCGTTGACCATGAGCTTCAATTCCAGCAAATCGATAACAGAATCGTAGGAGCGGAACGCCCGGCTAAAATCCTGCAGATATTTGCGGCGGCCGTTGGGATCAATGACTCGGATTTCGCGCTCCACGCCAGCTAGCGCATGGAGCTGCGCTTCACTCCGCCGGGACCGCAAGATGGTGGTCGTCGCCATGGTGTCAGGCCGCCCTGCTCCCCTCCTGCCCGCTCCTTGACTTGCTCACTGCTAGCTCCCTATGCTCAACACTCCGGTCGATCATGATGGAGCCCAACTTGCCAAACCATCCGCCGCTGAACCTCACCGTGGCTACAACCGGCGCAAGCGGGACTTTATTCCTTAAACACTTTCTCCTCGCGGTTGACCGCGACCAGCGTGTACAGACGGTGAATTTCATTGCCTCCGACGGCGCGCTGCGAGTCATCGCGGAAGAACTCGGCCTCCGCGGCCGCAGCAATCTCGTAGGACAGATCCTTGGCCGCAGTTCGGGTAAATCCACACGCAAAATTCATCTCCAGGCCAACGCCGACATCGGAGCCAATATCGCCAGCGGCTCCTATCCCACCGATGCCATGGTGGTCATACCCTGCAGCATGGGCACGCTGGCCCGCATCGCCAACGGCATCGCCTCACAATTGATCGAGCGGGCTTCCGATGTCTGCCTCAAGGAAAAGAGACCGCTTGTACTGTGTGTCCGAGAAACACCGCTCAATAAAATCCACATCGGCAACATGTACCGGGCCGCCGACGCCGGCGCCACGATCTTTCCCCTAATTCCTGCCTTCTACTTCCGGCCGACCAGCTTGGATGCCATTGCGCGCGAATTCGCTTACCGTGTCCTGTCCCACCTCGGCCTGCCCCAGCCCGACGCCTACCGCTGGAAGGGGTAAACTACGCTCTACTTAGGGGAGATCGGTTACTTTCGGGGGAGACTTCAAGTGTAGAAACCCGGGGGTACAGACAGTAGATTCCCGTGGGACATGGCCTACGGGGTTGATTGGATGCGTGCGAGATGCTTCGACTCTGACAAGTTTACGATGCACCTCTCCAGCTCACTTTTTGCCGGTTGACGGCGCACAGCATTTCGTACTAATGTGCAGTTACACCGGAAAGGAGGTGGTCGAATGACAAGTTCTGAATGTAGTGGGAGTACTAGACCAGGTGAGGTGGCTGAGACTTAGAGCGGTCGCTCTAAGAACCATCGCACGACTACCGGTGATTTAGGGTTGATCCGCCTGGCGCAAGTTGCACCAGGACCCGGAGTTCGCCGAAGGGGCCACATAGAGTGACCACCTCTTGGTCAATCCCAAACAGTCCACCGGGCGGCCCGCAGACTCGATATGGGTTTGCGGGCCGTTCTATTTTTGAGCTGAAGCGACGCGTAAGCTTCAGCAGAGGCAATCGCAGGGATCTTTCGACGGTGCAAACTGATTCCCAAGCGAAACCGTTCGCTGCGATGACAACGAATATCAACCTGCCTTTTCGAACCCCATTCGTATTACTTGTGTGGTGTCTTCCGGAAGCGGAAGCTTCTCTGCTTCCTCCCGGGTAAACCAGCGCGCGTCATCAGCATCGCCCGAGGCCAGAGCTTCGCCGCTGAGCCGACGGCAAAGGAAATCGATCAACACATAATGGTAGAGCGTACGTCCGTCGCCGTCCGGCAGCAGGCGGTCGTACACACCGAGCAACTCGCCCGTCTCGACGGTCAGGCTGGTTTCCTCTTGCGCTTCACGCACCACGGCCTGCCGTACCGTTTCTCCTACTTCGAGTAAGCCTCCCGGAATCGACCATTCGCCGAGCAGCGGGGCATGTCCGCGTTTGACCAACAGGACTCGGCCGGCGTCTATGATGACTGCGCCCACTCCGACGAGCGGCGATTCTGGATACTCCCGCTTCATGCGACTGATCGGTAAAGATCCGTTCGTGGTTTCGGTCAAAAGATATACGCTAGGATAGCAAACCGTTTCTTAGCCTCGGGGGGCTCGCAGTTCTCGGGCAGCAAAGCCTGCTGTGGTTAAATAGTTCCGTGTCCTTAGACGAATACAAACGCAAACGCCGCTTCGAGGCAACTCCGGAGCCTCCGCCCAAACTGGAGCGAAAGTCGCGTCACCGCTTTGTGGTCCAGCGGCACCGAGCTACCCGCCTGCATCATGACTTCCGTCTGGAGATGGAAGGCGTGCTCAAGTCTTGGGCTGTCCCCAAAGGGCCGTCGCTTGATCCCGCCGACAAGCGTCTGGCAATGCAAGTGGAAGATCATCCTGTCTCTTACTTCGACTTCGAAGGCACAATTCCGGAAGGCAACTATGGTGCAGGCACGGTGATGGTCTGGGACGTAGGAACATGGGAGCCGCTATCGCCAGAACCGGTGAAGGGCAAATTCGTTCCCGGCACCGATGCCGAAGCCGCAGCTATGCTCAAGAAGGGAGACTTCAAGATTCGCCTTCACGGCAAGCGGCTGAAGGGTGATTTCGCACTGATCCACATGCGCTCACGGCGGCCCGGAACCAAAGGGACGGAGTGGCTGCTCATCAAGAAACAAGATGAAGCAGCAACCCCTGGCTATGACATTGATCAGTACGACACTTCGGTGCTCACCGGCCGCAACATGGATCAGATCAGAGGCGACCAAAAGTCGGCAAAATGGGAGAGTAGCCGACCCGCATCACGCGGGAAGGTCAAGGTGGCTTGGCTAGCTGAAGCAATCGCGAAAGCAGAGAAGAAAAAAAAACTTAACGCAGAGGACGATAAGAGGACAGAGAAAGAAAAAACGGAACCGCCCAAGCTCTCAATGCGACATTCGGCGTCTTCGACTGCCGCCGGAAAAAACAGGAAAACTGCTTCCTCAGCGATTTCGGCCAAATCTCTTGAAGGGGTTACCAAAAGGCCGATGCCCGCAGCTGTCTATCCCATGCTGGCCACATCGGTCGAGAAGCCGTTCGACGATCCCGAGTGGCTCTTTGAGATCAAGTGGGACGGCTATCGCGCAGTCTCGTTCATCGCGGATGGCAAAGTTCGTCTGGTTTCCCGGAATCAGAATGACCTTACTGCACAGTATCCCGAGTTGCACGATCTTGCGAAATTCGTCAAAGCCGAGACGGCTGTAGTTGATGGTGAAATTGTCGCCCTTGACGACGAAGGTCGGGCATCGTTCAGCTTGATGCAGCAGCGCACCGGTATCCGGAGCGGTGGCCGGCGGGTAGGCGCCCGCACCGATGTTCCGATAATTTATTACGTTTTCGATTTACTTTACCTCGACGGCTACGACCTGCACCGAGTTGCTCTGGAACACCGGAAACAGCTTTTGTCTGCGATCACCGCGACCAGCGACATTGTCCGCTACTCCGACCACTTCAACGACGGGAGGAGACTATTCGAGGCAGCGAAGCAAAAGGGCTTGGAGGGCATTCTCGCGAAAAAGCGCGCCAGTCTCTATGAAGAACGTCGCAGCCGGGAGTGGCTAAAGATCAAGATCACGCAAACACTGGATTGCGTCGTCGGTGGCTACACCGATCCGGAAGGCAGCCGTCAGTACTTTGGGTCGCTCGTGCTTGGTCTTTACGATCAGAAAAGAAGGCTGATCCACGTCGGCCAGGCGGGTACCGGGTTCGATTATAAAACCCTCGCTGCAGTCTCTCAGTCGCTCCGAAAAATCGAGAGCAAGCGCAATCCTTTTTATGCTGAAGTGGACGCCTTGCGGCGGGCGCACTGGGTAGAGCCCGAGCTGGTGGCTGAAGTCAAATTCTCAGAGTGGACTCACGAAACGCCGGAAGGTGGCCAAAAGCTGCGGGCGCCCGTATTTCTGGGTTTGCGCGAGGATAAGGATCCGAAGGAGTGCACGTTTCAACAATAACGAGTCAAAGTGGCGGACGGCGGGCCAACGGTTACTTGATACTCTTCATCGCTAGGAGCGATCCATAGTCCCGGCCGGAGGGTTCGACAGCGCGCGCCACAATACCATCGAAAGCATCTCGCAACTCCGGATATTTTGTCACCAACGCCTTCATGACCGCGGTGTTGTCCTGAAAGGCCTGGGTCGTGTTGGAAACATCAGCGGACTGATACTTCACCACCAGGTCCAGGTCTTTGTCCATTGCTATCGGGAATAACTCAGTGACCTTAAAGGTCTTGGAACCTGTCGGCAAATCTGTGGGAGCAAGATCGGCCGGCTTCACGCTCTGCATCTCGTCATAAAGCTTGTCGGTGGTGAGCGTGCTCATAAAGGGCACTGGAGCCAGCAACTCTCGCGCCTCCAAATAATAAAACCATGCATCGTGCAGTTTGCCTTTGGCCTTGAAGCTCCGCGCCTGTTCCGCGAACCAGTTGCCATCATGAGCCCCAACCTGCGAAGGCTTGGCATAAAAACCACCGAGTTTCCAATCGGTCGTTTGCTGCTGCAAGACGAACGAAACCGTATACGGCCCCTTCGGTCCAGCGACGTCGAGACTTACAACGCCGTAGGTTCCCGGTGGCAGGTTCGAGATGACAAATACAGCGCTGTCGGACGTTTGTCCGCTCTTGTTGAAGACACCACACAGGAATTCGGCACGTTCAATCGGCGCTGTTCCTTCCGCCTTGAATAGAAATGGAGAGCGCGGAACCGCTTGTGCTCCCGACAAGTTTGACTGGTTATCTTTGACCGCCGTCTCGATGCCAGAGAAGCTTCCAGCGAGGCTGGGGATCGCATTCTGTCGCAGGGACGCGGCATCGCCACGGGCGGCCATGTCGAAATAGCGCTTCGCCGTGTTTAGCAGCGCGCTGCGAGGAGCCTCGCCCATATCGCTGGCCGTCAAACACGTCTGGGCGGAAACCGACTTCACTGACAGGAAAACCAAAGCCAGCGCACAGAGGCCCAGCGTCGAAGAGCAAGTTTTGCCGAATGTGCTCATCGCAACATACTTTCTTAGATAATCCTACCCCTAAAGAATGCCACTTAATCGAATGGTACCGCAATCTAAATCCTAGATTGGTTGGACTGGCAACCACCTGTTTGCATGGGAATTTCAAGGCGATTGCGCCAGTTTTCCCGCTGTGTTACCGTCCCCTTGATTCGCATCTCCAAGGAGAGTTGCTATGGTCCTGGCGTTTCTGGGCGTTCTGATTGTCATCGCCTTTCTGCTGATCGGGATGTACAACAGCCTGGTCCAATTGCGCGTTCGCTGCGACTCGGCCTGGTCTGATATCGACGTGCAACTCAAACGCCGCCATGACCTCATCCCGAATCTCGTCGAGACCGTAAAAGGTTACGCCGCCCATGAAAAGGGCACGTTTGAGAACATTGCCAAGTTCCGCTCTCAGGCGATGCAAGCCACAACGCCCGCCGACAAAGCCGCTGCCGAGAACCAGCTTACTGGGGCGCTGAAGAGTCTGTTTGCCGTCGCAGAGAATTATCCGCAATTGAAGGCGTCCGAGGAATTCACCCAGTTGCAGACATCACTAAGCCAGACTGAGGACACCATTCAGAATTCGCGTCGCTACTACAACGCCGTAGTGCGCGACCTCAACACTAAGATCCAGTCTTTCCCCACCAACCTGATCGCCGGCATGTTTGGCTTCCAACTGCGGCAATTCTTCGAGGTAGCCGAAGCCGATCGCGAACCCGTGGCGGTCAAGTTTTAGAGTTTTCTTCTAAATGACCGCAGCGGCTAAAGCCGGCAAGTTCTTGCAGTCTTCAATCGCAGCGCTGAAGCGCTGCGCCACCCAAAACCGCGCCGCCCAAAACTGCGCCACCCAAAACCTGGCCCCAGCGAGTCGATCGGCGGCTTTCTCGAGTCGGCTATTATCCGCCTGGCCTAAGCCATGCTCGTCCACGATTGTGCCAGCGCTGATTTCTCTCACTTGCCTGCTCACGTTCACCCCACCGCTCTCTGCGCGCAGTTGGCGAATTACCGACTTCAGCGACACTATTACCGTCGAAGCAGATGGCTCCACTGCGGTCCGTGAGCGTATTAGCCTTGACTTTGTCGGCTCGTTCCAGGGCATCCATCGAATCATTCCGGTCCAGTACCCCGGGCCTCGGGAAACCAATTACACCCTGTTTGTCACAGTAACCGGCATCACCGACGGTGCCGGCAATAAGCTGAAGTACGAGTCCAGAACATCTGGCAACTATCGCGATCTCAAGATCTACATTCCTGACGCAAGCGACACAACCCGCACCGTTGAAATCGAGTACAACGTGCGCAACGCCGTGCGCTACTTCGAGAACCACGACGAGTTTTATTGGAATGTTACCGGCAATGATTGGCCGGTGCCGATTGATCATGTCATCGCGCTCGTCAGCCTTCCCGGCGAAGCAACCGGTTCGCTACGGGCCCAGGCTTTCACTGGGATTTATGGCGCCGTACAGCGCGAAGCCATCTCCAAAGTCGAGGGTTCGAGAGTCTCGTTTGAGACCACCAATCCGCTGCCCATGCGCGGTGGCATGACGATTGACATCTACATCCCGAAGGGGATTCTCAAGGAACCCAGCGCTTTTGCTCGCGCCATATGGTTTACAGGCAGCAATCCCATCGTTTTTCTGCCATTCGTCACGCTGGGCGTGATGTTCACGCTCTGGTGGTACAAGGGACGCGATCCCGACCCCGGAGTTTCGGTTGCGCCAATGTATGAGCCGCCCGCGGGAATTTCCCCGGCAGAGGCCGGCTCGCTGCTCGACGACAAAGTTCATCCTCGCGACATCACCTGCACTCTGGTTGACTTGGCGGTGCGGGGTTACGTCAAGATTGAAGAGAAGCAGGACAGCGGGATTCTCTTTCATCACAAAGACTACGTTTTTCACTTGCTAAAGCCGCACGAACAATGGGGACAGTTGGTGCCTCATGAAAGCGTCATGATGGAGAACGTCTTCGCCGGTGGCACGAGCGAGACTCGTCTCTCCTCCTTGAAGAATCGCTTTTACACGGCAATTCCGGTGGTCCGCGAGGACATCATGTCGGCCCTGAAGAACAAGGGCATGTACCTGGTCGATCCAGAATCGGCAAATGCCTACAGCATCATGGCCATCATCCTCATTGTTGTCCCCTTCGTCTTGGCACAGTTGTGGAAATTTGACGTGCTCAGTTCAGTTCCACTGATGGTCGGATGCGGCGTTATCTCAGCCGTCATTTGGTGGCTGTTCGCCCGCCAGATGACGGCCAAGACTATGAAGGGCGGGCGCACGCGGATTGCCCTGCTCGGCTTCCAGGAGTTCATGAACCGCGTCGATGCCGACCGGCTCAAGCGCATGCCTCCCGACACTTTCGAGAAATATCTTCCGTACGCGATGGCGCTGGGCGTGGAACATAATTGGGCGCAGGCGTTTGCTGGAATGGTGAAAGACCCTCCGAGTTGGTACGTCTCGCCCAGCGGAATGACGGGCTTCAATCCGATCTTCTTCTCCAGTTCGATGCACAGCATGACGTCTGACATGCAGCAGGTGTTCGTTTCCTCGCCCAGGGCGAGTTCCAGCGGATCAGGATTCGGTAGCGGTGGAGGATTCAGCGGCGGGGGAGGATTCTCCGGAGGGGGATTTGGCGGCGGAGGCGGAAGCGCGTTTTGAGATGTTTACTCTCCGTCTGGCCTGACGAGTTTGCTTTTCATTCCATCTCGAACGCTAAATACAGTAACCCGCCATCACGCTCTACTTGCAGAACCACCGGATCATTTGTTCTGAGCGGCCTCACAGCGGCGCGAAGGGAATCCACTGAGTCAATTGGTGTGGTGTTTACGCTATGAATGATGTCACCGGTTTGCACTCCAGTATCAGGGATGGTGAGATCGGCAGCGCGGCCCACGACCACGACTCCCGACGGGATGCGGAGAGTTCCGATCATGGCGCGTAACTGATCGCTGAGATCAAGTGCCAGAATTCCCAGGCGCGGGATCAGACTCTTCTCCGGATCGGTTGTGTCCAACACCTGGTCCATCGGATCGCGATGTTCGATGGCTGGTATTTCGAGGGTCAGCTTCTCCTTGCCGCGCAAGACTTCAACTTTGAGCACCTCATCCAAGCGGTGGAGATACATTGCTGCGGTTAACGCCGGTAGAGTTTGGATACGACGGCCGTCTGCGGTCAAAATGATGTCCTGCACTTTCAGCCCAGCAGCAGCTGCGGGTCCGTCAGGCTTAACGTCAGAAACGATCACGCCCCAGGACTGGGACAGGTGCAGACCTTCCGCTAGATCCGGGGTTATGGCCTGTGCTCCGGCTCCAATCTCGGTCCGGTGCACGTGACCGTGTTTGCGCAAGCTCTCGTAGACAAATCGGACCACACGGGCCGGAATAGCGAAGCCGAGTCCTTCGCTGCCCCCACTCTCACTCAGGATGAAGGTGTTTATGCCGACCACATATCCTTCCATATCCACCAGCGGCCCGCCGCTGTTGCCGGGGTTGATAGGTGCGTCCGTCTGAATGTAGACCATGGGCTTTTCCGGGTCAGCCTGACGGGCCACGGCACTGACCACGCCCATGGTGACCGAGTTCTGTAAGCCCTCGGGGCTCCCAATGGCGAATACTAATTGTCCTTCGTGCGCGGATCGCGCAGTGCCAAGTGCCAGCGTCGGTAAGTTAATTTCGTCGATTTTCAACAGTGCGAGGTCTGATTCTTTGTGGACTCCGATGAGCTTGGCCTCCAGGATCGACCTTCTCGCGGCCGGCGCGAAAGCGGACTGAGAACCTTCCATCGGCATGGGCAGCGCCACCCGTATACGTTGTGCACCTTCGACCACATGGGCATTGGTAATGATGTATCCATCGGAATCTAGGATCACACCCGAGCCTACCGCGTGCTGGCGGACGATCAGCGCAGTCTCTGTCCGACTGTTCGGCCGAGCCGGTCCAAATCCTGTCACTAGAACCTGAACAACTGCGGGCGAGACTCTAGCCACCAGAGATTGCAGCGCGGAATTCAATTCCCGCAAGACCGGGGGCGGTTCCAAGGGGCGAGTCTCGGGCGCTTTTGCCTGGCCAGCGGTCGGAGCGCTTTTTTGCGGGGTCTCTTTCGGCGCGGGTATCGTGCTGGTCTGCTGGGCCGACGCCGCGATACAGAAGCAAAGACCAAGAAGAAAAGTGCGGGACAGAGTCTTAGGAACGATAAGTGTAACAAACATAAAAGCGCTCCCTTGAACGGGCTGAGACATTGTGCCAGAAAGTCGGGAGGGGAGAAAATTCGCCCACGATATTCAGCCACGAGGGGCGCCAGCTTGGGGGACTCTGTCCAGCTTTCGCGTCCTCCGTAAATGGGGGAACCTAGTTCCTACCGTTAATATAAGAGTTATCAGGCTTTTGCGAGGGGTGTCATCCGTGATATAACCTGCGCTAAGCATATTTGTTTGGACTCCATTGGGAGATTTAGGTATGGAGCTGGCTTTCGCACGCAGGAACGGCCAGGAACGAGGAGGTCTTGTGTCCGAAGCGCGGACGGGGAAACGATTCCCCTTGGAATTACCCATCAAGATTCATCGAGCGGAAGAGGGGGGGCAACATAGCGGTGTGACGGGAAACCTTAGCGCCGCCGGAGTCTACATCCGGGCAGATGCCTCTCTGGAAGTGGGTTCGAACGTCGAGTTTGAAATCACCCTGCCGCCAGAGGTGACCGGAGCCAAAGAGAATGTGGTGGTGCAATGCCACGGACGCGTGGTACGAACCGACGAACCCGCTGAGGGCGGCAGCCCCACCGAGGCCCGGGGCGTGGCCTGCGTGATTGATTCCTACGATTTCGTTCGCCAGTCGTAATCGAGGTGTTGACGCAATGCTGAAATTGATTCTGGCTGATAACCAGGCAATCTTTCGAGCGGGAATCGCCAAAGTGCTGGCGGTTGAAGACGAAATGCGCATCGTGGCCCAGGCGCAAACCCAGGAGCAGATGTTCATGGCCCTGGACAAGTTTCGTGCCGCAGTGCTGATCGTTGCCGGCGGATTCCATTCCGATTTCAACGGCGTTCTCCAGAACGCCAACCGAAATAAAACCCGGGTCGTCGTGCTGGCCGACACCGGGGAAAGTGCCCAACGTTACATGTCCGCGGGAGCGCATGGCGTGGTGTACCGCAATGTGACCAGCGCTGCGCTGGTAGATTGCGTGCGCAAAGTGGCCCGCGGCGAAACCTGGGTGCAAGATATCGCCGTACCCAGCGAACTGACCGAAAACGACATGGTCGGATTGCGGGTGCGTGACCGCCTCACCGCTAAGGAATTACGTATCGTCGCGCTGATTGTGCAGGGGTATAAGAACAAAGAAATCGCCTCCCAGCTCGGAACCACCGAGCAGGTGATCAAGAACTATCTGCGCAACGTGTATGACAAGATCGGCGTTTCCGACCGGCTCGAGTTGGCGTTGTTTACGATTCATCATCGCATTCTGAATGAGGCTGCGGCGGCGACAGCGGCGGGTATTACGCCTCAGCCGGGGCCGGGCGCGGGGGTAGCGTCGTAAGATTGTCAGGCTTGCAGATACAAAGTGGTGGTATCAGAACAGCATCAGTCCTACGGGCACTAGACGCTTAGCAGGAGCTCATTGCATTGAATCCGCCCCGCGCAAGGTGCGCACATCGGCCACGGTCTATCGGGCCCAGCCTACGTTTCCGACTCATCGAGATGTGCTCCTTGGTCCTGGCCGAGTCGAGGCTACGTGCTTCTCCGCTGTAGTGAGGGTCTGCTGAGCGCGGACCATCGCTGGATTGACCCCACGCTCCGTGTAGATTGTCCAGATATTAGCACACGGCAATGTATTGGACCAAGGTTGGTGTTCCATTGCGGCTAGAAATCCCCGCTCGCCATTCTCTGAGTATGATTGAACAACCTTTCGCAACCCATTAAGGATCATTGCGCGAACTTCAAGATCGTTTTTTGCTTCCGACGGATCGCCAAAACTCGAACCGTCAGCAAACTGCACAAACCGCACTCGGAACTCGGCTTTAGGATCGCTACCCCGCTCCAGTGGGTTGATACAGCACTCGGCCTTGCCCGCATCCGGTTTTGAGTCACGAAGCACAACCGTGTCACCGGGTTTTATTACATCCTCCGTAAAGAATCGGTCGTCGCTAAGGTTGTATGTCGGTCCGTCTCCCGGTCCGCGAAGCGCACCACGACTGTGTCGCCCCAGTAAGGAAAGACTTACGACGAACAGGAGGATCGGTTTCGTCGAGGTGTTCTTCGCAACAATTTTCTCACCCCAGACCGCCTCCACTTGGTTACCTGCGATATTTTCCTGGAGCGAAACCTGCCCGGCCACTTCAAGCGGACTTCCCTCGGGAGTTTTGTCAACGAAAGCCACATCTGTCCGTTCCTGCTTTTGAGCCACAGATGCTTGAGCGACGCAGAGCACACAAAGTAGAGCGAAGTGCCACTTTTTCATAACGTCCCCTTGTAAGTCTGTTCCAACCCGCTTCTGACTCTCCAAAAGGCTTGTGACCTACGGGCAGGCAACGGTCGCAGGATCAGAATGTGACACAGATGATCCGATGAAGTTAACGGTGAAATCCATGTTAATGACCCCTGCTGTCCCATCACTCCTTTTAGGACCAGAAAAATACTTTAACGTAGCGGAAGGCGGGGCTAAGGATGAGATATTGCATGTCGGAGTTCCGACCGTAAGCTCGATATTGCCCGACGCTGTCGCGCTGCAAGATCCAGTCCCCTTGTACACCTGGCTGCAAGTTGACGGGTAAAGTTGGGTGGTAAAGCCCTGCGATTGCTCAGTTCCCGTAGTGCAGTCCTTTGAAGTCAGGCTCCCTGGGTATATCGTAAAATCACAGACATCAGTGGTACCGACAGGATTGCGAGTTTGCAGCGTGCAGCTATATCTGCCATAAACTTGGTCGATTTGGCCAGATGTGTTCGAGCTTGTTGACCCGCTAGCTCTCCAGTGTGTGTTCCTCGGTAATCCACGGTTGCAATGGCGTGATTAGCGGTATTCCAGTTGTAGTAGAAGCTTGAGCTTACGGGAATAGGATTTCCTCCGCAGTTGTCACTTGTATCCACTCCGTTACCTGAGGTGCCTAAAAAGGGCACGCCGAGCGGGTTGTAGGTCAGATATGGCATATTGTAGCAACAGGGCCCTCCACATCCGTATGCGACATGTCCGTAGGTTTTATCGTAAATCACCTTGCCCTCGAACAAGCGACCGTTAACGGAGGTAAGATCACGAAGTTCGTAGGAACCTGAACTGAGGTCCACCGGTAGCACCTTTCCGTTCTTATCAGGCACCTGTTCACGAATGAGTTGTCCGACATCGATCCACATTTGTTCGTCCGGCTGAAGCATTTGCTCTAGTTCATATCTTTCCTTCCCTTCGTTATATGCGATTGTGAACGCCGCTAGACTGGGCCGTATACCCCCATTGCCCGCAGTGATAATGGAGTCGTGCTCTGTGTCATATTCCCACCGGCTGCCTTCCCACTTGAAAGAGAGCTGGTCGGAAAAGGGTGTCTGTGTTCCATAACGTAGAGTCTTATCGTAACTCGCTGCCACGGCCATTACTTCATCTGGAAGCCCCTTTGTGGTCAAAACTACAGAAGTCCAATTTGCTTCTTTAGGGAGGATTTTATCGTCCTGCAGCATGGAAATATCAATTAGTCGGGTTTCGAATGGACCAAGCTTTATTGTCGGCCCGAGCCCTTTGCCAGTTGCACTCTGGCTTCGCCAGTTAAAACGAAGCCTGACAATGACCTCTTTCCCAGTGGTATTCCGGATGAACATCTCAGGCTGAAGCACGGTATTGTTCGGGAACGCCAAGACCGGATCAGGTTGGGACAACGCCAGCATCGGGGCCCGTAGTGTCCACGTCCCTGTTCCCGCGTGATCTCGTTGCGCAATAGTTGCACGGGAGTCGTAGTCGAACATTTTCAAGAGCGCAGAGAATCCAGCCTGCTCGTCGAAGATGAAGTGGACGGAATCAAGAGATCCGGCGTGTATACCAGCTCGAATCTTAATACCTCCGTAGGAACCGGAGAGGTGAGCCGCCCGGACGATCTGCCGCACAGAATAGCGAGTTGTTTGGCTTGGGCCAATGGTCAGATGTTGCTTGAACTCCCTACCGGCTCTGTCGTACAGCGATAACTCAAACTGTATAACGCTCCTGCCCTGATTGGTCAGGACAAGGTGATCGGCAGCGGTCTCATTTGGGAGCCACCATATGCCTTCGCGGGTCGTCCCTTCAAAATTCTGTGGCTGCTCCCCGCCGTCGATATGGAATGCAATCGCATATCCCGGATCTTGGATCATAACGGAAGCGTAAAGTCCGCGAGAAGCTACTGAGCGATAACGGAGGACGGCAGAGCCGTACTTTCCGGCTAGCTGCGGGGCTGAGGCACCGATATCAACCAATTTCACTTCTGCTGGCTTGATCGTGACGGCTGGAAGACCAACCTCGCCTCCATCAGACGTTCGCAGCAGGGGTAACACTGTTAAATCCTGCGTCAGGTTATTTCGAAGCTGTATCTCGCTCCGCCAGCCCACCTCGGTCGTCCAATAGGCGACAAACTGCTCGAAATCAGCCGCGCTGATATATCTTGAATCACGTCCACTTTGGGAGCTAGCAGTTTGGCCAAAGGCTTTTCAAGCAGATCATTAAAATCAGAATCGCGAATTTAGCATGGATACGACCGGGCATGGCAAGGCTCCTTTCTAACAGACGAGAAGTCGTTTTTCTCGGCGCTTCCTCGACGCCTCTACGTTGGGAGTATGATTTGCGGTCGGAAGGTAGCGACAGCGGTTCGTCCATATTGACCTCGCGAAGAGAGAGATTACCGTGCGATTGCCCTATGGGTGCGTGTAGCCCTTTAACAGCTGAACTTTCCACTCTGCTAAAGTTCCGGCCCCAAAAAAACGGGCCGAGACTATCAGAGATTCAGTCGTGGTGAGCTTACGGCGGGCCGGAATGTATTAGGGCAAGGCTTGGGCGTCAAGGGTTACTGCTTGTGTGTTCTGAAAACAGGAACTGATACGGCAAATCCTTTAGAATTCACTGTGTCAACGTCCTCGGTGGCACCGGATAGGCCCCGATCTTGTTCCGCAAACAGAACACGGCCGCCTCTGGGTGGCGGCCGTATTAATCTCTAGCGACAGCTCCTATTTCCGCTTGACACCTGATCGGGGTCGCGCCTGAAATCGTCCTGACTCACGACGGCTTCAGATTTTCTGACACCTACGTTGGGTAGGGACTTTAATTCTACGTTGGTAAATATCGATTGAGGAGAAAGTCATGGCAAATCCGTTCGTACATGTTGAACTCAACACAACCGACATCAACAAGGCAAAGACTTTTTACGGAAAACTATTCGAATGGACTCTCGAAGACGTCCCCATGCCCGGCGGGTCCTACACCATGATCAAGCCCGGCAAGGGCACCGGTGGCGGAATGATGAATCATCCGGTTTCCGGCGCGCCATCGGCGTGGTTGGCATATGTCGAAGTGGACGACATTAACGCGGCGACCAAAAAGGCCAAGTCATTGGGCGCTACGGTCATGAAAGACGTTACCGAGGTGATGGGCGCGGGCTGGTTCAGCATTATTCTCGATCCGACGGGAGCAGCACTCGGATTGTGGAAGGCGAAAGCTGCCTAAAGCAGCTTTCACAGTGTAGTCACGAGCGTCGCAGTTCGTGCCTAGCTCGGCACGAGCGAGGATGCTCGCGCCTACATTTTCTAACCGATCTTCTCGCCGACCGCTTTGCCTTGGGTAAACAAATACAGGTAATCGGGCCCGCCAGACTTGGAATCGGTGCCGGACATATTGAATCCGCCGAAAGGATGCGCGGCCACCGTCGCACCTGTGCACTTGCGGTTGATATAGAGGTTACCGACGTGGAACTCGCGGATGGCGCGGGAAATCTTCTCCTTCGATTTTGTGTACACCGCGCCCGTAAGCCCGAACTCGGTGTCGTTGGCGATTTCCAGCGCGTGGTCGAAATTCCTGGACTTAGTGACCGTCAGGACGGGGCCAAAGATCTCTTCCTGTTCGAGTTTCGATTTCGGCGGGATATCGGCGATGACGGTAGGCTGCAGGAAGTATCCTTCGCCCGCGTTGGAGGCGCGATCGCCACCAGTGATCAGGCGTCCATCTTTTTTGCCTTGCTCGATGTACTCGAGGATCGTCTTCATCGAGCCTTCATTGATTACCGCCCCCATGTTAGTGTTTTCCGCAGGATCGCCGATCGTGATTTTCTCTACCCGCGTCTTTAGCTTCTCCAGAAACTTGTCATAAATGCGCTCGTCAACAATCGCGCGAGAGCAGGCGGAACACTTCTGCCCCTGGAAGCCGAACGCGGACTGGGCCACGCCTTCGACTGCCGAGTCAAGGTCAGCGTCGGCATCCACCACGATGGCATCCTTCCCCCCCATTTCCAGGATGGTGCGTTTGATCCAGAGCTGGCCGGGAGCGTGAGTGGCAGCGCTCTTGTTGATATCGAGACCAACTTCACGTGAGCCAGTGAAAGCGATGTAGCGGGTCTTGGGATGGGCGACAACTGCATTTCCAAAACTGGCTCCTGCGCCGGGACAGAAGTTCACCACGCCATCAGGCATGCCGGCTTCTTCCAGTAGTTCGACGAACTTGGCGGCGATGGTCGGCGAATCGCTCGATGGCTTCAGGATGACGGTGTTACCGCTAACGATCGATGCCAGGGTCATTCCCGCCATGATGGCGGAGGGGAAATTCCAGGGCGGAATCACGGCGCCCACACCCAGCGGGATGTAAAAAAGTGAGTCGCGCTCTCCGGGCATCTGCGCGTCGAGCTTAACCTTCGACAGGCGGAGTGCCTCGCGGCTGTAATATTCGCAAAAATCGATGGTCTCAGCGATGTCGGCATCGGCCTCGGCCCAATTCTTGCTGACTTCGAAAACCAGCCAGGCGTTAAATTCAAATTTGCGCTCGCGCAGCAGATCACCCACCCTAAAAAGCAGGCTGGCCCGCTCTTCGACCGAGGTATAGCGCCAGGACTCAAACGCGGTCAGAGCCGCGTTCATCGCCGGCTCGACGTGCTCTTTCCCCGCCTTCTGGTGAAGCCCCACAATCTGTGACGCCTTCGCTGGGTTGATAGACTTGATCTTGTCCTGTGTCTTCACGCGCTTACCGCCAATAATGAGCTCGTACTCACGGCCCAGCTGGCCGCGCACTTTCTCGATGGCTTCACGCATCTTGCGTGCGTTTTCGTCCTTGCTGAAATCAGTCAGCGGCTCGTTCACGAAAGCGCCCTGGTGCAGGCGAATATGCGGACGGGTGGGGGCTTCAACGGTTGCCATAAAAGCACCTCGAAGAGAAAATGCGTCCCGCGTGGGAACGGGAAAAGAACCACATAATTGTAGCACTGGAAAAAGGGCCTTGCCGGAAGCATGCGCGGGAAACGCTCATATTTGTCATTCTGAGCGCAGAGGGCCGCTTCGCTCGCGAAGCGGGCTACAGAGTCGAAGAATCCCTAACGAGCTTCCGTCGGCTGAATCTCGAAGATATTCTCGGCTGGCGCGTCGATAATTGGGAAGGCTAGGGATCATCTGTTCGCAAGCGAACCGACGCTGCGCTCAGGATGACAACTACGGCACCTTTACCGAATCATGGTCCTCGACGGGCTTGTAGCTCATGGCAGCAGTACGTTCCAGCTTGTCCCAGGCGAAGCGTCGGCCCTCGAGGGCTCGTTTAAGGGTCCTCAAAAGAACGACGGAAAACAACTGCCGATAGGCAAAACGCTGCAGCCAGACCTGGCTGAGCAACCAGACATCTTCACGGGCCTCGGGCTGGCGGCGCTCGAGCGCGAATGCAATGGCGGAAGTGATGAAGTCAATGATCAGGAACGCGGCGAAGAATATTACCAGGCGCTGGAAGCTGGCAGGGTCGGTTGACTCGGGATGGTACGACTTCTGCACTAGATACCAGACGGCGCCCACTCCGAACATCAGATCGATGAAGGGCGAGACCAGCGGCAGGAGAATCTGGAAGATTGCGATGTTGGGCAGCGCAACCCAGCCCAAAGCTCCTTTACGCCCGAATACCGCACGGTGTTTCCAAACTGCCTGCAGAATGCCGAACGACCAGCGGAACCGCTGGCGCATTAAGCCGCGCGCATTGACCGGCGCCTCGGTGTATGCCAGGGCCAGGTCTTCATACTCTACTCGATAGCCGAGTTCCAAAAGAGCCATAGTCAAATCCGCATCTTCCGCCACAGTGTCGGTATGGTATCCGCCGGCTGTGCGAACTGCGGAGGTGCGCCAAGCGCCGATAGCTCCTGGCACCACGCTGACTGCGCCGAGCGTGTTCAGCGCGCGGCGCTCAAAATTCTGGCTGGTGATGTATTCCAACGCCTGCCAGCGGGTCCATAGGTTGATGCGGTTGCCAACTTTGGCATTTCCCGCGACTGCGCCTACTTTGGGATTGAGGAAGTGAGGAACCAGGCGGGAAATCGCATGGCGAGCGATCACTGTGTCGGCATCGATGCCAACGAAGATTTCCTCGCCCTGAAGATGCTGCAGGCCAAAGTTTAGAGCATCCGCCTTGCCCGAGTTGGGTTTGGTTAGGATGAGAACCCGGCCCGAGGCTTCCTCGGCAACAAAAGCCGAGCGTGCCACTTCCAGAGTCTTATCGGTAGATCCGTCGTCGATGACAACCACCCGCACATCGGGATAATTCAAGTTCAGCACTGCCCGAACGGTGCGCTCGATGACTTTCTCTTCGTTGTAGGCGGGAATTAGAACAGCAACGCGCGGCCGGTAGGATTCGGCATCGGCCGTAGCGCCGAATCGTCTTTGACGCAGGCGATCAAAGATGGCGAAAGCGCCGATAAATAGCAGACGACCCGTCATGAGCAGGTCGCCGAGAAAAAAGATCCAGGTGATTGCCTTGATGCTGAAATCGAAGAGGGCGAAGCCAATCCAGTCCAGTCGCGCCGCCCAGCGCTCGTCAGCGGGGATGGGAGGCATGATATCCGCTTGGGTCTTGCCTAGTAACTGATGGAGAGAAACGACCTGCAGGCCCTTGCCTCGTATGCCTTCAATAATCCTGGGCAAGGCGATCACGGTCTGCTGGCGGTTACCGCCACCATCATGCAGCAGAATGATGTTGCCGCAGCGCGTGTCATTGACGGCGCAGGGTGGCAGGTGAGCCATTACGTCGGCGGCAATCAGTTCGGCAGTATGATGCGGATTTTCCTGCCAATCATTAGGATCGATCTTGTTCCCGACGGTGGTATAGCCCATGTCCTGGGTGGTTTCGAGCGGCCGAACCTGGTCTTCGGTATCAGGTTCAGCATCGATGGAATAGGGTGGGCGGAACAGAATGGTGCGGATGCCCAGGCGGCTCGCGAAGAGTTGCTCGGTGAGGTTGAGCTCCAGCTTCATGTAGCTGCGCGAAATGTTGCTGATGTCAGGATGGGTAAACGTGTGGTTCCCAATCTCGTGCCCCTCGCGGTAAACCCGCGAAGTGACATCGGCAAACTTGTCAGCTTGTATTCCAATTAGAAAGAAAGTAGCGGGCGCGTGTTCCCGCTTCAACACGTCCAGGATTTTTGGTGTCCAATCGGGATCGGGACCATCATCGAAGGTGATGGCAACCTTATTCAGACTGGCCCCGTAGCGGGCCACTCGGTATGGTTCGGGCAAGGGATCCAAGGTTTCGTCAGTGATCTGACCTGAGGCTTCGTCCACTGTAATCGCACGTTTGCCGTCAGCGGGGCGGGCTTCGATGCGGAGGATTTCGCCTTGGCCCTCCATATCTACATCCTGGCCGGGAAGGACATCCTTCAATTTGTCTGCGGCGGTTGGATCGCCGGGCATATCCCACACCCGCCATAGAGAGCGGTCCTCGGCACCAAGGCGCCACAGCGCGAAGGTCTGGATGCCCAGTTGCTGTGCAGCCCGCATCTCGTTAAGAGCGGTCACTGCATCAAGGAACCAGATATCATGCCGCAAGTTGTGCTCGTCCATGTAGCTGACATGGGGATTCATGCTCTCGCCGTCAAAATCGACGTCTTCTTCCGAATCACGTGCCGTGAGCCATGCGTCCTGCACGGATACGTTGGTGTCCTTGACCCCCGGCGGCAATTTGCCGTTCTTGAGTCGGTGAGGCCAATCGTAGCCATAGTTGCCGATGGCACAGATGAGCTTGTCTTGCGGTACTACTTTTTTCACCGCTTGCAGATTAGCGACAAACCAGTCCTGGGAAGCGACCGGCCCCGGTGTACCTCCGGGATAATGTTCGTCGTAGTTCATGACCACCACGCCGTCGACCCGAGCGGCCACAGCGGGGTAGTTGAAGTCTGTATTACGAGACTGCACGCTGACGTACAGCTTCAAACTTTTCGCGTGCAGGTCTCCGGAAAGCTCGTTCAGCAACGCCAGATAACCGGGCTGCCCCTTCCTGGGAAAGTCTTCGAAGTCCACCATCAGGCCGCGAAACTTGTCCGTGGCGAGGAAGGCCGCGATCTGTTGGCGGAAACGAGCGCGGGCGCCAGGATCGTTCAGGAACGCGCTGATGTCGATCCAGTCAATTCCATCAAAGTTGTTCACCATGGGAAAAACTTCCATGCCCGTCTCTTCCGATTTCAGAAAGGGCATGACTTTGTCATCTACGGCGCGAACTTTCGAACCTTGCACCACGTCGAAGAATTTGTTGGTTTGTTCGTCGACACTCTGCAGTCGACCGTCAGGCGTCAGGACGTGCAGCCACTCGGGATAAAGCAAGTCGATCTGACGGGCGTATTCGCGCAAGGATGAAAAGCTGGCGGCGTCCCAGGGAACGTAGAAGGCGGCGCGAATGCCTTCCTCGGAGTTGAGCTTTATCTGCGACGGCGCCTTTTTGGACTTGCGATGGCCGCGCTGCAGGGCCGCCAGACGGCGCCGCTCTTTAGCCTTCGCTTTTTCCTTTTCCGAAAGCGCGTGGAATGGGCGCTTCAGCACAGGCAACAGCAGATCCGGCAACGGCTCACTTCGCAATGCACTGTAAACAAAGAAGATAATTAGCAGGCTGATAGTGATTCCGAGCACATCGAAGAGCCGTCGCAGTCGCTTCCAGCGCGATTGACGGGGATCGAAAAAGACGGGTTTCGCCATGAAAATCTTGTACCGCTCTCATCCTAAGCGGTGCATCGTGAGGGGTCAAACGCGCAGCTGGCACAGATAGTGAAAGCCGACCAGAAGTGGAGATCCAGTCGAAACGCGCTATATTCCCAGCGTGCGCAAACTCGTGCGCCAACATTTCCGGTTCTTTTTGTTTGCGATCCTGGCAGCGATTGCCCTGCGCCTGCTGTTTATTTTCCGATTTCCGGGCGTAGTCACTGACTCCTTCGTTTACGGCGACATTGCGAAGAATTGGCTGCAGCACAGCATTTTCGGTCAAAGCGGCCAAGAGATCTCCCCTACGTATGTGCGATTGCCCGGTTATCCCGCATTTCTGGTGGCAGTGTTTGCTATTTTCGGGATCGAACACTACCGTGCAGCATTGGTCGTGCAGATGTTTGTGGACATCGGCACGTGCTTTCTAATCGCAGATGTGGCCCGCCGAGTTATCTCAGATCGCGCCGCCAAGGCCGCATTCCTCCTGACTGCACTCTGCCCGTTTCTTGCCAGCTATGTCGCCGCCGCGTTGACCGAAACGCTGGAAGTCTTCTTTACCACCCTAGCTCTGGATCTCGCCATTATCGGGATCGAGAAATTGGATATGGGCATGCTGCGTCCCTGGTTTGGATGCGGCTTGGCAGTGGGCGCGGCCATTTTGCTCCGGCCGGATGGCGGGCTGCTGCTGGCTGCAATTATTGCTTACCTACTCATCTTGCTGAGGCGTGCATTCAAGAGGCGGTCCGGCGCGCGGGCACGACACATAGTCCTAGCTGCTCTGGTTCTTGGTTGTGTCGCGCTCGCGCCTCTGGTTCCCTGGACTTGGCGAAATTTCCGCACCATGGGCCGCTTTGAACCCTTGGCGCCACGCTATGCGAATGAGGAAGACGAATTCGTTCCCATGGGATTTAATCGCTGGATCAAAACCTGGATCGTCGACTATACCTCCGTAGAAGAAATTTACTGGCCGGCGCCGGGCAACGCGCTAGATGTGGGGAAACTTCCGGACCGTGCTTTTGATTCACCGGAACAACGGCAAGAAACTGTGGAGGCGTTGGCAGACTACAACAACGAACTCCATTTCGATCCGGAACTGGATGCCAGATTTGCGGCAATCGCGGCAGAACGGATCCACAATGCCCCCTTGCGCTACTACGTCTGGCTGCCCCTGCTGCGCATTGTCGACATGTGGCTGCGTCCGCGTACCGAGACATTGCCTTCGGATAGCCGTTGGTGGGAGTTCAACGATGACCCGAAGTGGTCGGCACTCGCGGTGGGACTCGGCGTAATTGGCCTTCTTTACGTCGGTGCAGCTGGGATGGGATTGGTGCGGGGAGGACCGATAAAACATCTCGGCCTTTTACTTACATTCGTCGTTTTGCGATCGGCATTTCTGGGCACACTGGAAAATCCAGAGCCGCGCTACACCCTGGAATGCTATCCGGTGGTGATTATCCTGGCCTCCGCGTTGTGGGGAAAAATTTCGTGGCAGAAATCTTGATTTCTAAGTTTCAGTCTGGGTTATCGAGCACGCTAGGCTATTGTCTTGGCTTCTGCTTCAGTGATTCGGCGCGATTGCGCTCGGCGGTGGCATCCTGAATATCCCCGAGCTGCTCATAGGCGTCAGCCAAGAACGCATGCGCCTCGAAGTTAGCCGGCTCGGCTTTGACCGCTTCCTTCAGATAAGGTAAGGCTTCCTCGGACCTGTTTTGCAGGCTAAGAATTCGTCCTAGCAGCAGGTTGGCGCGGAAGTGTTCGGGACTGAGCTGAAGAACTGCTCGCAGCAGCTCGACGGCTTCGGGCACACGTTGGATGCGCGCATAGACCGCTGCCAGCGAGTATTGTGCGTCGGGAAAATTTTTCCGTCTTTTGGCTACGAATTCGAAATATGGCGCCGAGTCCTGCCAGGCACCAGTCTCGTACAGGGCAAGACCTAGCTCGTATTGGGCTTCAGTGGAATCCGGCAAAAGCTTCACCGCCTGGCGCAAGGCAGTAACTGCCTCGGGGTAACGCCCCACTTTTCTAAGCGCGATACCAAGTTGAACATGAGCGGCGGACACCAACGGACTGTCTTGCAGAACGTGCTGAAGGAGCGGAATAGCCTGCAAATATCGTCCATCTTCAACGGCAATGATGCCCTCTTGCAAGACGTTCGATATCTCAATCTTGTCCTTGGGGTCTGCGCCCTGCAGAGGGTCTTGAGACTGGGCTGCGGAATTCGAACCGACGTAACCCAGCGCCGCCAAATTTTCACTCTGCTCGGAGCTCAGCGATTTTTGCTCCGCCTTGTCGGGAAAGCTGCTCGTCTGACTGTGAAACTCATCCAACTGAGATTGCAGGGTATCAGTGACCGCGGGAGACGACGCGGCTAAGTTGCGCTCCGCAGCCTTGTCCTGCGATTGATCGTATAGTTCGCGCTTGGGAGCGCGCACGAATAAGTATTTCCCTGAGCGCATGGCGCGGAGCGCGCTCCAGCCAAATGCCCGATGAGGATAATCCGTTTCAGAGTACGCTGGAAGGTCAGTGGCAGCGCTCGGCGACTTCATCAGCGGCACCAGGGACTCCCCTTGAAAAGTTGGCGGCAGCGGCAGGCTCAACATAGTTAAAAGAGTTGGGGCGACGTCCACCAGCCGCACTCGACCCGCTACTCTGTGTCCCGCAAGTAGTTCGCCCGGAAGTTTGAAAACCAGCGGAACGTGGATGGTTTCGTCGTACAGGAAAATGCCGTGCATGCTCTCTCCGTGCGCTCCTAACGATTCCCCGTGGTCGGACATGACGAGAATCAGCGCACGGTCATACAGGCCACGCTGGCGCAGATATTGGAACAACTTGCCGAGAGACGCATCGGCATAGGCGATTTCGCCATCGTAGCCATCAGCGAAGCGCTTGTCGTACGGTGATGGGGGATCATATGGCGCATGCGGGTCATACAAATGCACCCAGATGAAAAACGGCGATTGCCGATTCTTGCCCAACCATCCAATCGCGTGCGCGACCACATCTCCGCCGCGCCGTTCCACATTGTCGTAGCGGCTCTCGTCCGGGTCCCGCTTCATGTGAAATCCAGCGTCGAAAAAATCAAAGCCTCGATCGAACCCAGGCGCCATGTTTCCCTTAGGATCGAGGATGATGGAACCAATGAATGCTGCGGTGTGATATCCGCTCTTGTGCAGAATCTCCGGCACGAACGGTAACAACGAGGGCAGGGGGTGGCCGAAGTCGGTGACGGTGTGAAACTGGGGATAAGCGCCAGTAAAGATCGTGGCATGGGAAACCGGTGTCAGCGGCGCCTGGGAATACGCCTTTTCAAAAACCACGCCTTGGTGCGCCAGCACGTCGAGATTCGGCGTAAGACCACGTTTCGAGCCTAGAAAACCCATGCGGTCGGCCCGCGTGGTATCTACGGTGATAAGGATGATGTTGGGCGCTTCTGCACGCGCGGCGAGACTAGCGCCCAGGATTATGAGGAGGAGAGGGAGCCGAGAACGGCGCATAAGAACAAAAAGGGAGTTTACCATCGGTAAACTCCGTGATGCGATTTCAGACCCAGCTTCAGAACGCTACGGCGATGCCGAACTGCATATTGCGTTGCGCGCCTGTTCCCAGGACAGGGTTAAGACCTGTACCGACGTCGGGCGTGGCGAAGAAGGTTCCGAAAGCACTGCTACCAAGTTTGCTGGGGGTCTGGGTAGCAAACATGGCATGATTCAAGACATTAAAAACTTCCCATTTGAACTTGAACTCATAGCGTTCTGCAAATTTGAAACTCTTGAATATCCCCATATCCAATTGCGAAATACCCGGTTGGCGTACGCAATTGCGGCAATTTCCGACCGTTCCAGGAGCCGGGGCCGAGAGGCCACTGGTATCAAAATAGGTAGTCCTACCGTGATCTGCGTAGTGGAAATCATAATGGAGCGGACTACCGTCATAGGTCGCGAGTGTGTCTTTCAGCCCCTGATTCGAAGGATCACTGGCGGTGTAGACGGTAAACGGTCGCCCGTCTTGTGCCCGGAAGAGCGAGTTGATCTGCCAGCCTTCACCTACCAATCTTGGTACGTTGTGGAACTTGGGCACGGCGTAGACAAGGTTGAAGTTGACATTCCAGGGCGTGTCGAAGTCAGAGGGCACATAGCCTTTGTTGACATTGTAAGGGTTTTGGAAATTGGAAAGAAAAGTTCCACCGCGATTGGCAGAACCGGTATCAAAAGATCTTGACCAGGTAAAGTTAACCTGTCCCGTTAAACCGTGAATATCCCTCACCTTGAAAGCCGTTTGCAGGCTGTTATAGTTCGAATAGCCGTCATTGTTTAACTGCAGGATGTGGTTGTACTGCGGAAAGAGCGTTCCAAACGGCTGCCGCGTTGAGTCACACGCTAGCGTGCTGATGGGACACGCGTTCAGATCGCGCCAGTTCACCAAGTCCCGCCCCGCGGTGCCAGCGTAAGCGACGCTAAACGCTGTTTTGTTGCTCACCGCCTGCTCAATAGTCAGATTGTAAGCATGGTTCATCGGCGTCTGGAAATTGCGTACCACCTGCACTACACTCGCTGCCGAAGTCGCAGTGGGACTCGCGCCGTACAGAGGCTGGTTGGGAGACATGCAAATAAAGGTCGCACACAAAGTGTTGCCCGTGAAAATCCCCTGGTTGTCTGCGGGGGTCGAGGTGATATCAATTGAAAAAATGCCCTGTGGAACCTGGGTGAAGAATCCAGCGCGGGTCCCGCTCCACATTTGGAAATAGGTTTGCGGGGCGGCAAGCGTACCGAAGTTCGGCAAGTCGTAGTTCAAGGAATAGCCGCTTCGCAGTACGGTCTTCCCGTTCTTGAAGATGTCCCATGCGAATCCGACTCTGGGTCCGAAGTTATTCTTGTCGACCCCGTACAGCGGCCGCTGCGCCAGACTTACGAACCCAGTCTTGGGGTCTGCTTTGGGATCATTGGGCAGGAAGTTTGAACCCAGGTTGTCCTTTTCGCCCAGCGCCCCCGTGATGTCGTACCGTACACCCAGCTCCAGAGTAAAGTTGGGCTTGACTTTCCAGCTATCCTGAACGTACAGGCCGACTGATTTTTGGAAAATGTGCCGGTCTGTCACACCGAACGAACGCCCGCTATCCTCTGCGAGGCCTAAAAGTATCTCGTTCAAAGCGGCCACCGGATTGCTTTGTGTAACGCCGCTGAATATCGAGGGGCAGCTGCCGGCGGTAGCACAGCCGTAGAAACCGTAGGAATAGAACGACAGGTTAGAACGCGCACGATCACGCCGCGACTTGGTGTAGGCGTCCTGATATTGCCCGCCTATTTTGATTGTGTGGCTACCCTTAATCATTGTGAAGTGCTCTTGCCAATCGTAAGAAGCGTCCGGCCGCGTGATGATGGGGTATCCTTGGATGCCACCTACGACTGGATATCCGCTGGGGCCGAAGTAGCCCAAATAATAGACGGACGGAACGCCAAAGTTCTCCTTATCCTGCGCGTTGGCACCCAGAGGGCCAGTATTGATGCCGAGAGCGTTGGGATCGATACTGTTGTTCACTCCGATCCGCTGGGAAAAGCGCTGGTAACCCAGACGACTCTCCAAAACCTTGGTTGGGCTGATCGTCCACGTGTAGTTAATTCCTGCCAGTTGGGCTCGGGTGGGCGCGACCGAGTTCCACATGTTCGGACTCGTGGCCAACGGGCCAACCGACAAGGGTACGCCGGTGGTGGCGGGCTGGCTCTGAAGGCTATCGCCAAACAGATACTTCACGGACACGCGGTGTGACGGGTTGAAGATGTAATCGAACTTCACGTGAAAGTTGTTCAGATCAAGCGTGTTGTTAGCCACGATGTCTTCCTTACCCGTCGGACTGGTAGGTATGAAAGAGAGTAACTTCGCACCGATCGAGTTAACAGTGCCGTCGTCCGCTGTACCAAAAATCTGATCGCTCCCGGGGCCCGGTCCGGTGTTCAAACACGTGGTCCAAGGATTTCCATCTGGCCCGATCGTGTTCGACGTATTGGGGTTCACGCCGGTTTCGACACACTTCGTCGCATCGAAGATCTGCGCCGTTGTGGGCAAGGTGACCTGCGAAGGGAACTGGTCCTTCAGATGGAAACCTTGGTAGGACATGAACATGAACGCTTTGTCCTTCTTGATCGGAAAACCGCCGGACGCGCCAAACTGGTTCAAGCGGAACGGCGTGACCGACGAAGCGAACCCGTTCCTGGCGTCGAAGGCGTCGGTGTGACGATCCCAGAAGGCGCTCCCGTGAATGGCATTCGTGCCGCTCTTCAGCCCGATGTTAATGACCGATCCGCCCTTGACCCCGAACTCCACCCCTGGATTGGATTGAACGTTGAACTCTTCGATACCCTCCAACGGAATAAGGGCTGCCGCCGTGCCTGAGATCGCCGCCTGGCCTAGAGACGATTCACCATAGTAACGATCATTGTTAGGAATTCCATCCACGGCAAAATTGTTTGAGGTGGCGCGCTGCCCATTGATGTTGAGGCTCTGGAAACCGCCTCCGGGACTGCGTTGTACGCCCGGCACGCCATCCAAAAGATTGTTGAAGTCGCGACCGTTGTTGGGTAGGTCGGCTACTTGGCGTTCCACAAACAAGGTGCTGAGCCGGTCTTCTGTGGTTTCTACCAGGGGCGCGACGCCCTGCACCTCAACCATCTCGGAAACCTGGCCGGGCAGCAAACGAAAATCCGACTGAGTTACGGAGGATATCGCGACTTCTGCCGTGCGACTTTCCCTCTTGAAGCCGGGCACCGTCACATCGACTTTGTAATTGCCGGGCGGCAGCTCTAAAATTCGATAAAAACCCGCGTCCGACGTGACCGCCGAGCGGGTTTCACCCGTGGCGACGTTGATAGCCGTCACCTTCGCATCTTTGACCGCCGCACCGGTGCTGTCCAGTACCGTGCCTGAGATATCGCCGGTGATCTTCTGGGCGACAAGAGGAAATGTAGTGAATACGGCTGCTAGAAGTAGAAACGACGTGCACCGCAAAACTCGGCTGACGGCCATGGTCCCTCCGATTTGCGATCGGCGTGCGGATGTGTGATGGGCCAGAAGTTTAGCGGGGCTGATGGAGAACTATCAAGAAAAATGTGGCACGGAGGTTGACTGGAAGTCACTTCCAAAACGTTTTCATCAGCTAACAGTCGCGCTGTTATGCTGTTTTTGCTTTGCTCAATCTGATTTTTGGAGGCGCGGCAAAGACCTTTAGAAACTTTCCGTCAGAGGCGAATCCGTCATGCGGAAGCGCGTCCTCACGTGCTCGGACAGGAGTTCGATGGCGCGGCGGTTCGCGACGGGATCCGATTGGGCCAGATACCTCATGGCTTCGACCAGCAAGCGCTGACCGTCGACATAGCGGGGATCAGAAGCGCGTTCGCGTCGCTTTCGATCCATCTTGGGTGGAACCGGGATCGTGAAAACTTTAGCCATGAAAAACAGGATGCTCGCGCAGTGGAATCTTCGATTGTGTTCGCAGAGGAACTCGTGCACCCGCAGTATAACGCCCCGTGCCCAGTTTTTCAGCTTTTATCTTCTTTTTCCGCTGCGATCTAAGGCGTTACGATTTTGGTCTTCCCGGTTGTCTTCAACTTGAACACCGTGTCCGGAATCTTCTGATTCAACTCGATGCCAGAATATTTCGCCAGACGGTGATCACCCGAAGGCTCAAAAAGCTGCTGCTGGACCGAGACCCCGCGCGCCTGGTCGATCCACAGTACAATGCGGTCGAAGTTGTTACGAATTTTGGGAGACTTGGGCACCAGTTCCAGTTTGACGGCGTCGGTCCCGTCGACCCGTTCCGTGCCCAGATACTTCACGTCGAAGGATTTCAGCATGTCGTGCCCGCTGCCCCCGAAACCCAGCACCAGGAAGCTCTCAAATGCCTCCCGGTTCTTGCCCGCGTTGTAGACCGTAACCTGGTCGATGCGTGGTTGGTAGACCTCAATCTTGCTGTCGGTGAATAGCACTGACTTCTGATCGGGCTCGGTGATGTCGGCGGCCATCTGCGTTTCTTTGCCAGCTCGACGGAAATATACTTTTCCCTTCTGAGTATCGGATTCGTTCACTACTTTCGTATATTGATCCCAGACGAAGGACGCTTCGGTGGAGCGGAAGTTCGCCGCAGTGCTGTCCATTAGTTTTAGGACCCGTTCCAGCGCAGCATTGGACTGGACATCCGGCGGCTCTTGCGCCGAGATCGCCAATACCGGGAGAATCGCGACGACGAAACAGCGCCAAAATGACGAGGCAGGTTTCACCGCCCGACCCGATCGGCCCAATCCGGGGTTATCACTTTTGATCATCACCTCTGGACCCAGACTTTGTAATTCTGCACATGTCCCGACCGGTCGCGCACGGCTTCGTACTTGACGATTGTCACGCCGCCAGAGATGGGTTCGATGATGTTGAGCAACTGCTCCCTTACAGTCGCCTCATCCTTTCCGGAAACCGCGGCGCCGTCAATCTGATACATGAAACCGCCCCCAGCGTCCGGAATCACAACCACTCCACCTGGATGCGGATTCCGTTCGATAGGTTTGTCCTTGAAATTAATCCAGTACGGAGTGAGAAAGACAAAGAGCAGAATCAGCGTCACCATTACGTCGTATTGAATGGTGCCGCGCTCGTATGACCAGAGAATGTAGCCACGGATTGTGCGCCAGATTCCAGTCATCGGCACGCCGGGCGCGCTGGGTGTGTCGGTATCGAGTGTGGTCGCTTCAATCCTGTCCAAGTCTAGTTACCCTACCCTGTCTTGGAACTCCACGCCATGATATTCGCCGGCGAGCCGCACGGCTAGAATTTCTTGGCAGTGATTCGGTCCGCGCCCATGTATCGGCGCAGGGCGTCGGGAATCAATACGCTTCCGTCAGCTTGCTGATAGTTTTCCACAATTGCGACCCAGGTGCGGCCGACCGCCAGGCCGCTGCCATTTAATGTGTGTACGAATTCGGTCTTATTCTTTCCTTCCGCACGATAGCGTATATTCGCCCGCCGCGCCTGAAATGACTCGAAATTCGAGCAGGAAGAAATCTCACGGAACAACTGCTGTCCCGGCAACCACACTTCGATATCGTAGGTTTTGGCCGACGAAAAGCTTAAGTCGGCAGTGCACAGCGAAACCACGCGGTAGTGCAGGCCAAGTTTTTCCAGGACTTCCTCGGCGTCATGGGTGAGATTTTCGAGTTGATCATACGAATTTTCCGGACGTGAAAACTTGACCAGTTCAACTTTTTGAAATTGATGTTGGCGGATGATGCCGCGGACATCTTTGCCGTACGATCCCGCCTCGCTGCGGAAGCAAGGCGTATAGGCAGTGAGAGAGACGGGCAAGCGCGAAGCATCGAGAACTTCGTCGCGGTAAAGATTTGTGACCGGGACTTCGGCCGTGGGAATCAGCCACAGGTCTTTGTCGCCGTGGGGCACACGGAATAGATCGGAGGCAAATTTAGGCAACTGTCCAGTACCGTACATCGAATCGGAGTTCACCAGATACGGCGGCAACACCTCGATGTATCCATGTTCACGGGTGTGCAGATCCAGCATGAAGTTGGCCAGCGCCCGCTCCATTCGCGCTCCTAAGTCCCAGTAAACCGCAAAGCGCGCGCCGGAGATTTTGGCGGCGCGTTCCAAGTCGAGCACTCCCAGCTGTTCACCAAGTTCCCAGTGCGGTTTAGGACTGAAATCGAACTTGGGAGGCGTTCCCCAACGCCGCACCTCGACGTTGTCCTCGGCGGACTTGCCAACCGGCACGCTATCATTCTGGAGATTGGGAATTCCCGCAAGAATCTGCTGCAGGCGGCTCTCAAGTTCGGCTGCGGCTTTCTCTCGCTCCTGAATCTGTTCGCGCAACTCCTTCGTTTCAGAAATGAGCGCAGTCGCATCCTGGCCGCTCTTCTTCAGCTTGGCGATCTCTTCGGACGCGCGGTTGCGGCGCGCCTTGGTGGTCTCGGCCTCGGTAATCGCTTTGCGCCGCTGGGCATCAATCTCTTGGAAATCCTTTAGGATCTCGGCGGGATCCATGCCACGCTGGCGTAGCTTCGCCTCGACAAGCGGCAGATTGTCACGGACAAAGTTCAGGTCAAGCATGGAATTCCCTACTGTATCGAAAAAAGTGCAGGAGCGGCGTAATCAGACACCAAGCCGTTTCGTTCAGCTATTTATCTGCAGGGGCCAGCGACCTCAGATAGGCTACGACGGCCTCCGCGTCCGCTTCGCTAAGGCGGTAGCGCGGCATGGGCGGGCGTCCCGGTAGCTCGTTGTATGCAATGCCCGTCATCAGGAATTTGACGGCCTGTTCCTCAGTCCATCCGGGCAAACCCACGATGTTTGGAGTCTTGTCAGCCCAGACTGGCATCGGCGCGATAGGCTTGAATGTAAGTGTGGCGCCTTTCAGCATTTTTCCTGGGAGAGGCTCGCCCTTTTCGCTGATGGGAGTGTGGCAATCACCGCACATGGCCACTGCTTCCACCAGGTACTTCCCCCGGGCGATCTTCGCCGATTGTGTTGGGCTCGCAGAGGATGACAGTACAACGCTCAGCATAACAACCAAGAAGAGTGCGGCTACGCCGACGTACACGGCAAGTTTCATGACTAGACCCCAGGAGCTTAGCTAGCTCAAAGTAAGCGTTGGAAGATTAACATTACTTGGACATTAATTTTACTGGGTGGTTTTGGCACTGCGCGTAACAGGCTGTAAACTACTCCGCGATGAAAATTCCCCTTCGTTCGACCGTCCTCGCGCTATTGCTCTGCTTCTGCCACACGAACTGGATCTTTGGCTCGGCCTACAACGCGCGTCCCAAGCTGGTCGTCATAATAATCATTGACCAGTTTCGAGGCGACTACCTGGAACGCTATCACGACCAATTCGGCGAGGGCGGGTTCCGGCTGCTGCTCGACCACGGCGCCAACTTCACCGATTGCAACTATGACTACGCCAACACTCGAACTGCGCCGGGGCACGCAACACTGCTCACGGGCGCCTATTCCAGCGGACACGGCATCCTGGCTAATAAGTGGTGGGACCCGCAAAAGAGACGCTCGGTCACGTCCGTGGAGGATGATGATACTAAGCTCATCGGAATGCCGGGCAACGCCACCGGAGCCTCGCCGCACAATCTTCTAGCAGACACGCTCGGCGACGAATTGAAACTGGCGACCCAGGGCAGGTCCCGGGTATTTGGAATCGCGCTGAAAGATCGCGCGTCTATTCTTTCGACAGGATTTTCCAGCGATGGAGCTTACTGGACCGACCACCAAACCGGTTGGTGGATCACTTCCACTTACTATCGCAGTGACCTTCCCAAGTGGGCCAAGGATTTCAACGACAGCAAACACACGGAGAAATACCTGAACAAAGAGTGGACGGACAACGATGGCAATGCCTGGCGCACTACCCCCGCCACCGGAGCAACGGGGAAAGAATCCAGTTTCTACGAATTGGTCGGTCCGACTCCTTTCGCCAACGACTACGAACTTGAATTTGCGCGTGAACTGGTGACCAACGAGAGGATGGGCAGCGGCCCAGCCACGGATTTATTGGTCATCGGACTGTCCGGCAACGACATCCTCGGCCACCATGTTGGGCCGGATTCTCCCCGCATGCGTTCTCTAGCACTGGCCATGGATCGCCAATTGGCCGATTTCTTCAACTTCCTCGGACATCAGCTAGGTCTGGCCAATGTGTGGGTTGCGCTCTCGGCAGACCATGGCATCGCGCCTCTGCCCAAAGTCGCGTCCAGCCTGCACATTCCGGCAACCAATCTTTCCACCGACAAAATGCGCGCACAAATGAATCAGTGGCTATCCTCAAAGCTCTCTTCCGGACGCCCGGCTGAATATGTGAAAGAGTTCGATTACCCACTGGCGTGGTTGGACGCAGACGCATTCGCCGCGGTCAAGATGAAGGAGGAAGATGCGGAACGGGCGGTCGGCGAAGCACTGAAGGAAGCCGGCTTGCGAGATTACTACAGCCGCTCTCAGTTGGCGGAAGGCAAAGTCCCCAACACCGAAATCGGCCTTAAGTACGAACACAGCTATTCGCCGCTAGGTGGATGGTACGTGATGGGGGTACCAGTTCCGTACGCCGTAGGTGGCACCGGAACCGATCATACTTCGCCCTACACGTACGACACGCATGTGCCGCTGGCTTTTTATGGCATTCCTTTCCAAGCCGGAACCTATCGCACGCACGCCGAACCTGTCGACTTGGCGGTAACGCTGGCGTCGCTGCTGGGCATCAATGCTCCCACGCACGCCATCGGACGAGTCCTCACCGAAGCCCTTGCTTCCTCCCATCGCGCGGACAATTCTTCGCGTCCAGATATGAAAGGCCCCCGCCCGGCCAAGCCATCGGAACGGATCCAACCGGTGGCGCTGATCGCACAGGAAGACACCCAATGACGGCGTCCCCGGCGACGGGTGCGCGTAATCTCGATCTTAGCGTCAGTTTCGCTGGTATCTCCCTCAAAAATCCGGTGATCGCAGCCAGCGGAACTTTTGCCTACGGCATCGAATTCGAGGATGTTGTCCACCTCGACAAACTCGGCGGCTTTGTCGTCAAAGGGCTTTCCAGAGAACCAATGGCCGGCAATCCGCCGCCACGGCTTTACGAGACGCCGGCCGGCATGCTCAACGCAATTGGATTACAAAACATTGGCGCACGCGCTTTCCTGGAGGAGAAGCTGCCAAAGCTTCGGACCTTGAAAAATGTCGTCATCTTCGCCAACGTGTTTGGCTATACCCGCGAGGACTACGAACACACCATCCAGGTTCTTAATGAAGGTGAGGGCATCGCCGCCTATGAATTGAACGTTTCCTGTCCTAACACGGCGCAGGGCGGGATTCAGTTTGGCAGCGATCCGCGCTCGCTCGACGAAGTGGTAAATACTGCGAAACGCATCTCGCAGCGGCCGCTGATTGTGAAACTTTCGCCCAACGTGACCAGCATCGCGCAGATGGCACACGTGGCCCAGGAAGCGGGCGCCGACGCCATCTCTCTAGTGAACACCTTCGTGGCGATGGCGATCGACGCAGAGACCCGGAAGCCCCGCATCGCCAATGTGACCGCGGGGTTGTCTGGCCCGGCGATCAAGCCAATTGCCCTGCGCATGGTGTACGACGCGGCCAAGGCGGTGAGGATTCCGGTCATCGGCATGGGAGGCATCTCGACGGCAGCGGATATCGTCGAGTTCATGCTAGCTGGGGCCGCCGCGGTGCAGATTGGAACCGCCAGCTATTGGGATCCGGTCGCCACAGAAAAAATCGTCGGCGAACTGGAAACCTGGTGCCTGGAACACAACGTGGAGCGGGTGGCCTCGTTAACGGGTGGGATGGTGATGGAGTAGATGAAACAATTACCTCGCCAGTCAGAAGCGCGCTCTTACCGCGGCCACACGGCCAGAATCGCTCCCATCACCAGATAACACACCAACTGATAGCTGGTGTTGATGAGGTATAGCTTGGTCGGCTGGTTGCCGAACAATTTGGCGGTCAGCTGCACGGTGGTGACGAATCCCAGCCAAACCGCAAAACCGATTTTCATACCATAGAGTGCAGAATCGACGGTGGCCACGTCGATGATCTTGCCCAAAACGAAAGCAGCAACCAGGCTCGCGACAAAAGAAAGCGCGTAACTCTTGCCCGCGCTTTTGCGCATCTCGTCCAGCTTGGCTTTGTTATCCGGATCGTAGCCCATGGCCAGCATCCAAGGCCGGGCAAAAAGAAACGGCGAATACCAGAGAAAGCCCACAACCATAGAGGCTACGGCGGCCACCAACACAGCCCAAAGGTTCACGCCCGTGACGATCATGGCACCGCCTCCCTAAGGCTTTTATCGAGGACAGACATGGTATGCCCAATTGGGTGGCTTGCAAAGGGGCGGACGCCTAGAGATCGTTCTCTCTCATTTTCCCCCTGACGTCATCCCGAGGTTTGCGGGGGATCTGGCGTACAGAGCGGCAGGGTGTTTGGATAAGCTCTCGCGCGAGATCGCCTTCGACTTCGCTCAGGCCAGGCTCTCACCCGGCTGAACAGCGCCGGGTTTCGGGATGACGCCGCTGAAAGCCTGACACCAGGCTTACCGGCCGCTGGTATGCCAGATGGAGCCCGGTGAGTTGTAATTAAGACCTTCACCCCAAACCGCATGGCTCTCGCCGCGGCTGTCGATGCTCATCTCGAAATAGTCACCAAAGGGAAAACTGAAGCCCTTGGGCTGAATGTAGCGGTAACCGCGCACGTAGGTGGATAACTGAATCTCCGGCGACCAGGTGGCGCCACCGTTGGTGGAACTGCGGTAATACGTGTTCCAGAGCGGGCGGTTGCGGGTATCCATCCAACCAATGCGCACATCACCCGCTGATCCGGCAACGAGTGCGGGAAAGCAATGCTCCACGCCAGCCGGCGCCAGCGAAACATCGAGCTTTGGGGACCACGTAGCTCCAGCCGTAGTGGAGGAGGCAAAGTAGATTCGCTCAGGATCGTTCTGCGCGGTCCCCGCATTCCATAACGCGTACAGCGTGCCAGCGCCGTCAGAGGCCATGGTTACCTGTGCGCCAAGATACGCCCATCCACATTGTTGGGCGGCGCAATCCGGAGGCGCGCCGGAGACATCGAGCGGCGTAAAGGTCCAGGTCTTTCCGCCATCCGACGATTTGATGGTGTAGAGATTCACGCGTCCTTTGACCGCAGCGTTTTGCGCATACGCCGCCCAGGCGAAATAAGCGTTACCTGCGGGGTCAACCGTCGCCCCACCGGCCATAGCGCCAGCCAGTCGGACGCCCGCGAAGATGTCGGTGGAGATGAAAGAAACACCGCCATCGTGCGACGCAGCTACTCTCATCTTCCGCGCGCGCTCGAATCCGACATAAACGTCCTGCCCTCGGACCGCCAGAACAGGTTTGTCGGCTTCGCTAGTACCCCGGTCCGCTACCACCAACGACCAGCTCTGTCCGAAGTCCGCTGACTTTGCGACTATCGTGTCGCTCTTGTCATTTTGCAGCCAGGCGGCATAAACAGTTCTGCGGTCGGCCGGATCGACAACTATTTGTGCGTCGAACTGCGCCGTGCCCGGAGGCGTGACCTGGCGGGGCAACTGCCAAGTTGCCCCGTTGTCATTGCTGACTACTAGGACCAGGCTGGGCACAGGACAATTGGCACAACCCGGTACCATGCCGTACTGCGGATAGAGAACGTACACATGGCCATAGCCGTCTGCGGCAATCGCCGGCTCCCACTGATCTCCCAGGTTGAATCCGACACGCTTTTGCGGTGAGAAGCCGTTGATGGCAAAGGCGGCAGAAACTAGCAGAAGCGCCGTCAGCAACGCAGACACAAAACGGCGCCCACGATAAAATCGGTAAGAGCTGGCAGCCACAGAGCCTCGTGTACGGGGGAGAACTACGTGGGCTGAACTTTATCGCGAGAAAGCGGCTTTGGTCAACGGAAATGGCGAATTTACGTCACTTTTACGAACCTGGCGCCATCTAACAAGAGGCACTACACTTTCATTTGAGAGTCATTGGACATGGCTAAAGCTACCTTTGCTGCCGGTTGTTTTTGGGGAGTGGAAGCGACGTTTCGTCAACTTCCAGGGGTGATTTCCACCCGCGTGGGCTATACCGGAGGGAACCATCCCGATCCCACTTACAAAGACGTCTGCACCGACCGGACCGGCCACGCTGAGGCCGTGGAAGTGGAATACGATCCGGCGAAGCTTTCCTACGACGCACTGTTGGACGTTTTCTGGGAGAACCACGATCCCACCCAACTCAACCGGCAGGGACCAGACTGGGGAACACAGTACCGTTCAGCGATCTTTTTTCATTCTCCCGAACAGGAAGCCGCAGCCAAAGCTTCCAAAGAAAAGCTGGAGAACTCTCGACGTTACAGCAAGCCGATCGTCACCCAGATCGTTCCTGCTGTGACGTTTTATGAAGCCGAAGACTATCACCAGCAATATCTGGAAAAGCGCGGGCTGGCAACCTGCCACATTCCAGCTAAATGACTTAAGGTAATGGTTGCAAGAATGTGGCAGGGGGTCGCAAATCCTTGCATCTTGACAGGGGATTACTCCTAGAGGAAACTGAAGGCTATGCAGTGGGTTGAACCGCAATTTCAAGAAATCCAGCTAGGTTGTGAGATCAATTCCTACGCCTGCGCCGAATTGTAATCCTACCGGATGCGCGTAGAAATCCTGGGCTCGGCTGCCGGGGGTGGTTTCCCGCAGTGGAACTGTGCTTGCCGCAACTGTAGTTCCTTGCGAGCCGGTTCTTTCCGAGGCAAGGCCCGCTCCCAGTTACAGGTAGCCATCAGCTCCGAGGGCCGTTCCTGGTTTCTACTCAACGCCTCTCCGGATCTACGCGGCCAGATCGAGGCCAATTCTTGTCTGCATCCGCGTGATGGACTGCGGCAGTCACCGATTTCTGGGGTTGCGCTTACCAGCGCAGAATTGGACCAGGTTCTTGGACTGTTGCTGCTGCGCGAACTGCAGCCTCTCCAAATTTTCGCGACCCATTCGGTCCGCCAAGTTATCCGCGATGACAACAGGATGTTTGCCATGCTCCAGCGCGTGCCAAACCAGGCCCAATGGGCGGACATTATTCCCGACAACTCGTTCGTGCTAGCTTCAGCGGGGGGTGAGAGATCTAAGATTCGCTGCTTGCCGATACCTCTGACATCGCGCTATCCAAGCTATGTCTCCCCAGAACGCGCGGCCAGCCTGAAACCGCAACAAGCGCTTCTCGGGCTCGTCATTGGAACGGAATCGAACACAGAATCGGGCTTCGGCGGCCGGTTGGCTTACTTCCCAGTCGTGCCGCGAATAGACGACGCCTTGCTCGAACAACTTGAGTCGCTTAAATCAACGGATTTGCTGCTTTTTGATGGCACTTTTTGGAGCGACGACGAGTTGATCAAGGTTCAGGGCACGGGTCAAACGGCCCGTGAGATGGGACACATCCCTGTGTCTTCTCCCGAAGGAAGCCTTCAGTTGTTGGCAGGGTTGCGACACCCCAGAAAAATTTTTGTGCATGTCAACAACACCAACCCTATGCTGGATGAGTCCGGGCCGGAATATCACCAAGTGCGTGAAGCGGGATGGGAGGTCGCGGAAGACGGATGGCACTTCGAACTATAGAGCCGCAGGCCGATTCACACTTCCTGTCCGTCGAAGAGCTGCGCGTCCGGCTGCGCCAAGTCGGAGACGAGCGTTACCACCATCGCCATCCGTTCCATTTGTTGATGCATGAAGGCCGCTTGAGCAGGGGCCAGCTGCAGGCCTGGGCGCTGAACCGCTACTACTACCAGAGCCGTATCCCGATTAAAGACGCCATCATTCTCTCTCGCAGTGATGATCCGATCTTCCGTCGTGCCTGGCGCAAGCGCGTTCTCGATCATGACGGAGACGTCACCCCGGAAGGGGGTATCGAACGCTGGCTGAGGCTGGCCGAAGCCACGGGTTTGAGCAGGGAACGAGTGATCAAATGCAACGAGGTCCTTCCCGGCGTACGCTATTCCGTTGACGCTTACCTTGATCTGGTAAGAAATCGCTCTTTGCTGGAAGCCGTCGGGTCGTCGCTCACGGAACTTTTCTCCCGAGAACTCATCTCTTTGCGGTTGGGCGCGCTCCGCCAGTTTTATCCGTGGCTTGCCGGGGGCTTGGATTACTTCGAGGCTCGGCTCGATCAGGCTCCCGCCGATGCTGATTTTGCATTGCAATACGTGGCCGAACACGCACACACCCGTGCTGAGCAGGAATTGGTTGTTCAGGCCCTGCGTGAAAAATGCGACATTCTCTGGGCCCAACTGGATGCGCTCTATCACGCGTACGTGCAACCAGGATGGCCTCCGCCGGGAGCATTCAGCCCCGAGGAGCCCTGAACATGCCTCGTCCGCAGGATTCGAGTCAGCCTCGTCTGGCCGCCGGTTGCCGCTGGGCGGGCGAGGGTGAAAAAAGGATTCTCTTGTTTCCCGAGGGTGCGCTCAAGCTCGAAGGGACAGGTCACGCAATTCTCGAGCGCTGTGATGGCCAGCGTAGCTTCCGACAGATCGTTGACGAACTGCAGGTCCTCTACAGCGCCTCGGAACCGGAGAAAGTTCGCAGTGATGTCGGTGGCTTTCTTGAGCGCTTGCAGCAGAAGCGCGTGGTGGATTTCTAATGCTTCCGGGTCCTCTTGCCCTGATCGCTGAAATTACTCATCGCTGTCCGCTGCACTGTGTTTACTGCTCAAACCCGCTGCAGATGGCCGCCGCATCTTCGGAACTGACGACCGAGGAGTGGGTTGGGGTTTTCCGGCAAGCCTCCAAGCTCGGAGTTCTCCATCTCCATCTCACGGGCGGAGAACCTCTAGCCCGCACGGACTTGACTCAACTGGTCGATGCCGCCCACGCCGCCGGGCTGTACACGAACCTGATCACGTCCGGCATCGGACTATCGGAATCCCGCCTCACGCCCCTGGTAAAGGCTGGGCTGGATCATGTGCAGCTTAGTTTTCAGAACTCCCGTGAATCCAGCGCCGATTGGATCGCGGGGACTCGAGCGCATGCCCTCAAGGTAGAACTTGCACCTATGATCTGCCGCTCCGGTGTGGCCTTCACCATCAACATGGTGGTGCATCGGCAGAACCTTGATCACCTTGAGGAAATGATTGCACTTGCGGAGTCGCTCCATCCCGACCGCCTGGAGATTGCCCACGTGCAGTACTACGGGTGGGCGTTCAAAAACCGCGATGCGTTGCTGCCCACTCGAAAACAAGTTAACGACTCGCTTAGGATTGTTTCAGTCGCGCAGGAGCGTCTGGCGGGACGCATCCATATCGAAGCTGTAGTCCCCGATTACTACGCCCGCTACCCCAAAGCTTGCATGGGCGGCTGGGGTCGTCAGCAGCTCATTATCGACCCCGCTGGGAAGGCTCTACCCTGCCACGCCGCCGGAGTAATTCCCGGGCTGCGATTCGACACGGTTCGCGAACATTCTCTGGAATGGATTTGGCAGGAGTCCAATGCTTTTCAGAAGTTCCGCGGAGAGCGGTGGATGCCTGAACCCTGCCGGAGCTGTGATCGCCGTGGCATGGACTTCGGTGGTTGCCGCTGTCAGGCTTTTCTCGTGGCGGGAGATGCCGCCTCCACGGACCCTGCCTGTTCGCTGGCCCCGAAACACCCTCTGATCGAAGAAGTAGTCGCCCGTGTCAACGCGAGCTCAGACTCGGCTGACAACGCGCCGCATGGTGGCGAAAAAATAGACAGCCTTTGGTCTTACCGTCCACAACCGGGGCAATAAAACGGGATTTTGGGGGCGCCGAGCTTACGCAGTCAGTAGAATCGGCTCACCCTTTGTGATCACCAGGGTGTGCTCGTAGTGGGCGGATGGCCTCCGGTCCAGGGTGCGCACCGTCCAGCCGTCTTTGTCCACCGCCGCGCGGCCTGATCCAGCAGCAATGATCGGTTCAACCGTAATCACCAGGCCTTCGGTCAGAATCTGATTGGCCGCAGGATCGGCGAAATTAGGGACGCGAGGGGCTTCATGGATGGTGCGGCCGATGCCGTGCCCGCCAAGATCGCGAATCACAGAGAAGCCACTGCGGCGCACTTCGCGCTCGACCGCGCGGCCAATCTCCGATACCCGAAAGCCAGCTCGGGCCACCAGCATCGCCTTGGCAAACGCCCGCTCGGCGCAGGCAATCAGGCGCTCACTCTCCTCCGGAACTTGTCCGGCCCCGACCGTGACTGCCGCGTCTGCCATGAAGCCGTCTTTCTCCACCGTTACATCGAGCTTGACCAGGTCGCCTTCCTCCACCCTTCTCTCGCTAGGGATGCCGTGCACCGCTTCGTCATTCACACTGATGCAGTTCACACCCGGAAACTTGTACACCAGTTGAGGGGCTGACTGGGCTCCGTGCTGGCGCATGACTTGGCCGCCGACTTCATCCAGCTCAGCCGTGGTGACTCCGGGGCGAACCGCCTCTTTCATGGCGTCGAGCATGCGGCGTACGATCTCTCCCGCCGCGCGCATGCTGGCCAGTTCTTCGGGCGTATTGATGGACACGTCGCCTCCGTGAATCTTCTATTAGCCTAACTGATTGGACGGACGCCGAGGGCGAAAAAGAGCAGGATATCTGCAAGACAAAAGGCGTCTCAGTGCCCGTGGTGATTCAGTCCCGGCCGCAGGCGTAGGAAAACGTGAAAAGATACCGGATCGCTTCCATAGATGGGATCCAGCACCGACGGCTTTGAGTAGAACGTGACATCCGCGCCCAGGCCAACCTGCCCGAGGTGATTTTGCACCAGGTCGCGCACGCCGCCGAAAGTGTAGGCGCCAATGCCGTAAGCGGGATGCGTTGCTGCGTTAGGAAACAGCTCGTCTTTATCGACCAATTCCAACCGCGTGTAAGCGTAGTTGCGACGCTGAAAATTCAATGTTGATTCCAGCAGATAGCTATTCAGAATCGTGTTGTTCACCTCTTTGCGCTTACGTCCCCAGATGAGCGTGGTCGCCCAGTTCCCTTCCCCTAAAACCTTTCCGGATAGTGGACGGTTGTATTCGACAGACGCAGTCTGCCGCCGCTCGTTGCCCGGCTCGGCAGCTTCTGGATGCTCCAGGTACCCGAAGCTGTATTGTGCAACCCAGTTTCGGGTGGGGGCGGCACTCACCCTGAAAGACCACGAATCGAGCGCGGCGAGCTGGATGCTCCAACGCTGCTCGTTCGGTTCGTGACCATTGAAGGCCGAGGCCTCGACCTTGAAGCGAGCCAGCTTGGAGTAATCAAAAATGAAACCAGTAGTCACCACGCCGAAGCTGGTGTGGGTTGAATCCTGCAAGTGATGGCTCAGCGGCGCCGCCGGATTTTCCGACGCCGACTCGCGATGAATATAGGTTACCGGACCTAGCGCCGGTTCAGCAGACGGTCCTCCGTAGAGCAGCCAGGAAATTTTCTCGCTGACCGGCAGCGTGTAAAGTGCGGAAAGCTCGGCAAACACATTGTGAGGATGTTGATGATCGACCAACGGCTGTCCGTGGTAGGTCTCGCCAGTCTGAAAAAGCAGGGGGAAGCCAGGATGGGGCGAGGTCAGCGACTCGGCGGAAAACATCTGGCGAAATAGGATGGTGCCACGACCGAGCCGGTGTTGCTCCATCAACATCGCATAGTTGACTGATTCGGCTTTGCCAGCACCGCGCGGACCACCCTGCTGGTTATAGGTGATGAAAATCGTGCCGTGAGCCATCAGGTCCCAACCGCCGCGAGAAATCATCCACAGAGGGGCCGGAACGGAAGCCGGTTGCCAGGCCGTTCCCGACCCGGCATGAAAAGACGGCAGGGAAGATCCTTCGCCCATGTCCATACCGCGCATAGTCATCCCAGACATTGTGTGCGTATCGTGACCGGATTGGCTCTCCCCTGACATGTCCATATGGCCATCGGCAACCTGGGCCTCGGCACACTGCCCCCAAGATAAGAAAGATGAGAAGGTCAAGACCATGAGCACGAAACCGAATGCACCTGCGCTGCGCACCATCACCTCCGCGTTGCTCAGCCAATTGCGCGACACCTCGAGAACGCGTCTCATGACGAACCTATTCGACGTCTGAAGACGAGCTCTGAAGCAGGAGAATTGCGTAAAGGCGGAGGGATCTAGATACGCAAAG
>Ga0307477_10000513_pt1 | contig 42193 bp, 50 predicted proteins | sample atmos_gasesECM2C_FD_203316 | JGI IMG/M metagenome (GOLD analysis project Ga0307477, IMG submission 203316) | Hardwood forest soil microbial communities from Morgan-Monroe State Forest, Indiana, United States - atmos_gasesECM2C_515 | ecosystem: Environmental > Terrestrial > Soil > Temperate... | reverse complement strand
GGCCGTCACTGACCAGTTCGACGAGTCCTGCGGCCTCTTGGCCGGCATGAGCATCGTTGACCAGGCGGTGCTGGACCTGAACGGCAACGGACCCGCGTACCGGGCCGGACAGGACCGCCGGTTCATGATGGCGATGAACAACGAGGTGGAGACGGGCGCGTTCTACCACTCGACGTTGACGAACCCCGAGAAGTTCCTCGGACTGACCGCGCGCCTCAACAGCTCCACCGGAACCTACGGCAGCCAGATTGTGAAGGCTGACTCCGCGGCGTCCGGCTCGGACCAGCACAGCATTTGGCTCGTGGGGTGGGGACCGGAGACGGTCTACATGATTTACCCCAAGTCCTCCAAGGGCGGCATCACCATGGAGGACTTGGGCAAGCTGCCCGTGACCTCCAGCGGCAAGACGTTCGTCGCGTGGCAGACGTATTGGGAGTGGAAGGTCGGGCTCGTCGTGGCCGACTACCGCTACGTGGTTCGGGTGTGCAACATCGACACCTCGAACTTCGACCCCACCGCCGACATCATCGTCCCGGCCATGATCAAGGCGTATCACCAGCTGTACTCGACTCAGGGTGCGAACTTCCGTTGGTACATGGACCGCAAAACGGCCACGTACCTGCACCTCCAGGCCCGCAACTTCGCGAAGTACCAAATCACCTTCGAGCAGGTGGGCGCGGAGTTCCTGATGCACGTGCTCGGCATCCCCGTCCGCATCACCGACGGGCTCACCGGAACGGAGGCGGTTGTTTCGTAAGTTAACGAACGGGGCCGCGCTGGCATAGGCGGCCCTCAACCTTCCAAGTCAAACAGGAGACCAAACCAATGATGTACGACATCCAGGAAGTGTGCGACGACAAGCTGGCGTTCGCGGCGAACCTCACCACCGGCAACAGCCCCGTTCTGTCGACCAAGAGCGTGGACCAGTTCCCGGCGGGGACCGACGCGCTCGGCAACGTCGTTTTCAAGGACCCAGGGGCCGGGCGTCCGATTGACGCCTACGTGGAAATCAACACCACCGCGCTCGCGTCGGGCGGAGCGGCAACGCTCCAGGTGGAGCTCATCATGGCGGACGATGCGGCGTTGAGCAGCAACGTCGTTTCGCTCCTCCAGTCGGCAGCCATCGCCAAGGCGTCCTTGGTGGCTGGCTACCGCTTCCGGCTGGGGCGGGTGCCGAACGGAGCCACCAAGCGCTACTTGGGGTTCCGTTACACCATCGCGACGAACGACTTCACCGCCGGGGCGTTGACGGCGGCGCTGGTCCCGTCCGAGGCAGCGCAGAGCGGCGTTGCTGACCCCGTGTAGTTGAGACTGATGTTCCCCTGGGCCGGTCGCCCCCTCTTCCGGCCCGGGGGATTTTCTTAAGAGGGTCCATGACTCCACGGAGGACACCATGGCCGAAGCAGCGAAGCGGCACCTGAAGTACATCACCGGACCCATCAACCACTTCTACGCCGGACAGCTGTACACGCCGGGCTCTGAAATCTCCCTCCCCGTGACGCTGGCGCCGTCGGTGCTGTGGAAGGGGACCGACGAGGCGTCGACGGCGATGGTCGAGGCGGCGAAGGCCAAGGCCGCGGTGGTGGCCGCCCGCTCGATGTCCGCGGAGGCGCAGCGCAAGGCCGCGGAGGCCCGCGCCGCCCAGGCCGAGAAGGACGCTGCGGCAGCCGAGAAGGTGGCGTTCGATGCCGTCGCCAAGGCCGAGGAGCTCTCCGGCGTGAAGTTCGAGACGGCCGTCCAGCCCGACCCTGGGCCATCGGTCGCGCCCACGGAGCAGGCGACCACGATGTCGGAAATGACTTCCAAGCCGGCGGCCAGGGCCTTCCGGCGTCAGACGTAAACCCAAGCAAGGAGGCCGTAGATGCCCAAGTACAAAATCAGCGCGCCGTACTTCGACAAGGACACCCAGCTTCACCCTGCCGGCAGCATCGTCGAGTTGGACGAGAAGGACGTGCTCGGCCAGGACGGCAAGCCCCCGTCCGGGTGGGTCAAGGTCGAGGACGAAGTCAAGGCGGTGGCGGCGAAGGTCGAGGCCGCCGTCGAGTCCGTTGTCGACAAGGTCGGCAGCGTCTTCGGAAAGCGAAAGTAGGACGTGGCCGCGGACATCGACATCGCCAACCTTGCGCTTGGGCGCATCGGCGTCCGCAGCTTCATCTCCGCATTCACGGACAACAGCGAGAACGCGGAGGTCTGCAACCAGTTCTATCCGCTCATCCGCGACAAGGTGCTCTCGTCGTTCCCGTGGGCCTTCGCGCAGAAGCGGGCGCCGCTCGCGCTGCTGACGCAACCGATGTGGAGCGTGGCCACCACCTACGCCCTGAACCAGCAAGTCACCTACGACGCCACCGGAAAATTCGTGACGTCGCTCGTCGCCGGCAACGTCGGCCACCAACCCACCGGCACCGCGGACGCTTTCTGGTCGGCGGCGAACCCACAAGCACGGCCGGGCTACGCCTTCATGTACGCGCTGCCGCCGGACTGCATGATTGCCCGCTCGCTCTACACCGGCACGCGCACACCCATCGCGGACCAGCGCGCGCCGTTCATCGTGGAGGTGAGCGATGACTTGACGACGCCGGTGTTGCTGACCGACCAGGCGTCGGCCGAACTCATCTACACCGCCAAGATTACGCAGCCGACCAGCTACCCCCCGGCCGTGGTGGACGCGATTGCCTGGGCCCTCGCCATCGAGCTTGCGACGACTCTGCGCGTGGACGTGGCGTTCCGTGAGCGGGCGGAGAAGAACTACCAAGAGGCGTGGACCCGGGCGGCTGCCGTGGACATGAACCAGGGCAACGAGCTCGAGCCGCAGTCCGAAATCATCTCCTCTCGCGGCGACAGCTACCCCTGGCCGTTCCAGGGCCGCATTCCGCCGTGGTGGGGCCTCTAGGCCGTGCCGAGCATCCGCCAGGCAAGCTTCGCTGGTGGCGAGCTCTCCCCGTCGCTGTACGGGCGGAGCGACTTGGCCAAGTACGCGGTGGGGCTCGCGCGTTGCCGGAACTTCGTCATTACGCCGCAGGGGCGGGCGCTGAATCGGGTGGGGACTACGTTTTTCGCTTCGGCCAAGTACGCTGGCCCAACGCGCATCATTCCGTTCATCATTGACGAAAACACCTCGTACATCATCGAGCTTGGCGCGCTCTACATGCGTATCTACCGGACTGCGCACACCGGCGGCGGAGGCGGTGGTTCAGCGTACGTCGAAATTGCCACCGCCTACCTGAACGGAGACCTGTTTCAAATCAAGTACGCCCAGCAGGGCAACGTCATGACGCTGGTGCATCAGAACTACCTGCCGCTGGAACTGACATGGGGCGGCAACGACTCGTCGTGGACCTTGCTCGGCATTGCATTTGACCCGCCGCAACCGCACTACCTCGGCGACGACGGCGGGGGCGGCTACAAAGCGCAGGGGCCATTGGGCGTGGCCGACAACCAACTCTCATCGAACGCCTCCGGCGTCTCGCGCTACGGAGCACCGGCGCCGGTGGACTCCAAGAAGTGGCAGTACCAGATTACGGAGGTCGGCCGCTACAACTCCGGCAACAGGAATGGAGTCGTGTTTGAGTCGGCGCCGGTGGCGGTGACCAAGTCCGGCGTCTTTGGTGACGGCGATGCGCGCGGTCCATTCGCGCTCTGGACGCACGGGGCAACCTATGCGGCAAACGCCTACGTCAGGACCGACTACAACAACCTTATTTTCCAGAACACTAGCGGCGGCAACAGCACGGGTCAGTGGCCGCTGACCAACCCTGGCGTGTGGACGGTGGTCGGAGGGGTCGGTCACGGCAGGGGCGCCGGGACGACGCTTCCGTTCCAGTTCCCGCGCTCTCCGTACACGTTCTATCCAGAGAATTGCCCGTACTGGGCCTTCCAGGGCGCCTACACGGCGAACCCGGGCAGTATCGTAACCATCCCTGGGGCCGAGCCGCGCTACTGGGTTTGCATTGCAGACGACCCGGTGTCCGTGGATCTGCCGCCAAACAACCCGACGCATTGGGTCGGCCCGTTCGGACCGCAACTGCTCAGCTGGCACAACCAAGACGGCGCCGAGGCCGACCCAGGATGGAACCTCGTGGCCAACAACGTCTACGCGGGCGTGCCAGGAACCATGGGCCTACTCGGCACCACCACGGACCGGAGTTTCGTTGACTACGGCGACGACCCAGACTTTGCCTCCGGGCCGCCGCAGGGCCGCAACCCGTTCAAGCTGTTCAAGGCCGATGGCTCGTTGCTGACCACGGAGAACCCGTCGGTGGTCTCGTTCTTCGAGCAGCGGCGTCTGTTCGCCAACACCTTCTCGCGACCCGGCTGGCTGTTCGGTTCCAAGGTCGGAGACTTCTCGAACTTCGACGTTCACACTCCTGGCGTCGACAGCGATGAGTTTGAGTTCCAGCTGGCAAGCCGCGCGCGCGAGGCCATTCGATCCATCCTCACCAAGGAGCAGATGCTCATCTTTACCACCGGCGGCCTGTGGGCGGTGACCGGCAGCCAGGGCGGCCCCGTGACGCGCTCCGACATCGTGGCGCGCAAGCAGTCCGAAATCGGCGCCTCGTGGCTGGACCCGCTGCTCGTCGGCGACACCGCGCTATATGTCAAGTCGCTCGGCGCAGGAGTCATCGAGACCGCGTTCGACGTGCTCCGAAACGCCTACCACGCCAACGACCTTACCATTCTGGCGCGGCACCTGTTCGAGGGCTTCTCAATCGTCGACTGGTGCTACCAGCGCGAGCCCTACTCGACCATCTGGGCGGTGCGAAGCGACGGCGTCCTGCTCTCGCTTGCGTACGTGCGGGACCATGACGTGTGGGCATGGTCGTGGCACACCACATCACTGCCGAGCGACAACCCAACGGCCGCGCTGCTGCCGCCTGGATTCCCGGGCAAGAACGCCTTCGAGTCTGTCTGCTCGGTCCCAAACTCAGTCACCGGGACTGACGACGTGTACGCGGTGGTGCAGCGAGTCGTTCCGAGCAGCGGTGGGGCCATTCTCAGGTACATCGAGCTGATGGGGACGCGCGTTCTGGCTCAGCTGTCGACGCAGACGCCGCCGTTCCTGGACTGCGCCAAGACCGTCCTGGCCGGAGGGGCCACGGTCATTCCTGGGTTCTCGCACCTCGCCGGGCAAGTCGTCATGGCGGTGATCGACGGGAACGTCGTCGGCCCATATACCGTCTCGCAGGCCGGCACCATCGACGTCTCCGACAGATATCCGGACGGCCCCGGTTTCACCGGGCCGTACGCCATCATCGCCGGCATCCCGTTCTACTCCGACATCCAAGACTTGGACCTGGCCTCGCCAGCCGCGGAGCTCCGGACCAAGCGTAAGAACGTACGCCAGGTGGTGGTGGACTTCATCGGCACCCGCGGCATCTACGCTGGGCGCGACCCTGCGCACCTTCGGCCGTACGTTCAGCGCCAGGTGTCGGACTCATACAACCCGCCGGGCGCAGCGTCGGGTCAGGCCATCATCCCCATCGGTGGCGACTGGGAGCAGGACGGCCGGGTGTTCATTCAGCAGAAGGATCCGCTGCCCGTCGAAATCATCGGCATCACCCGCCAGGTGGAGCTTGGTAATGACGTTTGAGCTCCGCGACGCCACAGAAGAGGACTGCCTAGCTGTGGCGTTGAACATGCGCGAGGCCGACGCCGCGGAGGTGTTGGCCTCCGGCGGCTACACGCCCAAAGACGCCGTCCTGACGTCGTTTGGCTTGAGCCACGAGACATTCGCGGCGGTCGTCGACGGCGAGGTGTTGGCGGTGTGGGGGGTGGCCCCGCTGAACATCCTCGACGGCGCCGCGGTGGTGTGGATGCTCACCGCCAAGGCGCTGGAGAAGTGGGCGCTGTTCTTCCTGCGCAAGTGCCGCGCGGAGGTCCGACGACTGCTCCAGCATTGGCGAGTCCTACTGAACGCCGTCGACGCCCGCTACACCAAGGCGCTGCGCTGGGCGAAGTGGCTGGGGTTCGAGGTACTGGACCCGGCACCGTTCGGTGTGGCCGGCCTACCGTTCCACGTCATCGTCCTGAGGGCTCCGGATGTGTGAGCCGGCCACCATCTCCATGGCCATCGGCGTCGGCGCATCCATCGCCGGGGCTGCGACCAAGGCCGTAGGCGAGGCCCAGGCCGGCGCCGCCGGACTCGAGGTGGCGCGGCAGAACGGGCTTATTGCCCGGGCCGCAGCGCAGTCGGCCATGGAGCGCGGCAACTACCAGGCGGCCATCACCACCGCGCGAGGCTCAGAGTTGCTCGGCAAGGAACGCGCGGCTTACGGAGCCTCCGGCGTGGTGGCGAACAAGGGCTCCCCGCTCGACGTCATGGCCGACACCGGATTCATCACCGGCATGGACGCAACCACCATCCACAACAACGCCGCGCGGGAAGCGTGGGGGATGACGCAGGAGGCTCAAGCCGGCGTCCAGCGCGCGCAGTACGCGAAGCAGGCGGCGGACTTCAGCGCCGGGTCGACGCTGCTCACCGGGGCCACCGGCATCGCCAGCGGACTCCTCGACTACTCGGGCGGCTTCAACGGGCTGAACAAGAAGCAGCAGGCGCTGGCGCAACCCGGCTCGATTCAGGACGCGAAGGCGGCGGGGCTCGCATGAAGGTCCCCGCCCTCGAATTGCCGGACGTCTCGCCGAACGTCCGCCCGACGCCGTTCCAGCCAGCGCCTGGCCCGGACTCATTCGGCGCCCAGGTCGGCGACGCGCTCCAGCGCACCGGGGCGGTCGGGATGCAGTTCGCCACCCGCGAGCGCGAGCGACAAGACGCCTTCAGGGTGGCTGACGCGCAGCTGGAGCTTCAGAAGAACATCGAGACGCGGCTGCACGACCCCAAGACTGGCTTCCTCGTCGCCCGCGGCAAGGACGCAATGGACACCGCGCCGGTGCGCCAGGGCGTCAACGACGACTACCAGAAGACGCTCGACGGGCTCTCCAGCGACCTCCAGAAGCGGATATTCCAGCAGCGCGCCGGTCCCATCGTCGAGGCGGCCAACCGGATTGCCGAGGACCATTCCGCGCAGCAGATTCGGGCGGTGCATGAATCGAATGCGGCGGCGCAAGAGACTCTCGCGCTTGAGTCCATCGCCAGGGACAACAGCCAGGCGAACGTGGCGATGCACGTCAATGCGGCCCGCGGTCCGCTCGCGCTCTACTGGGGTCACGACCAGGGCTACACCAACGACGGCGTGAAGGCCAAGATCAACGAGTTCGAGCGCAAGGCGTACAGCAAAGCGCTTGATGGGTACCTGAATCGACCGTACAACCCAGACGGCACTGGCGGCCCGAACGTGGCCGGAGCGATGGACTACATCGCCAGCGATACCGGCGGCGGGGCGACCGTGCGCGACAAGTTGGGGACCGCGCTGGAGGATTACCAGAAGAAAATCAACGAAGCGCTGAAGGGCTCGAGCGTTGGCGTCCAGGCCGAGAAGGCGCTGGCCGGCGTGAAAACTCTCCAGGGCGGCCTGATGGACGAAGTGGACGCCAACAACAGAATCCGCGCCGTGCCGTTCGGGCCGCTGCACGAGGCCATCCAGAAGGAGGCGAATCAGATCGTCGCCGACCACAACCGCGCCGTGCTGCACAACGAAGAACAGACCATGGGTGGGCTCGGCAAAATCATCGAGGCCAACGGCGGGCACATCGAGAAGGTCATGGGCACGACCGACTACGACAGCCTCACCAAGGCCGGGCAGGACAAGTTGTGGACCCGCGCCGAGGCCATCAAGAAGCGAATCCGCACCGACTACAACGCCGAGCAAACGAGCGACCTTCACAAGCGCACGCTGGCTCGGCAGCAGCAGAAAGACGAGTACGAAGCAGCGTCAGCGAAGCTCCGGCTGATGGACCCGCAGGAGGCCAAGGATGCGGACTTGTCGGCCGCGTTCCCCGATGTCGATCCGCAGAAGTGGATGCCGCAACTCCAGCTCGACCAGAAGAAGATCAAAGACCTCTACGACAAAGGCCAAGGCGAAACGCTCGGCAGGCTGAAGGATGAGGCCAAGGCCCGGGCGGCGGAGATGCACTACTCGCCGGACAGGGCGAAGCGCCTCGAATCCGACATGACGCTTTGGTTCATCAACCACCACGACGACAACAGCGGCAGGGGACCGACCGACAAGGAAACCAAGGCCGCGTTCTCCGAGAAGATGGGGATGGAGAAATCAACGATCGGCGGCGTTGAGATTCCATTCACTGCCAAGCCGAAGTTCGAGCGCGAGCCGGAGATCTCCAAGACTGCACCGGCTGCCGCGCCAAAACCCACCCGCAAGCTCTCCGGCGGCGTCTGGTACATCCGCGGCCCGAACGGCGAGGCGGTCAAGGACCCCAACCAGGCGGCGCAGTAGATGGCCTCGTTCGACGACCTGCCGGAGGACGCGCCCCCAGCGCCGAAGTTCGACGACCTGCCGGAGGACGCGCCGACCGACCCAGCGCCCGCCGCCGGCAAGCTCCTCGCCTTCCGCCATGAGCACTCCGACCTCGAGCCGCGCCTGCAGGCCGACGTGCTCAACTACAGCAAGGCGGCCGGACTCGACCCAGACCTAGTGGCCGAGAACATGGATGGCGTGCGCAAGGCCGTCGGCGCCGGGGCGGTCAACTGGGAGCTGCTGGCGCAGCGGGCCCCGGTCCTGGCCAAGTTCCTGACCGAGAACCCGCGGGTTCAGGCGATGCTGCGCGACACACCCGCGGAGCACGAGCGGCTCCAGCGGCTGGAGTGGGCGAACCAGTTGCGCCAGGAGACGCAGCGGCTGCTCAAGGAGGGCGGCGAGTCGGCCAACATGGGCGCGTTCAAGCGCTGGGCTGACGAGTCGACGAAGACATCGCCTCTCCTGCACGCCATCGGCAGCGCGTTTCAGAACGTCATCACCCCCGGCGTCCAGAAGGCCCAGCGCTTCGCCGCTGACGAGGTGGAGGACTTCGGCCGCTCGCTCACGGCGCTGTCCGGCATCACCGACGCGAACGGGATGCCGTCGACCGACCCCTACGGCACCGCCAAGTTCATCGCCAAGAACTACCTGAGCGGCGGCTCGGACGAAGCCACGGAAATTACCCAGCGCAGGCTGCTCTCTGCGGTCCTCGGTGAGCAAGCCTACCGGAAGACGCCACAGGAGGACCGCGACCTCGCCGAGCGCGCACTGGTGTCCAGCCTCGGCAACTGGGGGGCCTACGGCGTCAACTTCGCCGTCGACGCCCTGCCGTGGTTCATGGCCCCCGGCGTTGGCTTGGCGGAGAAATACGGAACGTCAGCGGAGTGGGCGGCAGCGCGGGCTGCGTCAACCGTCGAGATCGGCCCGTGGCTGGCGCCCAAAGGCTCACAGCTGGTCGCCCAGAAGGCCGCTGCCCTTGCGGCCCGTCACCTTGGTGCCGGCGTCGAGATGGGGGGAATCAGCGCCCTCATCAACACCAACGAGAACGAGGCGCCGTGGGAGTCGTTTTGGCACGGCTTCCAGGGCGGGGCGGTGCTCCACGGCGTCCTGGGCGAGGCCATCCCGACCATCGCCCACGGCGTCGGCAAGGCGGGCGAGCTGTGGAATTACTCGCCGAAAGGGTGGCTCCAGTCGCCGGAGAGCGTGGACCTCGCGCGCCTTGGGCTGTTCGCGCACGACGCCGACAGCGCCGCGGCGTCGACGCTGCGCACGGAGGCCCCGGAGTCGTTCAAGGAGTTGGTAAACCACCTCAACCGCAAGGATCCAGACCGGGCGCCACCCGCTCGCGAACCGGAGTTCAAGGGCCAGCCGGCGACATGGCAGGAGACGGGAAGGAGGCTCGGCATATCTGGCGCCTTTGATCCGCCAACAGTGTCCTTCCCCGTCGAGCGCTGGAACGAGTATTTCCAGAGCAAGAAGCTGAACCCGATGGAGCAGGCGGCCAAGGCGGGCGCGTCTGACTCCTATGAGGAGGCCAGCCGCACCGGCGGCGACATCACCATCAGCAAGGCCGACTACCTGACCCACATCGCCGGCACCGAGCACGCCGCTGGGCTGCTGGAGGACACCAGGACTGCGCCAGGTACGGCTACGATGCGCGAACGGTCGGAGGCGCAAAAGGACGTCCAGGCACAACTCGAGCAGGCGGCGAAGGAGCGGGGGCCACAGTTCGAGGAGGAGAAGGATATCGTCCGACAGGCCATCAAGGACCAGGTGCTGGCCGCCGGTCGGACCGAGGCCGAGGCCAACCAGATCAGCAAGCTGGTCAGCGAGTTCACTGCGGCCCAGGCACTGAAGCGTGGCATCGGCGTGGGCGACGCAGCCAGGGAGGGAAAGATCCACCGGCTCATCATCGAGGGCAAGAATGGCTCGGCGCCAGCGACGGAGGCGCTGAGACAGCTGGCGCACATCACTTCGGCCCCGGAGCGCACTCGACAACTCGAGGAACTCACGCCGTCCAAGACAACCGCCAAGCTGGCCGAGGAGGCCTACCGGGACCCAAACACCGGCCTGCCGAACGAGCGCGCGGCGAAGCTCACCCCCGCGCCGCCGGACAAGCCGTTGACGGTCTACGCGGAGGCCGAGGGGCAGAAGTCCGTCAACACGGAGCTTGGCGAGGGCGCCGGCGACCTGCTCCCGCGGGCCGCAGCAAACGCGCTATCCAAGACTGGCGCAACCGACCTGGCCCGCGTCGGCGGCGGCTTTTCGTTCCACGTGGAACACGAGGGCGAGCTTGAAAGCGTCCTAAAGAAGGCCAACGAGGAGATGGCCGCGAAGGGGCTCGGCGGTTTCGCCATTACCGGCAAGACTGGCGAGACGTTCGAGCAGGCGCTCAAGGCGCACGAGGACTGGCGCGATGCCGAGGTTGCCGCCGGGCGCCGCGCAAACTCCAGACCGCCGAAGATCGACGAGAACGGAAAGCCCACCATCGGCGAGGACGGCAAACCTGAGCTTCTGCCTCCCGAGAAACCGAAGGGCATCAAGGGCGAAATGAAGGACATCGTCTGGCCCACCGAGAAGCCAGCCGTGGCGATGCCGCCGCACCTCACGGAGCAGTTCGAGCCGATGGGGACCAGGCAGCGGGTGGAGCGCGCCTACGTCGAACCCGAGGGCGTCTACAACCTGGCCGGGCGTCAGGCCCTCACGCGCAAGGCGAACCAGGCCATCATGGACGTCGCCAGGTTTGACGAGATCAACAAGACGCATGGGCGCGAGGTTGGCGATGCCGTCATCTCCGCCATCAAGAAGCTGGCGGCCGACATGGGCGGCACCGACATCACAATCTCGCATTTACATGGGGATACGCTGGTTGGAGAGCACGACGACCCGGCGCTGCTTGGGCGGTGGGTTGCGCGTTTCGAGGAAAGGCTTAAGAATGAGGGTGTCCAAGTAACGGTCGACGGCAAGCCGGAGACCATCAGACTGGGGTTGCACTATGGAGTCGGAAAACTCGGGGAAGCAGGACGCGAACTCGAACACGCCGAAGCAGACCTCCAACGGAGAAAGAAGCTACCTAAGCCTGGACGAGTTCCTGGCGCTCCCGAAGGGGGCGGTAGTGAAGGTGGTGCAGCCGACCGAGGAGGAGCGGGCGGAGCGCCGCCGTCGGTGGGCCAGGGAGGACGCGGCGGAGGAAGAGTTGCTGCGCCGGCGGGCTATGGCGGCGAAGAGCGGGCCGCCTACCTCGACGCAGTAGACTCAACGCAGAAGTGGATTGACGGCCTGCGGTCGCGCAAGGCGCAGACCCAGGAGTATTTCGACTACCTGACCGGCAGCAGCGACACGCGCCCGGCGACGCCACGCGACATCGAGCAGGATGTCAACGCGCGCATTGGCGTGGGTGTTCGCGAGGGCGAGGAGCAGTTCGCAGCAACGGCGCACGAGGAGCGACCGCTTGCTGGGCCGCGCAGGTTCGGAGAGGAGCCGTCGGCGCTGAAGAAGGCGCGGCTTGGGCGACAGCTGCCGGCGGGCGAGTTCGCGGGGCTGAACTATAGGCAGTTGGAGCAGGGGGCTTGGCACGGGTCACCGCACGACTTCGAGAACTTCAGCCTGCACGCAATCGGCACCGGCGAAGGCCACCAGACGTACGGGTGGGGCCTCTACTTCGCTGGCGAGAAGGCGGTGGCCGAGCACTACCGGCACGCGCTCACCGGCAGCGCCCCGCTCCAGATATTTGGCAAATTTCCGTCACCCGACGATCCCGTACTTGGCGCCATCGCCTCCGGCCTGGAGATCGAGATGGCGAGGCCAGGGGCTGACGCGCTTGGCGCCATCAGGAACGTGAAGGCCGACGTTGAGCGATCAATCGCCCACTACGATGAGCGGATCGCCAAGACCAGCCCTCAGTTCGTCGGCACGATAGAAAATTACTCCAAGACCCGCGAGCGATACGTCAAACAGCGCGACATCCTCGACGCAATGAAGCCAGAGGACATCAAGACGCCACCACGAGGATCGCTCTACGGCGTTGAACTACCCGAGCACGGCGAATTGCTCGACTACGACAAGCCGATCAGCGAGCAGTCTGAGCAAGTCCGTGCGGCCGCCGATGCGCTGGTCAAGGAGCACTCGGGTTATCCGGCCAACGAGGTGGAGCGCGGTGGAAAACCGCCTCCGTACCCGAGCGCCAGCGGAGAGCCGTACCAAGGATTTGCGACGTTGGCCGACGCCAATGGCTCCGAATTTTACGACTACCTCGTCGAGAAGACAGGATCGCCGCAGGCCGCATCCGAGGCCTTGCGCGCCGCCGGCGTGCCCGGCCTGAAATACCTCGACCAAGGCTCCAGAGCCAAAGGCGAGGGCACCCACAACTACGTCATCTGGGATGACAGGCGCATCTCCATCACCAGCAAGCTCCATCAGGAGCCCCTGGGCAACATCGAAGGCAAGCCGGCCACGTTCAAGCCAGAGGAGGACGACACCGGCCCCCGCGGCTCCATCGTCCTGGAGCCGAACCCGACCACCGGCAGCCCGGACTGGTACCGCATCCGCCTGTCAGCGACGGCTGACAAGTCGACGTTGCTGCACGAAATCGGCCACGCCCTCTCATGGTCGATGCACGAGCTCGCGACCTCCGCCGCTGCGCCGGAGGGGATGCGCGCAGACTACAAGAACCTGCTCGACTGGATGGGCTACGACAGCCCCGAGGCCCGCGCGGCTGAGAACCTGGAGCGCGACACCATCGGCAGGAAAGGCCCCGAAGCCGGCGAAGGAGAGGCGGCCAGGGCTCAGGAGATTGCGGCCAAGGAAGAGAAGTTCAGCCACGCCTTCGAGATGTACGCCCTTGAAGGCAGGTCCCCCGGCAAGCGCCTCTCGCGCGTCTTCTCGACGCTCCGGCGCTGGATGCTTTCAATTTACAAGGGCGGCCTCTCCGACATCGAGGAGCAGTACCGCGCGAACTACGGCCACGCAGTCCTGCTCTCCGACGAGGTCCGCGGCATCTTCGACCGGATGCTCTCCCATGACGACGCCCTTAAGAAGGCGCGCGCGGACAGCGGAATAACGGAGCCAGATATCTCCAAGATGTCACCATCCGAGCGCGAGGAACTCCAGCGCGCCAAGGCCGACTCCCAAGCCTCGGCCGAGATGGAGATGGCGGCGGAGGCCAAGAAGCAGCAGACCGCCATCGAGGCCGACCGCGAGACGTTCCGCGACGCGGCCGAGAAGCAGCTCGACTCCGACCCGCGCTACCGGGCCTGGAACTTCCTCCAGAATGGCGCCGTGCCGGATGGTGCCGCCGAGGCCCTGACCCACGAAGGCAAGCCGGTGAAGCTGAACCGCGCCGACTTCGTGGAGCGCTTCGGCCCCGAGGCGGCCGCCAAGATGCCGCCGGGCTCGCTCAAGAAGGGCGGGGCCCCGGTGGACGCCGTCTCCACGGCGCTGGGCTTCGAGTCGCCGGAGTCGATGAAGGAGCAGCTGACCAAGCTCGAACCCAGAGACGCGGCCATCGAGCGCCTAGCGCAGCAGCAGATTGACGCCAAGTATGGACCGGAGGCGAAGCGCCTGGCCGAGTCGGCAATGTCCGCGGCCCACAACGACGACGAGCTCAACGCTGCCGTCCTGGAGAACCGGGCGAAGGCGAAGGAACTGAACCCCGCCGCTGCCGCCAGGGCGCAGTTGCTCGACCCGAAGCTCGAGCGCGGCAGCGTGGAGCGCCTGGTGGGCGAACAGTACGTCGAACAGATTGACCCGGAGAAGTACGCCCGTGCCGAGCGCAAGCAGGCGCAGCTGGCGGCGAAGCTCGAAGGCAAGGGCGACCACGAAGGCGCTGCCGAGGCGCGCGAGAAGCGAATCCTGAACAAGATGCTATACATGGAGTCGCGCGACCAGAGGCTGGCGCTCGAGGCGGCCGAGGATTCATTTTCCAACGTCAGCGACCGCGTCCGCGGCAGCCTGGGCAAGGCGGACCCCGCATACCGGGACGTCCACGACGCCATCCTGGCTGCGGTCGGTCTCGGCAATTCTCCGCCAGACGGTTCCGCCACTCTGGACCACATGCTCGATGTGGCCGAACGCGCTGGCCAGGATATGGATTTCGACGTTGACGCGGTGCGCAAGTTGCTCGCCAGACCGAAGGAATGGCGTGGGTCGCTCACTGTGGACGAGGCCAATAACGTCGTGGATGCGGTGACCAATATCCGTGCCGCCGCGAAGGCATCGCTGGAGACGGAGGCGGCCGGTAGGCTGGAGACGCGGGCGGCCCTGAACGCCAGGCTTATCGAGCGCGTCAAGAGCAGGCCAGAGTTGCCGTTGCCGGCCGAACAGCGCTCCAACCGCGGGCTCGCCGAGAAGTCGCGACTCTTTGCTCAGTCGGCCGACGCCATGCTGCAGGACCTCGAAACCATCGCCTTCTCCCTGGACGGCGGCAACACTGGTCCGTGGCATGAGGTGTTGGTCGATACGTACAAGGCGAAGAGAGACATTGCCGTGGGCCTCACCGAGCAGACCATGAAGCCGCTGGAGGACGCATTCGAGCGTCTACCGAAAGACATCCGGCGAAAGATGTCTGAACCAGTGGACCTTGGCGGCCTACCAACGACGATGTTGCCGAGCGGCAAAAGGCTCGTCGACAACCGCACAAGGTCGACGCTTTGGTCGATGCTGCTTAATTGGGGATCGGAGGGTAATCGCCAACGCCTGGCCGATGGCAGGAAGTGGGACCGCGGCATCATCGAACAGAAGCTCGGACAGCTCACTAAGTCCGAGTTGGACTTCCTGCAACTGACGCTGAATCAGGTCAACGGCCTGTACTCGCCGATGGCCGACGTTCACGAGAGGGAGACGGGGCTGAGGCCCAAGAAGGTGGAGGCCGAGCCCATCCATTTGCGACTGTCTGATGGCTCTACGTGGGACGGAGCCGGCGGATACCACCCGGCAAAGTACGACAAGCGCGGCAGCGACGTTGGCAGGAAGCAGTTCGCCGAGGACGCCAAGAGCGTGGCCGATGTCTTCCCTGACGCCTACTACCGACCAGGCATCTCAGCGTCGTTCTCCAAGAAGCGAGCGGCCGCTGTGACGGATCAGCCGATTGACCTTTCATGGAACATCGTCGGGAACCACATCTCGCAAGTCATCCACGACATCGCCTACAGGGGGTACGTTAAAGACCTCGCCAACATCTTCCTCGACCCACAGGTCAAGGCGGCGCTCGACGAGCACTGGGGCGAAGGTTACTCCGCCGACCTAATTCCAAGACTTCAGAGGCTCGCCGGTCAGCAGGTTCTGTCGATGCCAGAGGGCCCTGGCGGGATGCTCGAGAAGGCGACGTCAGCATTAAAGGGTCCGTACGCGGTGCATGCCGTCGGATGGAGCCTCAAGTCTGCCCTCGGCGTTACGACGGACTCGCTCATGGGCATAGTGAGCGGCAGGGTGCGGCCGGACTACTTGGCGACGTCGCTTGCGAAGTATTGGGTGCCATTCAAGGGCACCACGATGCGAGAGCAGGCCCTGGCCAACTCGTCCGAGCTACGCTTCCGCGACTCGACCCACGACAACAACATCATGAAGCTGACCAGCAGCTTCGCGGATGGGGCCACTGGCCTGAAGTCGGTCTACCGGAGCGTAGCCGATACCGCGTTCTACCTCCACCAGGTCGTAGACCGCATGACCGGAACGGCCACGTTCGACGCCAAGCTTCGGCAGTCTCTCGATGAGGGGATGTCGCTCGACGAGGCTCGGAGTGCGGCGAACGCTGCCGTGGCCGAGGTTCTGCCTAGCCTGGACCCGCACGAGAAGCCGGCCATTCTGACCGACAAGCGTGGCCTCGGGGCGCTCATCTTCATGTACAGCTACACGTCCAAGCTCTACAACATCAACCGGCGCGCGGCCGAGGCGATGTATTTGGCGGCGCACGGGGCGAGTTCCGATGGCCTGACCGCCGGTCGGGCAGCAGCAGGGTTGGCCGGAACGATGCTCGGCACGGTCTTGGTCGATGGCATTGTCTCGTCCATCCTCCGCGGCCGCGGACCAGGCAAGGACGAGGAGTGGGGGCACTGGACGCTGAACCGACTCCTGCTCACTGTCCCGGAGACCATTCCGCTCATCGGCGATGCGCGTAGCGGCCTTGGCGCCCTGCTAGAAGGCAAGCACATGCACTTTCAGACGCTGCCGGGGCTTGAGTTCGCCGAGAACGGCATCAACAAGCTGGTCGACAAGCTCCACGACAAGGAAACGCCAGAGAGCCTGAATGCGTTCTGGAAGACCGCAGAGAGCATGGCGGGGTTTCTGAGCGACCCGCTATTCGCATCTGTCCACTACCTCGGCGGCCTGGATACCGGCGAGAGCGAGCCCCGCGGACCTTTCGACGTGGCCGGGGGCGCCATCTACGGGCAGACCAAGAAGCGGCGCGAGAACCCGCTCACCATGATTCAGGACGCAGTTAGCGGTGGCCGGGAGTGAGTCGTTTGGAAAAACTCCCCAGTTTCTTCAATGCTCACATAGGAGGGTGAAAATGCGTCGACTCGTCGGACTTCTCGGGGTGGCGGCGCTGGCGGTGGGCGGGTACGCGCTCGCCCAGCCCAGCAGCGTCACGGTGTTCGACTCGGCCTCCACCATTGGCCTTAAGAGTCTCGGGCTGCCGACCTTCCTCGGGTGCATCAACAGCCAGGACGCGGGGCCACAAACCAACTACACCACGAGCATCCCGTTCAGCACCGGCGGCCTGAACGGCAAGACCCTGCTCCTGTCGCCCGTCGCCGGGGCGGGCGCCATCCTGCCGTCCACCACCGACGGCGGTACCTGCGGCTTCGGGCGTACCAATAAGGGCGTCCCCCTGGCATCCCAGGAGCGGGTTGTGGTGAGCGGCATCATGTACCCATACCTGTGCTGGGTCCCCGGGACGTGGTCCAGCAACCCCGCCACCGACGACCCGGACGGCGGCCTGTGCGTGTGGGAGCTCGTTCGATGAAATGCTTCGGGCTGGCGGCTGCGTTGTTGGCCGGCTCGGCGCTGGCCCAGGGGCTGACGTCCCCTGGGCTGAAGAGTAACGGCGTACCAAGCTCCGCAAAAGCGATCGTCGCCCCAGTCGCGGCAGTCGACTCCAACGGCGCGACGCTGTCCAACGGCAACTTCGCGCAGGAGTACGCAGATGGGACGCACCCCGGGATTGTGTCGACTTCGGCGCAGACGTTCGCTGGGGCCAAATCGTTCTCGTCGAGCCTATTGCCGAGCGGGAACTTCGCCCAGGATCTTGGCGGCTCCTCTAATATCTGGAACAACGTTTACCTGAACCAGGTTCGCGCGTCATCGTACTACGACCCAGCGAACGCCTATGGCATGGCCATCGGCGCGGGGGCCGGCAATGCTGTTCGTGTTTTCGGTAACGACTTCGATGGAGCCACTGCCGTCGGTGTGACGCTCGACAACAGCCAGACGCTAGCCAACGCAGGGGCCAGGTTGGTGTCTATTCGAAACAGCGGCTCCGAGAAGGCCTATTTCGACAAGAACGGTTCGCTGACGGTAACGCCTGGCGCCACAAATCTTACGGTGAGCGCCGGCAGCGTGGCCCAGGCCGGGGGATCCGACCTGAACATCACGACGGCCTCCGGGTCCATCAACATAACGGCCACCGGCGGCTCTGTTAAGGCCGGCGGCAGTCCGGTGCTCACGTCGTCGGATTGGGCGCTCGCCGCACAAACGAACCAGGCGACTGGGAGCGGCGTCATTCAAAAAATCACCGTCACGAACGCCGGCACGTACCGCTCATCCAACTTCGCGACCGACGTCACCGGCGTCGGCGGCGGCAATTTCGTGCTCAAGCTCTGCTCCGACGGGGCTACGTGCGCATCCGGCAACACGTTCACGACCTGCACCGTGGCGTGCGCGGCATCGGCGGACACCAACACCACCTGCACCGCCGGCTCGGCTACGACCTACTCGGCGGGCGCGACGCTCTCGCTTTCCATTTCGACGGCGTGCGCGACCACCAATCAAATCGGGACGTTTCTGGCCGATCTGACGACGCCATGAGAATCGCCATTCCAGTGCTTGTGTTTCTGTCGGCCTGCGCCGCGCTGAACCTCGGCTCTCATTCCCGAGACTGGCAGTATTGCTCTGGCCCTGACGACGGCGGTGACGTCACAACGCACCGAGCCGCAGAGCACCGTGACCTCCACTTTCGGCCGCCGAATTGTCGTCATTGGCCGGTGACCGCGCGGTGACGGTTGAGCGTACCTAGCACCACGCGGACGGTGCAGTACGCCGGCAACGGCGCCACCGTTGATTTCGCCGTCCCGTACCCGTTCCTCCGCGCACCGGACCTGGTCGTCACGGTCGCCGGGGTTACCAAGACCCTAAACGTCGACTACACCGTGGCCGGAGCGCACGCGCCGGGTGGCGGTGGCGGTAGCGTAACGTTCGGCGTGGCCCCTGGTTCCGGCGCCACCGTGATTATTTCCCGCGTTGTGCAGCTGGTGCAGCCGGTGTCCTTCGCGGCCAACGGTCCACTGAGCCCCGCGGTCCTCGAGGACTCGTTCGACACGGCCATGATGGCCGCCCAGCAACTCAGGGACGCTGACGGCGGAGGTGGAGGGGGTGGTGGTGGCGGTTCTGGTGGATCATCCGTCGCAAGCGTTACAAGCATCGCAGCGCTGCGTACGAACCCGGTGGCCACCAGTCCGTGCATCGTCCAGGGCTTCGCGAACCCAGGAGACGGCGGCGGCGGCGTTTTCTACTGGGACGCGGCGGGGCCGTCTGGCTACCTGGACGACAACGTTGGGGTCATCGTGAAGTCGTCGCTAACCGGCGCGGCATCTGGTCGCTGGCGGCGCGAAGGGTTCGCCAGCGCCCTCCGGCCAGACCTGTCGAACCACTACACCGCCGTACCGGCCAGCGGCGTTAACGTGAAGTGGTTCGGGGCGGTCGGCGATGGCCACACCGATGATACCGTCGCCGTACAGGCGGCATCGGACGCTGCGGCCGCGCTTGGCAACGACCTCTACAACCTCGTCGACCAGGCTGTTGGCTCGGGCCAGGGCGCCGTCGCCTGCGGCTTCCCGCCGGGCGTCTACCTCGTGAGCCGCGCCGCATCCGGCAACTGGGGCGTTCAGTTCTACCCGCGCGTCAACTACATCGGCCTCGGCGGTCACAGCTCGACCTTCCTCAAGACCGCTAGCACGACGATTGCCATCGTCAACTGGGCCGTGGCGGCATCGGTCATCCAGGGCTTCACCTTCCAGGGCGGCCTACACGCCATCGGCATGTACATGGTCGGCGATGGTCCAGCGCCCGGCTACCCGGACCCGACCGCCTACGGAAACGTCGCGGCGCGCATTCGTGACTGCGTGGTTGACAAGACCAACCCAGCGGCGGGCCCATGGCTCTGGCAGGCTTCTGGGCCGATCGCCGTCGTTACCTCTGGCTCCAACGGGCAGACGCTCCCGCAGGCGACCATTCACGTCGACAGCACGACGCAGTTCCAGAACGTCAGCCAAGACCTAACTGTCATCCATCAAGACGGAAGCACAGACAGCTTCCACGCTACCGGCATCACCTCCAACACGTTCACCGGAGGCACTGGCGGGTCTACAACGCTTCAGACTGGCGACGTCATCGTGAGGCCTGCGAATTGGAGGTCGGCGCAGCACACGCTCATCGTCGAAGACTTCCAGCACTTCGGTGCGCACATGTTCTGGGGAACGTTCGACTTCCTCACGTTCGTAAACGGGCACGTCGCGTGGGACTTCACGAATGCCGTCAACTCCAAGGACGGCATGCCGCTCGGCGTCTTCAATAGCTGTGGGTCCTGCGTGGTCAACAACGTCTCGGCGGCAGGCACGGGCTCACAGCCGGCTCGCGGCGCGCTCTTTGTCGGCGCTGGAGGCGAGTTCGACCTGGGCCAAACCGTCTGGAGCCAGAACGACGGACTCTGCTTCATCCGCCAGCAGGTCAAGCTGAATTGGTACCAGGGCGCCGGACGCGCTGCTGTTCCGATGCCGAACGAGGGCGTTGGCAACGTCATCAAGCTCGACAAATTTGCCGGGGTCTGCTCCTTCGGCGCGTTCTGGCTCGAGTGCATCGACTACATGCCGTTCAGCATCTCGATCAAGAACTGGGCCGACGGCTCCGCAGACTTCTACAACACGAAGGGAATTTTCATCGAGCGCGGGGTCTTCAACGCGGCCAACGCGAACCTCGACGTGCAGACCGACCTCTGTCACTTCGATACGGACGGCCTCCAGTTCGACATTCCTTTCAGCATCTGGATGGGCACAGACCCTGGACCGTCTGCGGCGCCGGTGCGGGCGAACTGCACCAACGTCACCGAACGCTTCACCACGAAGATGGTATCGGAGTACCAGAAGCACAGGGCGCTGGCGGAGTTCCAGCCGAACCTTGGGACCGCGAATTTCAACGACCAGACGCAGTACCGCATGCTCTTCACGAGCGAGACTGGGGCCAGCTACACCACGAGCGGCTACACGCTCCACCGTTCAACTGCGGCAAACCTCGGAGACCCGGGACCGTCTGCGATTATCTGGGGCGCGGCCGACTGGATGAGCGGCATCACGACGCCTGGCATCTACACGTTCTCGTTCTATTGCCTGTGCAACTGGGCCGGTAGCTGGGGCTTCAGCGTCGGGCCGCACGCGAATCACGGCCCGGACCAGTTCAAGTACGTAGGCGAGAGCCCGACTTCGCTTCAGCGGATTGAGTTTCCGTTCTACTACGACGGGTCAGGCAATTGGGTCGCACAGATTGCTCCGGCGGCTGCTCCGGCCACGGTTGTTGCGTGGGCGCCCGGATCTTACTCGGCAGGAGTCGAAGGTTCGAATACGCACGGGCAGCGCATCACGAAGGCCGGTAATCGGTATGTGTGCATCGCCGGCGGCACGTCGGTTGGTGGCCCCCCTGACGGCTCGACCGGGCACAACATCCAAGACCAATCTGGCGGCAGCTGCGCGTGGGACTACGTCGAGCCGGGCGGGACGTACACCGCGACCGGCGTGTGCGGCCTCTACATGATCAACCCCGGCCGAGGCGCAGCCCCGTTCATCCTCGGCGGGAGCGCTGGCGACGCGTCATTGAAGCCTGGTTTTGTTCCTGGCCTGTACTACGGAACGGCTGCTCCGACGCAGGGCACGTACAAGCACGGGGACATGGTATTCAACGTCAACGCCGTCAACGCAGGTGATGCCGCCTACTGGTACTGCACGGTCGGCGGCACTCCGGGCACCTGGAGGTCCGTCCTACTGGACTAGGCTCCGATGAGCGACGCGCCAACAGGACCGCAGTCGACCATCGGCTACCAGGGCAAGCCGCTTGGGCCAGAGCCGCACTCGGACTTCACGGTCGGCAAGTCCACCGGTGTAACCATCGGCCTGATGATTGCCATCATCGGCGGCCTCGGAGTGGCCGTCGCGGCCTGGGTGAACCACGAGACGCGCATCACCCGCGTGGAGGACTGGAAGCTCGAGATGCGCGACGACCTGAAGGAAATCAAGGCGGCCGTGAAGCACGAAAAGCGGAAGCCGGAGCTGCACGAGTGACGCCGTGGTTGATCCTCATCGGCGTGGTGGCGGCACCGTTCGTCATCTACTACTCGCACCGGCTGGTGATGTGGATCATCAGGAAGGCCCTGTGACGCTCAGCGACCGCCCGCCGGTGTTCAGGCCGAGCCGGAGTCTTCCGCTGACCTTCCCGAAGAAGCGAAGCCACGCTGGCGACGTTGCCTGGGTCGTCTTCATCTTCGCGATGGCGTTCGCGATTGACTACGTCGTCCTCTGGTGGCGCGGCTGATGTGGACCTTCTGCGTCCGCACCGGGGACCTCTCGCACGACGGCGCATGCATCGGCCGCGGCTACTCTGGGCACCTCGCCGGGTTCCGGAACCCGGACCTGCAGAGCGTCCACAACGTCGGTCCAATTCCTATCGGCGGCTGGACCATCCTCGGCCCGCCCTACGATACGCAGACGCACGGCCCGTACGTGATGCGGCTCGCGCCAGATCCGGATGTTGAACTGTACAGCCGGAGTGGATTTTTAATCCACGGCGACGTGGTGGGCCACGACCCTTCCAGCGACGAGCCAGGACCAGGCTCGGAGGGGTGCATCGTGATGGATCGACCCACTCGCGTCGCTATCTGGGAGAGCAACGACCGTAGGCTGCAAGTGGTGGCCGAACTCCCGGAGGACGCCATCACCCCCGTCACCGTCGTCGAACCCGTAGCCTAGGAGGTCCACCATGCCCGCAGTCGCTCCAGCAGCTCAGCCCGCAGCGCCCGCAGCAGACCCAGCGCCGGTCATTACTCCGCCGCTGCAAGACAAGGCTCTATGGGTCGGGCTGATCGGCCCGGTCGTGGCCGTCGGCGTGTCCAAGCTCAACCAGAAATTCGCGCTCGGGCTGGACCCGATGGCGCTGACCGTATTCGTCGCCGGCCTGTTCGCCAGCGCCGTCGCCTACATCTACTCGCACATCAAGGCCAGGACGGCGAAGGGCTTGGCGTCGATCGCGTCGGCGTCAAAGGGCTTTGCGCGCCTCGGGCTCATGCTGGCGCTGACCATTGGCCTAGCCGGCTGCGCCTACCTCAAGAGCCTCGGCGGGCGCGAGGTCGACTGCCTCCAGCACGACGGGTCGGCGCTGGTTGCGCAACTGTTGCCCGCCCTGCTGGGTCAGAACTGGGCGCAGGCGGTGAGCGACCTGGCGAGCTCCGACGAGGCGGTGTGCGCGCTGGAGGCCATTGCGGCGCCCCCGGTGGTCGGCGTTGGTGCCGGGGGCGGCGGCGGGAGCGTTCAGCCTGAGGCCAGAATTAAGGCGCAGTGCTGGCTCGAGGCGCACGGAGTGAAGGTCAAGGGGCCTTAGCCACCCCGCACGCCGTGCCGCTGGAGAGGTTCACGCTCCTCGCCATCGCCAAGAGAACGTCACGGAAGGCGGGGGGGTTGCGCTAGCAGCCTTCTTCCCGAGCCGCTCTCGGACTTCGCCAGATGCGACGTGGTTGCTGCACCAGGAAATGAGAGCCTTCGGTTTGCGCTTGCTCCAGCGCTCGACGAGCGCTGGACGAGTTCGCTGCGCCTTGAGGCAGTCGGTGCATCGGCAGTTTCCGTCGTGGGCTGGGCCGACATGCGCAACCGTTTCGTTGTCCGGCGTCGCGCCCCACCGTAGCGACGGTAGCTCGCTGACCCCGTAGGCATAGAGCCACGTCGCCTTCTTCGCCTTGTGTCCGTAGTGCCATTGCTCGACGTGGCAAGACCAGCCGCCGCAGATTCCGCGTTGCCAGCCGCCTTTGTCCTTCGGGATTGGTAGCCCGAAGTGCGCGAAAGCATCGGAATAAGCCGGGTGCTCCAGAACTCCGCCCCAACGGCGCAGCGACAGGAGTGCGGATTCGAAGCATCCGCCGTCGTCACCCTTCTTGTGGCCCCAGCGTTTCTCGACCAGTCCGGCCAAGCGACACCAGCGGGCACACGGCGGGTGCGCCACGACCGGCCACGGCCCAGCGTACTTCCGCGCGTCCCGGCGTTCGTCCCAAAGTTCCACGTCGGGAACTTGGGAGTAAGTTCCCTTCGGGTCGCAGAAGAGGACGGCGACTTTCACCTCCCACCATCCGCGCAAACGCAGGGGGTCATGGTTGGGCCTCCGTAAGCGGGTGCGTCTTGCACCACGCCTCGGAGTTGGCGCACATCAGCCAGCGACCACGCCCCATGCAGTAGTGGCAACGAAGGTTCGGTTCCGGGTCCATACAGCAACAACAGTCCTCGCCGCAGTCGTGACCGTCGATGCCTTCTCCGCCGCAGACCTCGCACTCGATCCAGACCATTTCGCCACCGCAGCGCTTGCACATCGGAACGGAGTCTTCGCTCACGGCTCCCTTCCTTCCGCCAGGTCGAGGAGGCGCAGGGCCTCGTCACGCTTCGAGTTCCATCCCGGCTCGCCATCCGTCGAATACTCGATTGCCTCCCGCGCCGCACGAAGGGCGGCGAGGCATTTGTTCCCGATGCAGTCGAGCGAAGGGGCGCTCATGGCATTGGCAATTGCGCGGTCCATTTGTCCGGCCGAGCTTCCCGATACCCAGGTAGAATCGTAGCGATCGGCAAACTCTCTGCGCCAGGTAGCGCGGACGCTCTCGATGGCTTGAGCTCTGGCTGCGCACTCGGCGGAGGCGCGCTTGTAGTTCGCGTAGCACTCGGCTTCGGATTCCTTCGCCTTCTCCACCTCCGCCCGCGCCTCGGCCAGTTGGCGGGTGATGTCGCGTCGCTCTTTCGACCATGCATCTACGCACGGGTCGCAAGTCGTAACGCCGTGGACGCAACGGAACCCGGAGTCAAACTCGCTCATCGCCCCGCCCTCCCGCCGGGACCGCCACACAACGCGAGCAACTCCTTCGAAGTGACTCGCGTCGTCTGGCTGCGAATCTCCTCGATGCGCCGTTTCGGGATGTCGTAGTGCGGCCACCGCCCGCCGTGGAACCAACATGCTTTGATGCCGAGCTGAATCGCCATGAGGTGCAAGTCCTCGACGGTGTACGGGACGCAGACCAGGTGTCGCGCGTCATCGCTGTAGTAGGTCACTTGCCCGCCTTCCCGCCGCGAGCGCGGCGCGTCATGGTCGCCGGATCGACGACGTACAGGGACCACCAGCCTGCGCGGTGCTTATGTGAGACACCGCCAACCTTGTCCGTCGTCAGCTCAATCCCGAGGCACACGGAACACTTCCACTTCAGCATCTACTTCCTCCCCCTCGCCCGGCTCACCGGGGCGCCTTGTTCTTTCGTCCACGGCTTCCATCCGCACGCCTTCGACTTAAGGAACTTCGCCGGCAGCGCGAACCGCTCCCGTAACCAACCACGAGCTGGCCACATTTCGATGTACGCGATGCCTTCGAGAACACGCAGAATCTTGGCTCGGTACCGGCCGTTGGTGCTGGTTAGAAACGTCATCTGCTCACCGGGGCGGCGCGCATGAGAGTCAGAAGCTTCTTAGACATGAGTACGTAGGCGGCGGACTCGGCGGACCTGGCGGCGGACCTGGCGGCGGACTCGGCGGCGGCCTCGGCGGACCAGGCGGCGGACCAGGCGGCGGACCTGGCGGCGGACCAGGCGGCGGACTCGGCGGACCAGGCGGCGGACTCGGCGGCGGACCTGGCGGCGGACCAGGCGGCGGACTCGGCGGACCAGGCGGCGGACTCGGCGGCGGACCAGGCGGCGGACCTGGCGGCGGACTCGGCGGCGGACCTGGCGGACTCGGCCACCTTCTTTCCTTCGCCCATGTCGTGCATCATGTTGGCGCAGCGCTTCACGGCGTCGCGGACCAACGGATGGTTGATGCCTGGATTGACCTTCTCGTCGCTCAGTAGCCACGCAAGGAACTTCCAGCCGACAAGCGAGAGGTCGGCACCAGGCTTCGCGGCCGAGAGGAATTGCGTCGGCCACTCCAGCGCCTTGGCCTTCGGCAGGCCCTCGAAAATCGCATCCTCAAGTCGAGCCAGCATTTCGGGCATGCCAAGCTCGACCGGATAGCGCGCGTGGTCGTAGGCGTCCAACGTGCAGCCCACGGCACAGCCGCGTGTCTCGCCGTTCCGCTCGAAGCCAACGCCCTGCACCAACTCATCCGCCTTGCGGTGGGCGCGAACGCGGGCGAGGTACTTCGCCTTAACCTTCGGGTCACCGTGGTACGCGAGTAGCTGACTCATTTTGTGGCGCCTCCTCGTTGTCGGATTGCGGCGGCGATGGTTGTCCTGGCTTCGTGCGAGCCGATGGCGTCCACGTTCATGTCCTCCGCGATGCGCGCGCAGGCTTCGTTCTCGGTCCGCACAGCGGCGAAGATTGCTGACTTATCTCTAGCCACCTCCTCGCGCAGGCGCCCGACTTCAGCCGAAAGAGCGGCGCGCTCCGCCTTGTGACATTCGGAGCACTCGCCGTTTACGTCTGGAACGTGACTCATCGCCTCGCCGCCATTTCCGTCAGTCCTTGAACCCATGGAACCCGTCGTGCCCCTTCTCGTAGCTGCACGTGCGCTCGACGCCGTCTACCTGACCCTTGAAGCCGCACAGCTCCGGCGGTTCAGCGTCGACGACCTTCATCTTGCGCGCGGCCTTCGCTCGCTCCACGGCGGGCGCGGGCTTGGGTGTGGCGGCCGGTGGCGCCGGCAACGCCTTGGCCTCGTCGCCGCCGTAAGCCAACAGCATCGAATCGATAGCGGCGTTGAGGTCGCCCAGGGCCTTCATCTTCTGCGCGACCTCAAGCTCCGTCCTCTCAACCAGGGCCATTATCCGCCTGACCTTCTCTGCCTCCATGTGCTCCTCCGTTGGTTTAGAAGTCTGCGCCTGGTTCGTGCTCTAGGTCGGGCGGCGGTTCGGGTGGTGGAGGCGCGGCCGGAGCGACAGGCTGAACGGCAACCCGGGGAGCCCCGGACACGGTTCCGCTAGCAACGGGTGGCCGCGTTCCGTTGCCGCCAGCCTGCCTTGGTGCAGTATTGCACAGGTCGACGACGATTGTCTTCTTGCCACGCTTGATCGCCAGGTGGATGGGCGCCGCGAGGTCCGGCGCCCCGCGGACGCGGATGCACGGAATCATCGGCCGCGGAGTCCCCTGCGGATGTTCCTTCGCCTTCCAGAACGGGTCGGGAATCTGCGTCGGGAAGATGGTCACCTGACGCCCGTGCCAATCGTCCACCTTGTTGCCCCACAGCGCCCGGAAGGCTTCGCAGTTGGTGCGGTTCGCCACCAGCTGCTTGGACTTACCCTTGAACTGGATGAGCACCTTCTGCTCCGGCCCCTTGTCCGCCTCGAGCGTCTCGAGGAACACGCGCTCCACCGTGACGGTGACGTCGAAGCCGTTCAGATCGTCAGACTTCAGGAAGCGGTTCGGGAACAACTCACTGAAATTCATAGCCCCTCCAGGCCAAGCGCTGCCGGGTCTTCCTCTTCATTGAACGCCCACCGCGGCGTCGGCAGCTCGTGGATCCCTTGCTGATAAGAGGGCCATTCGTTCGTCGCCCGGCACCGCAAGAGCGTTGCCAGCAGCGCGCTCAATTCGTTGTCGCCGAAGTCGAGCTGCGCCTGCGTCAGGCTGAACACCGAGACGTTGAACGGCTTACGCTTCTCCACCGCCACGATGGTGTACGGCAGGAGCTTCCCCGTCACCTTCAGCACCGCCTGGCGGTAGGCCGAGCTCTGCAACCAATAGCCGAGCTTGAACGCCTGCCGCGCGAAGTCGTCTGGGCGCGCGCTGACGGTTGACTTGAGGTCGGTGATGCCGTCCGCCTTGAGCAGGTCGATGCGCGACTTAAACGGCACCTGCTGCGCAATGCCGTCCACCTTCGTTGTTGCCGTCCACAGTACGGTCGCCTCGATTTTCCCGCCACCGATGAACGGCGCAGCGTCCACGTTCGAGCGGACGGCGCGGGCCATCGCCGTGACGAGCTCATGCTCCTTGACGTTCAGCACTTCGCGGCCCTCGGCGGTCGCGTTCTCCTCGAATCGGTCCCACTCCTCGCCAGCGCGGCGGCCGTCGTAGACGCACCAGTTCGAGCGGAACACCTCGGGCTCGTACGTGGCGACGTGGAAGGCGCGGCCAACGCGGTAGGCGTCCTTGTCCGGCGGGTCGGGGTCTAGCTCGCTCTCTATGAAGGTGCGTGGCGAGTCGCGCAGGAGTTTGAGCCGGCTATAATTCATCCGGCCCAGGATCGCGTCATAGTCGGCGCGGGTCATCGTCGGGTACAGCCCGTCCTTCAGACTTCCTGGCGACAGCATGACCGACGGGGCCGCGCGGGCGGACTTAGGACGCCAGTCGTTTGGAATCCTGGTCCACTCGTCGCTCACGGAAGCACCCACGCCTTCCCCCTGATGATCCTGCCGACCGACGTTCTCATTTCTTCCTCTCGGCGAGCATGGCGTCGGCGATGGCGTAGGCGCGTTTCGCCATTGTTTCCCAGCCCTCGGGGTTCCAGACGTACCCGGTGATCACGCGGCCGGCGAAGTAGTCGCGCAGGGTCATGCCGTCTTGGTGGTTGTCGACGCAGAACTGCTCGCGCACTTCGCCTCGCTGGCCGTACCACTCCAGCGTCGATGGGAACGCCGGCCCACCGTCCTCAGTAGACATAGGGCAACCGTCCTTCGTCCTTCGCCTCGTCGTACTTCCGCTCCTCCGCCTCGTCCTTCGCGCACGGTCCGCACAGCACGCCGTCGGTCAGGGGCATTTCGCAGCCGGCGCACACGTGACCGTGGCCGCGGCAGCACTCGCACTCAACCATATGGCGCCCTCGCTCCTGCGGATCGACGTCGCCGTCGTCCAGCATTCCGCTCCCGTGGCATTCAGGGCACAGGCTCATCGAACGTGGCTCCAGTGTTTGCGCGATACGACCACGCTGATTGTTGAAGGAACGAGACCAAAGAGCCGGGCTATCTCGCTTTGCGTCTTCCCGTCTGCGCTGAGCGCCCTGATTGCTCGCACTGATGCCTCATTGAGTTTGGCCATCGGATGCAGCGACCCCTTGGGCTTCCATGTCCTTCCCTTCGCCTTCGCGTCGAGCATGTTGCTCTTGGCGTCGCCGAGGAAAAGATGGTCCGGGTTCACGCATCGGCGATTGTCGCAATGGTGGAGAACATACTTTCCGCGCGGAATTTCGGAGACGAACAGCGAAAATGCGGCGCGGTGCGCGATTACTTGGCCATTGAGGCGAATCCAACCGTAACCGCCGATATTGGTGCGACCGGTCCAATTCCAGCAGCCGTTGGTTTGCTTGGATACGCGGCGCATGAGTCTTTGCTTCGGGTCCTCGCGCAACCAGCGGCCTGTGATGGCGTCGCGCTTCACGGCCCGTCCCTCCGCTCCAGCAGCAACAGGTAAATCTGCTGCGTCGTGTTGGCGATCAGCGACAGCAGAACCAGCAGCGGCACGCCGACGAGGGTGCCGACGATGCTGACGGACAGCGCCGTCATGGGATGGCCCCGGCAGCGCGAAGGATGCTCTCTGCCTCCTCGAGCGTCGCGGTCCACGCGAGACCTCCGACCTCGGCGCTATTGATGGCGCGGTACAGCTTCGCTAGGGCCTTCATCGTCCTCGCATGCGCCAGCAGCGTCACGTCCTTCTCGGCCAGCTGCGCGGCGATGGCCTTCGCCTTCTCTCTCGCGAACGCTGCTCGGGCGGCGTCGTTTCTCATGGCAGCACCCCCGCTTTCTTCAAAACGGCAAGAGCACGCTCTTCGAGTTTCAAGCGCGCCTCGTCCGTTGGATACTTGGAGTAGCCGAGCAGGAGCGCATGCAAACACTCCGCAAGCTCCGGGGCCGCTGCGATGAGGCGGGCGTTGGCGTAGGCCTCGTCCGAGTAGAACTCATCGGCCATCGTCGCGATCGGGTGGGCCTCCTCGCCAACGCTGGCCGCGAAGCGGATGGTCCCACCGAACGCCTCCCACGGCCCCGGCGTGTGCCTAGCGCTCGCCTTCGGCTCCTGCTTCTTGGCTGCTCCCATAGCAACCCCATGATTGGCTATTTCATTCAGCGTATTGGCCCCGTTCAACCGCCAAATCCGCTTGGCATTCACGAGGTCTACCTCCTTCCCGCGCCGGGCGCTCAACTCGCCGCAGTGGACCCCGGCAGAATAGGTGCGGACCACGACGTACGGCGCTTCCTTTGTTGCCATGTCACTCCTCCTTGGTTGAGTTAGGACTTCTGTTCCGGCGGCAACGGCAGCTTGAGTCTCTTCGCGGCCAGCATGATGACGGTCCACGTTGCGCTGTGCATGCGGACCCCTTCGTAGGCCGAGCGGACCGTGCGCTCGTCCACCATCGCCTCCCCGGCAATTCTCACCCGCCAAGAACGCGACATCCACTTTCCTGCCACGGCCGCTTTCACGAAAACGACCATCTCATAGACGTCACATAATTGTCAAGCACCAATCTTCGACCTTGACGCCTCTTTTCGTTTCGGTGTACTTCTCGCCCCGCGTGCAAGCGCCTAAGAAATTTTCGCCGGAGCCTGGTTCCCCCCTTGAGGCCGGCGACCCCGGGAGCGTCTTGCAGCGCGCCCGGGGAGTTTCTTGCTCGTGCTGGTGGCCTCCCGAATGTGATGGCGCTGGAATCGTCCGCTGCCAGGGCGAGTGCGGCCGCTACCGCGTCGAGGGCCTCTGCGGCTGCGGCGGGTGTTACGGGCGGCGGCTGTGCGGCGGTTGCTCGAGCTGCCGGATGGATGCGGCGTGACCCGCGACGACCGCCCCCGCTGGTTCGACGGCCTGGTGCGCAAGGCCGTGAGTCAGCGCCGAGTCCTCGTCAGCGGTGACGCGGCCGTAACCGTCGCGCTGCTCGAGTGCGGCCATGAGAAGGCGCGCTCCACATCCGGGGGCCACAACAACCGCGGCTTCTACTTCGTCTGCGACCAGTGCGCGCCGGACAGGTACGGGCACGGCGGTGCGGCCTAGCGTCATGGCGAGCCAGTCTCAGGCGTTCAAGAAACGAGCAGCCTTGGCCCGTGAGGCCCGTGAGGCCCGTGAGGCCCGTGAGGCCCAACACGAACTCATTCCGCTGCCGCCGTCAATAGTGCCACGGATCGACGACGACCAGCGCTTCACGACTCGCGAGACGCTGGAGTGGGCGAAGAGGGTTTGCGGCGTGGACGCCTTCGACCTGGACGTTGCGGCCTGCGAGGAAAGTCGCCACGCGCCGATCTGGTTCGGGACCGAGCAGAACGGGCTGGCCCGGCCGTGGTCCGGGCGCGTCTGGTGCAATCCCCCGTATTCGGATATCGAGCCGTGGTTGCGCAAAGCGTGGGCCGAGTTTCCGCGCTGCGAGCTGATTGCGATGCTGCTGCCTGCATGCCGGTGCGAGCAGCGATGGTGGCAGGAGCACGTCGAGCCGCTTCGCGACGGGCGCAGCGAGCATGGCTTGCGAACCTACTTCCTGCCTGGTCGATCCAGGTTCGGCATTCCCGGGAATCCGCTCGGCATTGGCGTCGGCGCTCCGCCGTTCGGGTGTGTCTTGTTGGTGTGGCACAGGTCCTAGGCGCCCACGGGCGCGGCGGAGGGGTTGTGGCGATTGTTCGGTTGAGCGACGAAGGCGACTTCGGCGACGGCAGTGGCAGGATGGTGTGCCCGCGCTGTTCGGGCTCATACCTGCACCACGGCTACGTAACGGTGCGCCAACGCGACGGCGGTGGGTCCGGCGAGGACTGCGCCGGCACCGAAGTCACCGTGGACGCCGACGACACCAAGATCCTGAGACTCGGCGCCGAGGATGCTCGGTGGTCGGGGCGCCGCGATAGCGTCGAGATAGGCTTCTGGTGCGAGGAGTGCGACGAAGCGTCGGTGCTCGAGCTGATGCAGCACAAGGGCTTGTCGCTCGTTCGGTGGATCGACCCATCGTGAGCGCCCCCATCTTCGCAATGGACCCCATCTCGCGCGTGCTTGCTGCCATCGAAAGCTCCTCAGGCAAGGCGCCACGAAAGAGCGGCAACGGGTGGGAGGCGCTGTGCCCGGCGCACGAGGACAAGAGCGAGAGCCTCTCCATCGCCGTCGGGGCGGACGGCCGAACGCTGCTCAAGTGTCACGCCGGGTGCGAGCTCGACGACGTGACCCGGGCGCTCGGGATGGCGGTGGCCGACCTGTTTCCGCCCAAGGCGGCGCCACCAACCCAGCGGTGGATTACGGCGACCTACGACTACGTGGATGAGATGGGGGCGCTGCTATTCCAGGTGCTACGCTTCCACCCCAAGGACTTCAGACAACGCCGCCCCGACGGTCGCGGGGGCTGGATTCCCAACGTCCAGGGGCTGCCGCGGCCGCTCTACCGGCTGCCGGAGGTGCTGCGCGCTGTCGCCGGTGGCCAGACGGTCTATGTGGTCGAGGGGGAGAAGGACGTCGATAGCCTCCGCGCGCTGGGTTTCGTGGCCACATGTAACCCGCTGGGCGCCGGAAGCGGGAAGTGGCGGCCTGAGCATACGGCGGTGTTAAGGGGCGCTGCGCGGGTCGTGGTGCTGCCGGACAAGGACAAGGAGGGGTTAGCCCACGGCAGCCGCATTGGCGGGGCGCTGAGGGCCGTGGGCGTCGATGCGCGGGAGTTGCTGTTGGCGGGCGCCGGCAAGGATGTCACCGACTGGATTCGGGCCGGGGGAACAGCGGCCGCACTCGAGCGGGTGGTCGACGAAGTGTGGTCTGAACCCCACAAGTCGACGCCTGAGCTTGGTTCCGAAAACGCGGGAACCATCGGGAACCAAAGCCCCCCCCAGACCCCCCCGGAACGTTTGGTTCCCGGGTCCCTAAAGGGACCCCGGGAACGGAACCAAACGTTAAGTTCCGTGGAAGGGGCGGAACCATGGGAACGGAACGAGAGTTGGCCTTACGTGCCGTGGGCTGAATTTGAAGCCCAGGCAGAGTCGGACCCCGAGCCGAGCTGGTTGATTCAGAACTTCATCCCATCGTCAGGCGTCGTCTTGATGGTTTCCGCGCCGAATGCCGGCAAGACGTGGCTGACGCTGGCGGCCATCAAGGCGGCGCTGGGGGCGAAGCGGGACGTCTTCTTCGCCGAGGATGAGGGCTCGAGGAAGGACTTCGTGAAGCGGGCGCGGGCGATGGGGCTGGCGAAGGACGCCCTGGCTCAACTCCACGTAGCCCACCAAAGCGGGTGCCTGTTGACGGATGACAGGTACATCGAACGGATGGTCAAGTTCGCCACTGGGTGCCCGGCGCCGGTGTTCCCGTTCGACCCTCTGGCGGCCTTCTTCCTGGGGGACGAGGACACCGAGACGGCGAAAATGGTGACCCACCGCATCAACGTCATCCGCCGCGCCAACGCGAACGCCCTGTTCCTGGTGCTGCACCACACCAGCAAGAACGGCGAGGCCGGTAACGGGTCGAAAATCTACAGCAGCCGCGGCAGCACTGTGTTCTCGGGCTGGTGCGACACGCAGCTCAACCTTGGCGAGATGCCTGCGGACGGGGAATCCATCCAGTTCACGGTGGAGGTGTCCAAACAACGAAGCTTTGAGCGCGCGAAGCCCCAGCACTTCCGTATCGACCTGGGCAGCGGCAACGTCTCGGTGTCGGAAATCGAGGACAGGAGCGACTATTCTGGGCGGATCATCGCGGCGCTGGCCAAGCGCAAGAGTCCGGTGAGCAAGAGCGAGCTCACCGAGGCTGTGCGCGGTCGCCGACACCGCGTGCTCGAGGACGTGGACGAGCTTGTTTCGCAGGGGAAGGTGCTGCAACTCAAACGCGGCCAGTACGCGCTGCCTGGAAGGCCGAGGAATGGACGAGTGGAAGAAGCCTAGCGACGTCATGGGCGGCGCGAAGTCCGGCGACGAGGCCCGGGCGTGGGCGCGCGCACGCATCAAGGCGGCAATGGACAAGTGGGCCGCGAAGCAGGCGGCGCCAAAATCGCAAGCGGAGCGGATTCGGCTACAATTGCGCGCGAAGGGAGGGCGGCGGTGAGCTCGCCCACGCAGCGAACGCTGGCCGAGTGCGATCGACTTGGATGGATCGCCCAGGTGGTCGAGCGATGGAACCCGTGGGCGCGGCGCCGAGTTGACCTCTTCGGTTGCATCGATATCGTTGCCTGCGCTGGTTCTCAGCTCGTGGGGATTCAGGCTTGCTCGGGCGGCGACCACGCAAAGAGGTCCGAGAAGGCCCGAAAGGAGCCCCGCCTTGGTGCTTGGCTGGCCGCTGGTTGCGCGTTCGAGGTCTGGTCGTGGTCCAAGAAGGGCAAACGCGGCAAACGCAAGGTTTGGACGTTACGGCGCGAGCCGTTGACGCTGGGGTTTGGGCCATCAATTTCGGTGGGCGACGCGTCGATTCGGTGGCAGAGGATTGCATGAGCGCCAAACGGAAGCGCAAGAAGAAGCCCAAGCCGCTCAACGAGGCCGCGGTGCGCAAGGTCATGGCTGACGTTCGGGCAGGCATCGACGCCTTCGACCAGCACGTCGAGAAGTGCCGGGACGTGTTCGCGGAGTACCGGATGTTCCCGTGGCGGTGAAATTCGACACCGACAAACCTCCGCCCCCAACGTTCAAGCAGACGAGCTTCGACATGCGGTGCCGGAAGTACGAGCTGACGTGTTCGGTCTGCCACGAGACGCTGTGGGGCGAGTCGAAGATCGACGAGTTGCTGCTGAGCCTCAACCGCGTGCCCGCGACGTTCCTGGAGAACCAACACAAACACTTCCTGGAGTGTCTTATTCGGGAGTTCGAGGAGCATTGGGCCAAGCACTTCCCGGCGGAGGTGGCCAAGTGACGATCGTCGAGAAACTACAGACGCAGACGGAGCACGCGCGCAACACGGGCTACCGTGGTCCATTTGTTGTGCTCATGGGGCCGGATGTGTTTCGTCGCCTCCATGACGAAATGCTGGCCGGCGGCGGTCCATGGACGGCCGACGATCCTGCGTCTGCCATTACTGTCTGGACTGGTTGCGGCCCCGTCGAGTGTCAACTCAAGCCAGACCTACAGGCCGGCGTCCTGGTGTGGCAGGCGTCCGTCGCGCCATGGACGGACCTTTGACCTGCCGCGGCCCCGACTGCGAACGCGAGGCCGAGCGCAGCCGCGACCTGTGCGAAGGCCACCGCTGGCAGGCCAAGCGCGGACAGCAACTCCGGCCGCTGCACGACTACGGCCTGGGGCCCGCGCAACAGTTCTGGCGCGCCGTTGCCGACTACGCGCTGGCCGAGTCTGACGAGGACTTCGTGCGCGTGAAGGACCGCATTCGGAAGCACTGCCTCGCCTGGATTTCGTCGCGGTTGGAAAAACTCCCCAAGCGCAAGAAGAATCGGCAGCGTGGGCAAGGAAGACATCGGCTCAAAGCAACTGGCGTTTGCGCGGGAATACCTGAAGGACTTCAACGCGACACAGGCAGCGCTTAGGGCCGGGTATTCCCCCAACTCTCCGAGCTCGGCCGCCGTCACAGCGTCGCGTTTGTTACGGAACCCTAACGTCAGGGCCGAAATCGCTAAGGCGAACGCTAAGGCTGCTCGCGCGAACATCGCTGACGTTGCGGAATTACAGGAGTTTTGGACGGGCTACACGCGCAACGATTCCAAGGACGACAACGTTCGCCTGAAGGCTTCCGACCTCCTCGGCAAGTCGCAGGCCGCATTCGTCGAGAAGCACGTCCACGACGTCAACCTCACGCTCGAGAAGATGGTCCTGGCGTCGATGGAAGAGGAGAAGGACGAATGAACCACCCCAAGGGCAACACCCACGCAGGCTTCGGCGGCGCCGGCAACTACTCGCCGACGCGCGTGGAGCACTCTGGTCGCGAGAGCAGCACCAAGGTCGACCCGGGCATCATCCCGCCGGGGCCAGGCGTCAAACCGTTGCCCAAGAAAGGACCGTAAGCCATGCCGGACTACGAAGACGAGTACGAGGGCGCCGGTTGCTACGAGCCCACCCCGGTGCGCAAGGTGGGCCGGACGCACGGCGGCACCAGCCACCTGGGCCACGGCATCGGGACGTACGCGGACCACGACGGTGACGCTGACGACGCCGAGCAGCCGACCGATGGCGCTCCCGCGGCCGGTGGTGGCGAGCGGTACAACCAGGGGAAGAGCCGGCCGACACCGCGGCCACAGACGAGCCCGGGCGGATTCACGGGCAGTTACAAGCCGAAGTGACCGAGCGCTGGAGCGATAGGCTGGCTTGGTGGGTGGCGTTTACGCTGCTGCCGCGGCGCATCGCGTACCTCGCGTGCATCCGGGTGTGGGCCAATGCCAGCACCGGCAAGTACGGTCACCGCGTTGCCCCGAGCGTGACGATCACCGAGATGCTCGACGCATGGGAGGCTACGGCTTGACCGACCCCATCATCAAGTCGGCCAACGGCAGCGGCAAGCTCGTTGACCCGGCGGGCCAGCCGCTCAGGCGGATGAACCACTGCATCGCCGTGGACTGCGGCGTCGAGATTGACCCGCCGCACCAGTTCTGCGCCGAGCACTTCAAGAACGTCCCGGTCCACCTGCGGTACCTGATTTCGCACGAGCTGACGTGGTGCCGCGAGAACAACCACGGCGACAACGCAACGCGGCTGCTCGTCCAAGCCGTCTGCATGCGCGAGGCGGCGTGGCGGGCGCACAACGACCCGGCGTTCGCGCTGCGCCTGGCCAAGCTTGAGGCCGAAGCCGAGGCGAAGGTGGTCAAGGCGTGAATGCAAGCGTCTCAACGCTGCGCCTCTGGCGCGCCGAGCCTAACGTCTTCGTGCGCAAGTGCCTCAAGGCCGAGCCCGACGCTTGGCAGGACGAGGTGCTGTCCGCGTTCAACTCGAATCCGCGGGTGGCGCTGTGCGCGAGCAAGGGCCCCGGCAAGACGACGGTGCTGGCGTGGCTCATCTGGCTGTTCCTGATGACGCGGCCGTTCCCCAAAGTCCCGTGCGTGTCCATCACCGGCGAGAACCTGCGCGACAACCTCTGGGCGGAGCTGAAGAAGTGGCAGAAGGAGAGCCCCGTTCTGACGTCGCAGTTCACCTGGACGGCCTCGCGCGTCTTCGCCAACGACTCGCCAGAGGAGTGGTGGGCGTCCGCGCGGCAGTGGAGCAAGTCCGCCGACGCTACACAGCAGTCCAACACCCTCGCCGGCACCCACGGCGAGCACGTCCTCGCGGTAGCGGACGAGGCCGGCGGCATGCCCCGCGCGGTGGTAGCCGCGGCCGACGCGGTGCTGGCGAACGGCGGGGACACGCACCTGCTGCTGGCCGGCAACACCACGGACATCGACTCGGCGCTGGGTGACGCGGTGACCCGCGAGCGAAACCTCTGGCGGATATTCGAGGTCAACGGCGACCCCGACAGCCCGACCCGCGCGCCCAGGGTGACCATCGAGTGGGCGCGGGAGCAGATTGAGAAGTACGGCCGCGACCACCCGATTGTGCTGGTGAACGTCTTCGGGAAGTTCCCGCCGCGCTCCAGCTCCAAGCTCCTCGGCCCCGGCGACGTGGACGACGCCGTGCGCCGGACCATCAAGCCATCCGAGTTCATGTCGGAGCCGAAGGTCATCGGGGTGGACGTGGCCCGCTTCGGCGACGACGAGAACGTGATTCTGCGCCGCCAAGGTCGCGCAGTGTGGCCCCCCCGGGTGCTCTCTGGCATCGACACCATGACCCTGGCCGGACAGGTGGCGCTCGAGGCCGACGACTTCAAGGCCGATGCCATTTTCGTGGATGCGTGCGGAGTCGGCGCGGGGGTGGCGGACCGACTGATTCAGCTCGGCTACCCCTGCTTCGCTGTCGACTCGGCACAGCGGCCGCTACGGCCGGACCCGCGCTGCTTCAACCGGCGCGCCGAGGTGTGGTGGCAGATGGCGCAGTGGGTCAAGAAGGAGGGTTGTCTCCCTAACGACCCGAAGCTGCGCGCGGAGCTGATTGGTCCCGAGATGGGGTTCAACGGCAAGAACGAGCTGAAGCTCGAGACGAAGGAGGAGATGAAGCGCCGGGGGCTGTCCTCGCCGAACCGCGCCGACGCGCTGTCCTACACCTTCGCCATGCCGGTGGTGCCGCGGGGCGAGCGGCTGTCGAGCCAGGCTGCGCGCGTGGTGTCGGAGTACGACCCGCTGGAGCGGGCCGGGCTGGTGCGTGACCGCCCTGAGACTGGCGGCGGGTACGTCAGCGAGTACGACCCGTGGGGGCGGGTGAGCGCGTAATGGGGATGAACATCAAGGGCGGAATCAACGACCCAGGAGTTGCCTCGTTCGCGAACTACCAGCGCCAGAGCGGCGGCGACCCCGCCAAGCGCGACGCGCTGATGGCGATCGGCAACCCGTTCGGCGGCTCAACACTGAAGTCCGCCGGCCTCGCGAAAACCCCCGGCGTCCTCGACGTCACCCAGGCTGCCGCCCGCGCAAAGAAGCGCGCCGTCGTCCAGGGCCTGCTCGGCCAGGGCGTTGCCTCGACACTCTCAACCGGCGCCAACCTTGACGCCGGAACACCGCTGAAGACCCTGCTCGGGTCGTGAAAGGACGAACCGTGAAACACTTTGCTTTCGTCGCCTGGTTGTTGGCCGCCTCGGTTGCTCTCGCCGGCAGCGTCTGCGTGTTCGAGCAGGTGCAAATCGGCAACGGCACCAACGGCATGACGTACGCGCCCGCCGCCGGGGACGGTTGCCCGGTGCTGACATCCGGTTTCGGCGGCGTTGCCAAGAACTACGCCGACCTGTCTATCGCGGGCACCGGCACCAACACGTTCCTGAACGCCTCGGACATCTCTTGGCTGCGCTGCCAGCATTTCGTCTGCGACCCGAATGCGGCCATCAACAGCGACGGCACCTGCACCCCGTCGGTGATCGCGCGGTGCCCAGCGTTCGACATCGAGGTTGACGGCGGCCAAGGCGGGAAGAACATCGCCCTGAACGTCAACCGGCTCTACTACAACGTCGGGCCGCTGCCGCTCTCCGGCGTGAAGGGCGAGCGGTACACCTGGACTGGCGAGAACCTCCAGCAGTCCGGCACGCTCGATGCCGGCGTCGGCATCGTCGTCAAGCTCGTCACCGAATAAGGCGCGAATGTACGAGGGAGGGTCCACTATCGACGCGCAGCCAGGGGACGGCAAGAGTCTCCGGGAGCACTACATCCGCAGGCTGTCGGTGCTGCGGAACGAGCGCTCGACGTGGTGGACCCATTGGAGAGACTTGTCGGAGCACGTCTCGCCGTGGATTGGCCGTTTCATCCCCACCGACAGGAACCGCGGCACCAAACGCACCTGGGCCATCATCAACCCGGCCGCGAGCATCGCCCTGCGCACGCTCGTCTCCGGGATGATGTCTGGCATGACGTCGCCAGCGCGACCGTGGTTCAAGCTCGCCACCCACGACCCGGACCTGAACGAGTTCGACCCGGTGAAGGACTGGCTCGAGCACGTCACGCGGCGGCTGTACTCGGTCTTCACCAACTCGAACCTCTACGACGTCCTGCCGCAGATGTACGCCTCGCTGGCGCTGCTCGGAACCGCGCCCCAGCTGCTCGAGGCGGACCAGGACGACGTCATCCGGTACTACGGGGTGCCGGTGGGGCAGTACATGCTGGCGCAGTCCTCGCGGCTGAAAATCGACACGCTGTACCGCGAGTTCAACATGACGGTGGGGCAAGTTGTGGAGAAGTTCGGGCTCTCCCGTTGCTCGCTCTACGTCAAGAACGCCTACGCCCGCGGCAACTACGACTACTGGGTTTTCATCTGCCACGCCGTCGAGCCGAACGTCGGCAAGGTGGCCGAGGCGCGGGACTACCGCGGGATGCCGTGGAGGTCCGCGTGGTTCGAGACCGGACTCGCCGGCTACACGGGGCCCAACGCCGAAACGAGCGGCTACTCCGGGGAGCAGCTGGGCTTGCTTTCGGAGGGAGGCTTCCACGAGTTCCCGGCCATCGCCCCGCGGTGGGACAGGCTTGCCGACGACGTCTACGGCACCAACTGCCCCGGCATGCTCGGCCTCGGGGACACCCGGGCGCTCCAGCTGCTCGAGCGGCGCAAGGCGCAGGTGGTGGACAAGATTGCGAACCCCCCGATGGTGGGGCCGACGTCGCTCCGAGCCGCGCGGGCGTCGATGCTCCCAGGTGACGTGACGTACGTGGACGTGGTGCAGGGCGGACAGAAGTTCGAGCCGGCCATCACGATGAACCCCGCCGCCATTGAGGCGGTGGACAACAGCATCGACCGCCACGTCAAGCGGATTGACGAGACGTACTACGCGGACCTCTGGCTCGCCATCCTCCGCCAAGGCGACCAGGACCCCGAGCGCACCGCGACGGAAATCACCGAGCAGAAGGAGGAGAAGCTCCTCCAGCTCGGGCCGGTGGTCGAGAAAATCCACGGCGAGGGGCTCTCCCCCATCATCGAGCGGAACTTCAACGAGCTGCTCCGACGCGGGGAGTTGCCGCCGCCGCCGCAGGAGATTCTCGGGCAAGGGATGCGGGTGGACTTCATCAGCATCATGGCCCAGGCGCAGAAGATGTTGGGGCTGACGAACCTCCAGACGTTGACGAGCTTCACCACAACGCTGGCGCAGGTTCGCCCCGACGCGGCGGACAACCTCGACGTGGACGCGATGGTGCGCGAGGCGGCCGACCTCTCGGGCGTCAAGACCGGGATGCTGGTGACGGCGGAGCAGCTCCAGGCGCTCCGGCAGCAGCGGGCGCAGCAACAGCAGGCGGCCGCACAGGGCCAGGCGATGGCCACCGGAGCCAAGGCGATGAAGGACGCCTCGGGCGCCGACATGGCCGGCGACAACGGGCTCACGCGGATTCTTCAGTCCCTCGGGGGTCCCGCCGCGGCCGCTGGCGGGGGGAACGCATGAGCCTCGCGGCCGACATCGACGAGCTTGAGTTCGGACCAGGCGTGAAAATCCGCAAGAAGACCTGGCGCTGCGGCTACTGCGACTGGCGGGCGCGGACCTCGTACGACTTGGTGGAGCACACCAAGAAGGCGCACGCGGGCGCGCTGGAGGTCAAGGGCCATGCCTAAAGAGGGCTTCCTCTCCAACGAGAAGGCGCAGGCCGAGTTGCGGACCCGCGAGAAGGACGAGGCCAAGCTCCTCGTCAACAACATCCGCGAGGTGGCGTCCACGCAGCAGGGGCGGTTCGTCCTGTCGTGGCTCATCTACGACCGCTGCCGCTTCGGGGAGCACCGCTTCGACCCGAGCAACGCCCACGCCACCTACGTGCTGGGCCTCCAGTCCATCGGCCAGGCGCTGGTGGAGCACCTGGAGGACCACCACCCGGAGCAGTTCGATGCGCTGCGCAAGGAGTACCGCCTTCGCGTGAAGCAGCGCGAGCTTCTGAACACCACAGCCAAGGTCAAGGCCGAGGCTGAACCCGAAGAGGAGCAACCCAATGCCTGAAGCGACGCCAGCCCCCACGGGGGACCCAAAGGCACCGCCCGCGGTACCGCCAGCCCCGGCCACACCTCCGGCGCCGGCCCCAGCCAAACCGGGCGCGACTCCGCCCGTCGACCCGAAGGCGCCTCCAGCGGCCCCAGGGGGAGCACCCGAACCCACCACGCTTGCGACAGGCGCCGAGCCGAAAGGCTCCGACGGCGACCTGGTGCTCAAGCTGCCGGAGGGCCGGGAACTGAACGCGACGCTTCTCGACGGCTTCAAGTCGTGGGCGAAGGAGCACAAGGTTGCGGGCGAGGCTGCCCAGAAGCTTGTCGACACCTTCGTCAAGGACGTGGAGACGCAGGAGAAGGAAGTCAACGACGTCCGGGCCTCTTGGCTCGAGGCGGCGAGGACGGACAAGGAAATCGGCGGCGAGCACCTGAAGGAAACCATGACGCTGGCGCAGAAGGCCATGGTGCAATTCGGGACCGACTCGCTGAAGACGTTCTTGAACGAAACGCACCTAGGGAATCACCCCGAAGTGGTGCGCCTCCTGGCAAAGGTCGGCAAGGCCATCTCGGAAGACACCTTCCGGGGGACCGCGGCGGCTGGGTCGCGAGCAGGGGAGCTCACGCCGAAGGAGAAGGAAGAGGCGAAGCTCAAAGCCATGTACCCGAAGATGTACGCGAAGAAATAGGAGCCTCACACCATGCCGACCCCAGCAAGTGCTGACCTGGGCTACCCCACGCTCGACAACGTGATGAAGACGTTGGACCCGAGCGGGGCGGAAGCCGCGGTCATCGAGCAACTCACGAAGTTCAACTCCCTGTTGCAGGACGCGCCGTTCATCGAAGGCAACCAGGCGACGGGGCACCGCGTCACCGCCACCACCGGCCTGCCGAGCATCGGGTGGCGCCGGGTGAACGAGGGCGTTGCCAACAGCAAGGCCGTCACTGACCAGTTCGACGAGTCCTGCGGCCTCTTGGCCGGCATGAGCATCGTTGACCAGGCGGTGCTGGACCTGAACGGCAACGGACCCGCGTACCGGGCCGGACAGGACCGCCGGTTCATG
>Ga0307477_10000511_pt1 | contig 42266 bp, 45 predicted proteins | sample atmos_gasesECM2C_FD_203316 | JGI IMG/M metagenome (GOLD analysis project Ga0307477, IMG submission 203316) | Hardwood forest soil microbial communities from Morgan-Monroe State Forest, Indiana, United States - atmos_gasesECM2C_515 | ecosystem: Environmental > Terrestrial > Soil > Temperate... | reverse complement strand
CATCGCCTGCGAGCCGGCGGGTGCGTCGCTCCTCGCAGGCAAGCCCTGGGCGCCGCACAAGATCCAGGGGTGGACGCCGGACTTCGTGCCCGCAGTGCTCGATCGTGAGGTGGCGCACCAGATCGTCGCCGTGACCGACACGGAGGCCATCGAGAACGCCCGCGCTCTGGCGCGCCGCGAAGGCATCCTCTGCGGCATCTCCTCGGGTGGCACGTTCGCGGCCGCGCTCAAGGTGGCCGCCGAGGCGCCGCAGGGCGCGGTGATCCTCGCCATGCTGCCGGACACCGGCGAGCGGTACCTGTCGACGCTGCTGTTCGAGGGGATTGCAGAGGGGAGCGATCCGGAGCCCTGAAGGCCGCCCCCGGGCCTCGCGGTCATCAGGTCCCATGGATGCGCGCCGCTACGCCGCGATGCCCGACCCGTTCCCGATGTGGCGCGGCGGCACCCTGCACGGCGCGCGAATCGCCTACGAGACCTGGGGAACGCTCAACGCCGCGCGCGACAATGCACTGCTGCTCTTTACCGGGCTGTCGCCTCCGGCGCATGCGGCATCCTCGCGCGAAGATCCAAGCCCCGGTTGGTGGGAGGGGATGGTGGGGCCGCGGCTGGCGCTCGACAGCGAGCGGTTCTTTGTCATCTGCGTCAACTCCCTCGGCAGCTGCTTCGGCTCGACCGGAGCCGCATCGCTCGATCCCGCGAGCGGTCAGCCGTACCGCCTGGGCTTCCCCGACCTCTCGGTCGAGGACATCGCGCGTGCCGGCTTCGAGACCGTACGCTCGCTCGGCATCACGCGGCTCGATACCGTCATGGGACCCTCGCTCGGCGGTATGGTGGTGCTCGCGTACGCGGCGCTCTTTCCGCAGAGCGCGCGGCGGCTGGTATGCATTTCGGGTACCGCGGCCGCGGCGCCGTTCGCGATCGCGTTGCGCTCCATCCAGCGCGAGGCGATCACCTCGGACCCCGATTGGGCGAATGGCAACTACACCCAAGACCGTCCGCCGGCCGCCGGACAGCGCATCGCGCGCAAGCTCGGCACGGTCACTTATCGTTCCGCGGCAGAATGGCAGCAGCGCTTCGGTCGAACCCCGATCCGCCCGGAGCTGCGGCGTAACGAGCCCTTCGCTCCGGAGTTCGCGGTGCAGGGATATCTCGAGGCGCTGGCGCAGCGCTTTGTCACCGCTTTCGATCCCAACTGTTATCTCTATATCTCACGCTCGATGGACCGTTTCGAGCTCGCCGCACACGGCGAGCCGGTCGCGCTGTTTCGCCGCGCGGGACTCGAGCAGGCGCTGGTGATCGGCGTGCAGTCGGACCTGCTCTTTTCGGTGCGTGAGCAGCAGGCGGTGGCTGGCTACCTCGAGGCAGCCGGCGTCGCGACACGCTTTGCGCCGCTCAGCTGCATCGAGGGGCACGACGCGTTTCTGGTCGACCTCGACACCTTCGGTCGCGAGATCGGCAGTTTTCTGCGCAGCCCCTGACTGTCTCTCGCTGGAGACGTGCCGTATTAAGTTCAAATCATGTCTGCACGCGGCGACAAGCAGGGCATAATGTCTGCGGGGCGTCGAGACAGAACACCAAGAACCGCAAAGGTCAACCGTGGAACGCCGACTGCACACGAGGCATCGAGCTCGCACCGTCGTCTACATCACCGTGCCGGGCGGACGCCGCAAGCTCTGCAAGGCCGTGAATCTGAGTGCCACCGGTGTATTCGTTGAGACGTCCAACCTCGGGCTGCGCAAGGGCCAGCAAGTGGTGCTCTCCTTCGCAATCAACCTCGGCACCATCACCAAGCTCCATCGGCGCACTGCCGTGGTGGCGCACGTCTCGCGCGGCGGCACCGGACTCATGATGGAGACCTACGCCCAGGCCTCCGGCTGAGCCCTCGAATCTGACTCGGGCTCACTCGGGCTCACTCGGGCTCACTCGGCCTCACTCGGGCGAACGGCGCTAAGATGCGCCGGTGGCGAAAAAATCCGTGACCACCATCGGTGCGCTCGCCTCGCCGTCACGCCGCCGGCTGCTCAAGCGTCTGGCGCTCGGCGCTGCTCTCCTGCCTGTAGCGGAAGGCGCGTGGGGCGCAGCGTTCGCGCCGGCGCCGACAGCGCTGCTCTCCGTGGATGCACCCGAGGCGAAGGCAGTGCACTACGTCGAGGATGTGAAGGATGCGCAGGGCGCCACGGCCGGAAGCCGCTGCGGCAACTGCGGCCTGTATCAGGGTGTCAACGGGGCAACTCAGGGACCGTGTCAGCTCTTTGCGGGCAAGGAAGTCAAGGAAGCGGGGTGGTGCAGCTCCTGGGTTCCGCAGATCTGAGCGCGCGGCGCTAGGACTCGGTGCACGGTCCGGTCTCGCGCACTTCGATGCTGGCCCACTCGGTCGCCGGGCACTCCGCCGCGAGCGCCAGCGCCTGCGCCCGGGTCGCACAATCGAGCAGGAAGAATCCACCGACCACCTCCTTTGCCTCGGCGAATGGACCGTCAGTCACGATCGCCCTGCCGTCGCGGGAGACCAGGCGCGCAGCGGATGAGCGCAGCGCCTCGCTCGCGAGCAGCACGCCGTTGGCCTCGAGCCTGCGCGCGTAGTCGAGCATGCGCTGGTAGCGTCCGCGCCCGACCTCCGGCGGCGTCTGGCGTTGCTCGGGGGTCTGGACGATCAGCAGCAGGTAGGACATCAGCTCGCTCTCCGGCGACAGGCAGCAGCACGATCGAGCAGCAGTCGGTTCTCGCGCATGTTGCGGGTCAGTGTAGCCGCACGCTCGAATTCGCCGCACGCCTCCTGGTAGCGACCGAGCTTGGCGAGCAGGTCACCGCGCACGCTCGGCAGCAGGTGATAGGTGCGCAACGCCCCGTGCGCGTGGAGTTGATCGGCGAGCTCGAGCCCCGCCGCAGGCCCATACGCCATCGCGACCGCCACCGCGCGGTTGAGCTCCACCACCGGCGTGGGGCTGAGGCGCACCAGCTCGTCATAGAGAGCGGTGATGTACACCCAGTCGGTGTCCGCCGGCGTCGCTGCGCGCGCATGGCAGGCGGCAATCGCCGCCTGCAGCAGGTAGGGCCCGCGCCTCTCGCCGACGGCCTGCCCGCGCCCGAGCGCGAGCAAGCCGCGATGAATCAGGAGTCGGTCCCAGAGCACACGCTGCTGGTCCGTGAGGAGAATCGGCTCGCCGTCGGTGCCGATGCGCGCGCGCAGCCGCGAGGCCTGCAGCTCCATGAGCGCCACCAGCCCGTGCACCTCCGCCTCGTGCGGGGCGAGCTCAGCGAGGATTCGCCCGAGCCGCAGCGCCTCCTCGCACAACGCCGGCCGCACCCAGTCCTCGCCCGCGGTGGCCGCATAGCCTTCGTTGAATATCAGATAGATGACTTCGAGGACCGAGGCGAGCCGCTGGCCGAGCTCCTCACGCCCGGGGATCTCGAACGGCACTTCGGCAGCCGCGAGCGCCCGCTTGGCGCGCACGATGCGTTGCGCGACGGTCGCCTCGGGCACCAGGAAGGCGCGGGCGATTTCCGCCGTCGTTAGTCCGCCGAGAAGCTTGAGCGTCAGCGCGGTGCGCGCCTCGGGCGAGAGCAGCGGGTGACACGCGGTGAACATCAGCCGCAGCAGATCGTCGCCGATCGCATCGTCGGCGCTGTCTGCGAGATTCCCGTCGTCGCTGTGCTGTTGCATCTCAAGCTCGTAGCCGAGCGCTGCGTGCTTGCGCGACTGCATGCGCGCGCGCCGCAGCTGATCGATGGCGCGGTTCCGGGCGGTTGCCATCAGCCAGGCACCCGGATTGTCCGGGATGCCGCTCGCTGGCCATTGCTCGAGCGCGGCGACCAGCGCGTCCTGCGCCAGCTCCTCCGCCCGGCCCACATCGCGCACCAGGCGCGCGAGACTTGCGATCAGCCGCGCGGCCTCGATCCGCCATACTGCATCGATGGTGCGAGCGGTCTCGGTGGCCGTCATGGCCACCGATGACACCATCGCGCGGCGGGCGGTGCAAGCCAAGGGCGCCTAACTGTTTGTGCCGCGCGACAAGCTGCGATTCAGGCCGCCCGCGGGGCGCGCAGCTCATCGAGCGGCTTGGCACAGTTGACCATCCACGGAATCCCGAAGCGGTCGGTGCACATGCCGAAGCGCTGCGCCCAGAAAGTCTCCTGACACGGCATGGTGACGCTGCCGCCCGCGGCGAGAATGTTGAAAACGCGCTCGGCTTCCGCGGGGGCGTCCACCGCCGCCATCACGTTGAAACCCTGCGGCGGCTGATAATGATCGCCGATCACATCGCATCCCAACAGGAACTCCGTGCCCAGCTCGAGGCGCGCGTGGATGATGCGGTCGCGCGCCTCGGGCGGAGCTTGCCCGGCGCCCGGCGCCTCGCCGTAAGTCATGGAGAACACGATCCGGCCGCCGAAGGTCTCGGCGTAGAAGCTGAAGGCCTCGCGGCAGGTGCCCTTGAAGTGCAGATGGGTTGCAGTTTGCATGTTTCAGGACCTCCGGCCGAGGCGCTCGCTCAGGCGCTGTTCGCGCGCCTTGACCTCGGGTGTCAGGTTGTCGCCGAAGTCCTCGGCCCGCATCACCGGGCGGATCTCGACTTCCTCGCTGCTGTTGCGGAACGGCGAGCGGCGGATCCACTCGACCGCCTCTTCGAGGGACTTCACCTGCCACAGCCAGAAGCCCGCAACCAACTCCTTGGTCTCGGTGAAGGGCCCGTCGATGACGGTGCTCTTGCCAGTGCCGAACCTGACGCGCACTCCCTGCGAGCTCGCCTTCAGTCCCTCGGCCGAGAGCAGTACTCCCGCCTTCATCAGCTCCTCGTTGAAGCTCGTCATCTCGGCGAGCAGCGCCGCGCTCGGCGCAACGCCGGCCTCGGAGTCTTTGTTCGCCTTCACCAGCACCATGACTCGCATGATCGATCTCCTTGCGGGCTTTGCGCCTTTCTGAACAGTACGACGATCGAGCGCAGCGGGATTCGACAGTCGCGGCATGATATTTTGCGTGGACGCCAATGCTCTGAAATTCCTCGAGATTGCGAGTCGCCGAGACCCCATGCGCTGCCCGAATCCGCCACACGCGACACTCCAGCCGCTGCGCTTCATCAGCATCGAGGCGGCGAGTGCGCTCGCGCTGCTGCTCGCCGCCGCCGCAGCGCTCCTGTGGGCCAACTCGCCCTGGCGGGGTTCATACGAGGCGCTCTGGCACGTGAGACTGCATCTGCCGCTTACCGCCTGGCTGCCCCCACACGAGCTGCAGTTCTGGATCAACGACGGGCTCATGACGATTTTCTTTCTGGTCGTCGGGCTCGAGATCCGCCGGGAGATCCACGACGGCGCGCTCTCCGAACCAAAGGCGGCCACCCTGCCGCTGATCGCGGCCCTCGGCGGCGTCGTGGTTCCGGCGCTGCTGTACATTCTGCTCAACACCGATCCGACCGCGCGGCGCGGCTGGGCTATTCCGACCGCGACCGACATCGCCTTCGCGGTCGGGGTGCTGTCACTGGTCGGGCGCGTGCCGCCGGCGCTGCGCGTGCTGCTGCTGACGCTCGCCATCATCGATGACATCGTGGCGATCCTCGTGATCGCCTTTTTCTATTCGCATGGCATTGCGCCGATCGGGCTGGCGGTGGTGGTTGCGGGCGTGCTGCTGGTCCTGCTGATGCAAAGGCTCGGGATCCGGGCCGCCCTTGCCTACGCGGCGCCGGCAGTCGTCATCTGGTACGGCATGCTGCGCGCCGGCGCGCAGCCGGCACTCGCCGGCGTGCTGCTCGGTCTCCTCACCCCGGTGCGCCCGCAGGTCCGAGGGGTGCGCGACGCCCCGGTGACACGCGTGCAGGCGCTGCTGCACCCGTACGTAGCCTTCGGGATCATGCCGCTGTTTGCCTTCGCCAACGCCGGCGTGAGCCTCGAGGGTCTCGACCTCAGCGGCGGACTGCCGCTCACGATCGGCGCGGGTGTCGTCGCGGGGCTCGTGGCGGGCAAGCCTGTCGGCATTGCGCTCGCGACGCACGCGGCGCTGGGACTGAAGCTCGGCACATTGCCGGCGAGCCTCGGTTGGCGGCATGTCTGGCTGCTGGCCGTGCTCGCGGGTGTCGGCTTCACCATGTCAATCTATATCGCGGATCTTGCCTTCGACGATGCGCGCCTGCTCGCCGCCGCGAAGTTCGCGGTGCTCCTCGCCTCGGGCCTTGCCGGGATCCTCGGCCTGATCCTCGGACGCCTGCCGCGGTCGCGCGCCGCGCCCGCCTCACGCGCTGCGCTCTAGAGGCGGTCGCGGGACCGCACCCGCGCTGCAGTATCATGTGCGTACGCGACGCGAAGTCGCGCGCAGCCGCGCCGCGGAATTCGTCACCCACCCGACATGAGAATCGTCACCTATAACGTCAACGGTATCGGCGCACGCCTGCCCAACCTGCTGCGGTGGCTCGCTCAAAGCTCACCGGATATCGTCTGTCTGCAGGAGCTGAAAGCTCCGCAGGAGAGATTTCCCGAGAGCGCGATCCGCGCGGCCGGCTACGGGGTGATCTGGCACGGCCAGAAGAGTTGGAACGGCGTCGCCATCCTCGCTCGCGGCAGCGAGCCGGCCGAGATCAGGCGCACACTGCCCGGCGACGCCGCAGACGTACACAGCCGCTACATCGAGGCCACGGTCCGGGGCCTGACCATCGGCTGCCTGTATCTGCCCAACGGCAATCCGGCGCCGGGACCGAAGTTCGATTACAAGCTGCAGTGGCTCGAGCGCCTGATCGCGCACGCCGCCGAGCTGGTTGACAAGAGCTCGGCCGTGATTCTCGCCGGCGACTACAACGTGATCCCGACCGAGCGGGACGTCTACAAGCCCGAGCGCTGGGTCGATGACGCCCTGTTTCGCGTCGAAGTGCGCGCCGCGTTCGAGCGGCTCACCAGGCAGGGATGGACGGACGCCATCCGCGCCACCCATCCCGATGCGCAGATCTACACCTTCTGGGATTATTTCCGCAACGCCTACGAGCGCGATGCCGGGCTGCGCATCGATCACCTGCTGCTCAATGGCGCCGTGGCCGCTCGGCTCGCGACGGCCGGCGTCGAGCGCGACGTGCGCGGCTGGGAGAAGGCGAGCGATCACGCGCCGACCTGGGTCGAGCTGCAGGATGCGTAACGGCCGGCCGCGGGTACTGCGTCTGCCGGCGTTGCAGCGGCTGGCGTTGTGCCTGCTGCCGTGCCTGGCGGCCTGTGCGACTGCGGTCGCCGAAAGCGCCGATCAGCCGCCGCGCTTCGAGCTGCCCGCCCCGAAAGGCACGCCATTGAGATTCGTCGTCTACGGCGACACGCGCTTCACCACGCGCGAGCACGTGGCGCACGCCAACGCGCGGCGCGCGCTGGTCGAGAAGATCGCAGCCGAGCAGCCGGCGGCGATCCTGGTCGGCGGAGACCTGGTCTACGAAGGACGTGATCCCGAGGAATACAGGATATATAAGAGTGAGACGGCCGATTGGGCGGCCCGCAAGATCGCCGTGTTTCCGGCGCTCGGCAATCACGAGCTGAAGGGATGTGAAGACGCGGACGATGCCAATCCGTGTCTGGAGAACTGGTGGGCGACATTCGGCTCGCTGCGCCCCTACCGGTGGTACTCGGTCTCGTTCGGCGCGACGCTGCTCGCCGTGATACTGGACTCCACCAGCTCACTGAAGCCCGAGAGCGAGCAGCGTCAATGGTTCGAGCGACAGATCACCGAGGCCGACCAGCGTTTCCCGTTCATCGTGGTGCTGCTGCACTATCCGCCCGTGCGCGACCCGATCTATCCGGTGACGCTGGATGAGAAGCTGGTCGCCCACTACCTGTCGAGCAAGGCGCGCTCGCTGCATGCGCAGGTGGTCGTGGTGGGCAGCCACGTACACAACTACGAGCGCTTCAACCGCGACGGAATCATGTATCTGGTGAGCGGCGGCGGGGGCGCCAATCCGGTCCCCGCGGTGCGCATGTTCGGTGAGTTGTCGAGGCTCACCACGGGAGTAAACTTCCACTACCTGCGCTTCGTCGTGGACGGTGACCGACTCACTGCAACCATGGTGCGTTTCGACGAGAAGGATCAAAGCGGCCATCCGTGGAGCGAGCCGGATCACTTTGAGGTCAACGCCAGGCACTAGCGATCCGCTGGGGAGTGTCCGCATGAGAACGATCAAGGTCGTCGAGCTGGTACTGATCGGAGCTGCGTTGGCGGCGGCCGCGCCGCTCGCAGCGCAGGGCCAAACGCCCGGAGCTCAAGCCCCCGGAGCTCAGACCCCCGCCGCGCCAACGCCTGCGGCCCCGAAAATCACCGGCGCGACTGCCACCGCGTCGGGCAAGGCGGCCGCGGCCGCTTCCGCCGAAGTGACTGCGACGGTGGTCGCCATCGATTCCGCCCACCGCACCGTCACGCTGAAACGCACCGACGGGCAGGTCTCGACGATCGATGTCGATCCGCAGGTTCGCAACTTCGATCAGATCAAGATCGGCGATATCGTGCGCGCCAAGTACACGCGGGCACTGGTGCTCGACCTGAGGAAAGGCCCGGCCACCCAGACTGCGCCCACCGAGGAAACCTCGGTGACACCACCGCCCGCACCGGGGGCAAAGCCCGGTCGCGGGATGGTCCGAAAAGTCACGGCAGCCGCGGATGTCATCGCGGTCGATCCCCTGCACCAGCTCGTAACCCTGCGCGGACCGGGTGGCGAGCAAGTGGAGGTCAACGTGCCGGACCCGAAACAGCTGCAGAGCGTCCATCAGGGGGATCACGTCGTGGTGACCTACGTCGAGGCGCTCGCTATCTCGGTCGAGCCGGCGACACCCGCCGCGTCCGCGAAGTGAGCCTGACCTCTCGCGAGTCCCTGCCCGGTGCCATAGAAATCCGCTGTCCGACAACCCTCGGCGATCACGAGGTCGCTGGGCTGAGCGACGTGTTGATGGACTGCGTCGCGGGCGGTGCGTCGGTGGGCTTCATGCTTCCCCTGACCCGCAACAAGGCCGAGGCGTTCTGGCGCGGCGTCGGGGCGAGCGTGGCGCGCGGCGAGCGCGCGCTACTGGTGGCGGAAGCTGAGTCGGGTGCGATCGTGGGCACCGCCCAGGTGATCTGGGCGCCGATGGAGAATCAGCCGCACCGCGGTGAGCTGGCGAAGATGCTCGTCCATCGGCGGGCACGTGGACGCGGAGTGGGCGCGGCACTGCTGACCGCCGCGGAGGCGCACGCACTGCGTGCGGGCAAGACACTGTTGGTCCTCGATACGGCGAGTGACACGGCCGAGCGACTCTATGCCCGCCACGGCTGGCAGCGGCTCGGCGTCATTCCGCACTATGCGCTCTGGCCCGAGGGCGGGTTGTGTTCGACCACCGTTTTCTTCAAAGACGTGACGACGGCAGCAGGGCGAGGCCAGCGAGAGTCAGAGCATGACCTCGGTTGAGATTCGCCCCGCGACGCCTGCCGATCTGGCGGCGATCACCGAGATCTACAACGACGTGATCGCCACGACCACCGCGGTGTTCTCGCTGGCACCGAGCACGCTCGCCGAGCGCCGGGCCTGGTTCGAGGCGCGAACCGCCGCAGGCTTTCCGGTCCTCGTGGCGCAGCACGCACTGGGTGTCATCGGATTCGCCTCGTTTGGCGAATTCCGCACCTGGCCGGGGTATCGCTACTCGGTCGAGCACACGGTGCATGTGCACCGCGAACACCGTGGCCAGGGCGCCGGCAGCTCCCTGGTGCGCGCGCTCTTCCCTTTGGCGAGCGCGCTCGACAAGCATGTCATGATCGGCGGCATCGACGCCGCCAACTCAGGCTCGCTGCGCATGCACGAGCGGCTGGGATTTCGGCAGGTCGCGCACTTCCACGAGGTCGGGCGAAAGTTCGGCCGTTGGCTCGACCTGGTGTTCGTGCAGCGCCTGTTGGACCCCGCCGGGTCGGGTCGCGGCGACTAGCGCGGCGAGCGGGTCAACCTGACCCGCCAGAGCCACGGTGCTGCGCCAGGCCGTCGCTCGTCTGGAACCACGAGATCCTGCTCTCCACGAAGATGTGCTTGCGCGGCGGAAAATCCTCGGGCGCATCGAAGCAGGCGGTGTTGACGCTCACTTCGGCAGGCGAGTCCACACTGTTGAATACGAGGTAGCTGCCGCAGTTAGCGCAGAAGCTGCGCGTGGCGCGCGCCGACGAGGCATACGTGCTCGGCTGGCCGGCGATCCAGGAGAAACTCGTCGTCGGGAACGTGACCCATGCGACCACGGGTGCCCCGGAGTTCCGCTGGCACATGCGGCAGTGACAATAGCCGCTGTCGAGAGCGGGGGCTGTGACTCGGAAACGCACGCTGCCACACAGGCAGCCGCCGTCATGATTTGCCATTCGCTGCTCCTGTTGCCGCGAGGGCCGAGAGGTTCTGCGTGCGCGCGGGGCGCGCACGCGCGCTGCTCAGGCCGGCGCCTTCAACGTTCCGCGCCGGATCTGGTCGCGCTCGAGCGATTCGAACAGCGCCTTGAAGTTGCCCTCACCGAAACCTTCGTCGTTGCGCCGCTCGATGAACTCGAAGAACACGGGCCCGAGAAGCGTCTGCGAGAAAATCTGCAGCAACAGCCGCGGCGCGCAGCCTGCTGCGGTCTTGCCGTCGAGCATGATACCGCGGGCCTTCAAGGCGTCGAGCGGCTGGCCGTGGCCCGGGAGCCGCTCTTCGAGCATCTCGTAGTAGATGTCGTTGGGCGAGGGCATCAGCGGCACGCCTGCCCGGCGCAACGCGTCGACGCTCGCGAGCAGGTTGTCGGTGCGCAAGGCAATATGCTGAATGCCTTCGCCGTTGAACTGCATCAGAAATTCCTCGATCTGCCCGCTGGCGCGCGAGGCCTCTTCGTTCAGCGGGATGCGGATCAAGCCGTCCGGGGCGCTCATCGCGCGCGAGGTGAGGCCGGTGTACTCCCCTTTGATGTCGAAATAGCGGGTCTCCCTGAAATTGAAGATTCGCTCGTAGAAGGCGGCCCAGTAGGACATGCGCCCGCGGTAGACGTTGTGCGTCATGTGGTCGATCACTTCGAATCCGTGGCCGCGCGGATGGCGATCGACGTCCGGTAGGAATTCGAAATCGATGTCGTAGATCGAGCGGCCGTCCTCAAAGCGATCGATCAGATAGAGCGGCGCGCCGCCGATGCCCTTGATCGCCGGCAGGCGCAGCTCCATCGGCCCGGTCGGCAGGTCGATCGGCTGAGCTCCGAGCTCGAGCGCGCGTGCATAGGCGCGATGCGAGTCGGTGACGCGAAACGCCAGTCCGCAGGCACACGGCCCGTGCTCGGCGGCGAAATAGGCAGCGACACTGCGCGGCTCGCGATTGATGATGAAGTTGGCATCGCCCTGGCGATACAGATCCACCGCCTTGGAGCGATGCCGCGCAACCAGCGCAAACCCCATCTTCTCGAACAGCGGCTCGAGCAGGTTCGCCGTCGGGGAAGCGAATTCCACGAACTCGAAGCCGCGCAAACCCATCGGATTTTCCCAGCTGTCGGTCATGCGGTACCTCGATGAGCGCCCTACCCGGCTATTGTGCATCCGGGGATCACCCTGGAGCGAGGGCCTGCGCCGCTACCTGGGAAGGGCCAGTGGAACGAAGAGCAGGCTCCGCCCTGCCCGTCCGAGTCGCCACCACGCCCAGATCAAGAGGCCACCGAACACCAGCATCGTGCCACTTACCCAGAGCCACACCAGCGCCAGCAGCCTGACCAGGTCAGGTGTCACGCCCGTCAACCCCGGGAGCACGTGCTTCGCCCACTGATGAGCTAACCGACACCGCTCGCCGGGTAAGGAAACTTCGTTGGCGACTGCAGGCGCGGATCCACCCAGCTGCGCAAAGCGGTGTCGCATATCGCATAACCCCAATTGATCAGCTGCTCCTGAAGCGTGTCGTCCTTGTCAGCCAGGTCAGTTACCACCGCCGCGAGCTTCGAGGTCTTCTCAACGGGACAGGGCAGCGCTGCTGGTGCCGGATAGTGGGCGACGTCACTGCCCGCGCCCCAATAGCAACCGTGGCGCGCGCTGGATTGCGAGGGTGGCGCCTTGAAAGAGTTGATCAGATCGCGAATCCGCATGGCGCGCACCTGGCTTTGGATCACGTCGATCGAACGCAGACCCTGACTGATCCAATCTATCCCTACCTTCTCCTCCGCAGGAATGGCCCGGCCCGCATCGCTCACCAGGACTGTCTGGTGATTCTTCCAGGCAGTCTCGAGGCCGAGGTTGTCGTACACACCACCGTCCGTCAGTGTGGGGTTGGTCGTGAAGGGCGCGCGCTCCAGGTTGTCGTCGCCTGTCCCGCCGCTGCCCGGCGTGTAGTCGGAGGGCCTGAATCTCAGCTGCGCCGGTGACAGTGGGGGTGGGAAGGCGGATGAGGCGGCGACGGCCTGAGCCAGGTCGATAAGAGTTGTATCGGCAATCGTGCCCACTCGCCAATCCGCCATGTAGGCCTGTGTGAACCGCCACAGGGCGGCTGATTGAAGATTCGTCGAGTTGATCACGAAGCGAGGCGCCGCAACGATGTCTGCCAGCTTCGCGGTGCCGAAGAGGGATTTACGATACTGGCGAGCGACGTATTCGTTGACGGTGCCTGGCAGGAGAATCGCGGTAAATACCTTGAAAAGCGCCCCGAAGTTGTAACCGGCGACGTTGACATGCCCCATGGCGCGAATCGGCTGAACGATCTCCTTCAGGAAGGCCGCGATACGGGTCGCGCTGTCCGGGTCGGCCGTCTTGCAATCATTCCACTTCAGCGCGAGCAGCCCTGCGGTGATGGAGCCTCCCGATACGCTCGAGATACGCGCCAGCGGTCCAAGATCCGCCGCACGCGCTGCACTGGCGGTCGCATTCAGGTAGCCGATCTCCTGCAGTCGCCAGAGCGCCCCGACGTGAAACAGCATCGCCCGGTAGCCGCCGCCCGAGAGACACAGAGCGATGCTCCGCTCCGGGGCTTCCGCCTTGACCGCATCCGGCGGGATACGTGTGACCGGCTCCACGACCTGAGGCGAGAGCGTGGGCGTAGGACGGGGGACGCTCATGTGCCGCACTCCTGGATTCGACCAGGCAGGACTTTGGCACAGCGGGCGAGCGGGCGCTTTATGGGCACGTCCGCGGCAGCTGCGGCTTGACGGGGATGCTCACTCGGCCGGTAAATGCAATCCACCTCAGGAACGAGTTCATCGCATGCCATCGGTACTCATCACGGGCGCGAATCGCGGACTAGGACTCGAGTTCACCACGCAATACCTCTCCGCAAACTGGCAGGTCTACGCCGCCTGCCGCCATCCGGAATCGGCCGAAGCGTTGCAGGCTCTGGCGCGCGCCAGGAAAGACCGGATCGAGATCCTCGCCCTGGATGTGACCCGCGCGCCGACCATCGCGCAGGCAGCGGCCGCCCTGCAGGGCCGGACGATCGACGTGCTCCTCAACGGTGCCGGCATCATCGGCAAGCCCGGCCAGCGGACGGGAAGCGTCGACTATACCAACTGGGCGCAGGTGCTGGATGTCAACACCATGGGACCGCTGCGCGTGACCGAAGCCTTTCTCGAGAACGTAGCGCGCAGTGACCGCAAGCTCGTGGTCACGATCACCAGCGGATTGGGCTCACTGGCGGATAACACTTCCGCTGGTGCGATCCCCTACCGCAGCTCCAAGGTCGCGGTGAACATGGTCATGCGGAGCGTCGCCATCGATTTGGCCGAGCGCGGCATTGCCAGCGTGGTCGTCAATCCAGGCTGGGTACGCACCGATATGGGTGGCGCGAACGCGACGCTGACTCCGGCGGAGAGTGTGTCGGCGCTCAGGAAACTCATCGAGACGCTCGGCATGCAGCAATCCGGGAAATTCTTCAATTACGACGGGCGCGAGTACCCCTGGTAAGGGTGCGGCTGCGAATCAACCTCGCGTTGCCGGCGGCGCCGTTTGATCGGCTGCGCACGGCTGGAGCGCCCGCCACGGGGGCGGTGCTGCCCCTGCGCGCGCGAACCGCGTCACTGAATGAGTAAAGTCTCCCGATATGATGTTAAGTTGGGCTTGTCAGGCGCTCGGAAGTGCGAAAACTCGCCTACATGCCACACGCTCTACCTGCTGAATTACCGCTTCCGCTGCTCGAACGCCTGCGCGCGGAGGGTGTTGCCACACTCGAAGCCTGGGTCGCCCTCGGCCGCCGCCGTCGGGAGATCTTCGGTGTCACACGCGCCGCAGTCGCACAGCTCGATGCACTCGCGAAGGCCGCGCTGAGCTCCAAATCCTGACCTAAGCTGCGCGCGGGTCCATCGGTCGCGCGCGAGCCCTCCCTGATCTCTCAGCTGCGCGGCGGTCGCGCCAAGGGCGCAGCCGCGCGCTCCGTTGCCGCTTCCATTCCCGTTTCCCATCGACACCAACTCCACTCGCAGGCTGATCCGGTCGCATCGTCTCAATGTAAGGCGAGCGCGCTACCGCCGGCGTGTCACGCAAGTGTCATACCGTCTGCACGTCAGTGCCATGCCTGGGTGCTACAAACACTCGCGCGTGCAATTCAGCACGAAGGGAGTGACCATGTCGCGACGAATTTTGCGCAGCTCGACGGCGCTCGGCGCCGGGCTCGGTGTGTTGTTATCTTGCGGTCTGGCGGTGGCCGATGATGACCGCGCGAGCACCGCAACACCGATCAAACACCTGATCATCCTGATCGGCGAGAATCGCAGCTTCGATAACATCTACGCCACTTACAAGGCGAAGGACGGACAGACGGTGGCGAACCTGCTGTCGCGCGGCATCGTAAACTCCTCAGGCGAGCTGGCAGCAAACGGCGCCCTGTCGCAGCAGTTTCAAATCGATCAACCGTATCCCTCCAAGTACTTCATCGACGCGCTCGCCACCGCCGGTAAGACGCCCTACCAGCAGGCGCCGGGAACACCGAGCTTCCCACCGACCGACACGGCGTACGTGCCGACGGCACCGGGTGGTCTCGATGCGGGCCAGGCGCCATTCGATCCCACTCTAGTCCCCGATTCGCAGCTGCGCTTCCTCGAGCCGTCCCTGGAGAGGGAGGATCTCGGCCTGTTGCGCACCGGCGCTTCCGGTCTGCCGATGTTCTCGACCGACACGCGTGTCACCGCTGCGACCGCACTGCCCAACGGCTCGTTTCAGATCACGGGTGCCACGCTGCCGTATGACGCTTTCACCGGCGACATGGTGCACCGCCTGTTCCACATGTGGCAGCAGGCCGACTGCAACGTCGCCAACGCTACGGCGGGCAATCCGTCCGGCTGCCTCAATGATCTCTATCCGTTCGTCGGCGTCGCGCGCAACGACGGCTCCGGCAGCAACTCGATGGGGTTCTACAACGTTCAAAAGGGCGATGCGCCGGTGTTCAAGCAGCTGGCGGACGAATACACCCTCAACGACAACTACCATCAGCCGGTCATGGGCGGCACAGCCGTCCAGCACATCATGATCGGTGCCGCAGACGAGATCCCCTGGGACACGTTCCAGGGAGTCGGCCAGCCACCGACGGCGAGCGTCGCCGATCCCGATCCGAAGTCCTCGACCAACGCCGCGTTCACAGGCGACAAAGCGTGGACCGACTGCTCCGATACGACTCAGCCGGGGATCACGGCGATCGTCGATTACCTCGCCACGCTGCCGTGGCGTCCCGCATCGAAATGCGATGCCGGCCGCTTCTACATGATCAACAACCTGAGCCCCGGCTTTCTGCCGAACGGCACGGTCGACTCCGCCAGCATCCTGACGGGCGGCAAGGTTCCGCCGTCGAGCCTGCGCACGATCGGTAATGCGCTCACCGAGAAAGGGATCTCCTGGGCGTACTACGGCGGTGGGTACGACGCGGCGGTGCGGGTGGCGAACGGCTCGACCGCTTCCGCCGACCAGCTGATCGCCGTGAACTACTGCGACATCTGCAACCCGTTCAGCTATGTCAGCTCGATCATGGGAGATGCGACGCAGCGACCGAAGCACATCAAGGATGCAATTGACTTCTTCAGTGAGCTCGACAAGGGACATTTACCGTCGGTCGCCTACGTGAAGCCCGACAGTCTGGTGGACGGACATCCGGCAAGCTCCAAGCTCGACCTGTTCGAGGCCATGCTCGAGAACATCGTCGACAAGCTCAAGGCCCACCCGGAGCTGTTCAAAAACACTGCGCTGTTCGTCACCGTCGATGAGGGTGGCGGTTACTGGGACTCGGGCACGTTCGTGCCGCTCGACTTCTTCGGTGACGGCCCGCGCATTCCGCTGATCGTCGTCTCACCCTACTCGCGCGGCGGCAAGGTCGTGCACAGCTACAACGACCATGCTTCGGTCGTCAAATTCATCGAGCGGAACTGGCACTTGCAGCCGCTGACGCAGCGCAGCCGCGACAATCTGCCGAATCCGGTCATGAGCTCGACCGCCCCGTATGTGCCGACGAACATCCCGGCGATCGGCGACCTGTTCGACATGTTCGATTTCGATAAGAAGTAAGGAGAAAAACGCGCCGACCGTAGACGCGGCCGGCGCGTTTTCGAGTGCCCTTCGCCCACCTCAGGTGCCGGCGTCCCCACGACGCCGGCACCTGACCGGAGGGACGGTGCCGCCCGCATCCGCGCACCATCTTCTTTTTATTTCTTTACTGGCAGCTTGTCGCTGGCCTTGCTGCCGGAGTCGACTTTGACGGTCAACGCCGACGAGCTGCGCAGCCGCACTCGCAATACCTCGCTGCCAAGCGCGAACTCATCCCCGGGTGCGAGCCGCGTCGGTGCGCTGATGCGTGTTCCATTGACGTGAGTACCGTTCGTGCTGCCGAGATCTTCGATCATCGCAGTGCCGCGCGCGACCGTGATTCGCGCATGACGCCGCGACACTGTGGTGCCGTCGACGACCAACGAGCATTCGGCGTCCCGTCCCGCAATGTGCTCGCCGTCCGTTAGCGGCAAAGACTGCTTCATCCAGAGCACCTCGATGGTTGCCGGCGGGGACGGCGCCGACGGCAGGCAGCTCACGTCGGCGCAGAACGCATATCCAATCTTGTAAGCGGTTCTGATGACGCGGGAATCACGCGGGGTATCACCGAGCACGGCGCGGAGCTCTGACACCAGACGGGTGAGGCTGGTGCGCTCTACGTAGACGTCTGGCCAGAGCAGCTCGTCGAGCTCGTTGTTTGTGACGACCGCCGGTCGGCGCTTGATCAACACTTCGAGCAATTCATACATCTTGGGCTCAAGCGGCACAACTTTATTCCCGCGCTCCAGCTGCCGAGCGCGTAAGTCGAGCACGCAGTCGCCGAACTTCAGCCTCATGGTCTCCGTCACAGCCCGCGCAGCTTATCAACGACTCTTCTTTACGCTGCGCCGCAAAAAGGCGCGCCCCACCAGTCGCGAGTCTTATAGCAGGTCGGATCTTGCGGCAACATCAGGCGAGTTGACTGGTCGTCGAAGAATGAAGAATGAAGAATAAGGGGTCCGAGCGTGGCCTTTGCCCGGACCCCTGAAGCGGTTTCATCGATTCGCGGTGAACGTCTGCGGGTGCTTTCCGGTCTTCTGCTCGTAGAAGGCGGTCAGCAACGGCAGGCTCAGCTTGCCGATTGCCTGGCTCTCGGCCTTCGTGACGCACGCGTTGGTACGCGCGGCCAGCATCCAGTTGCCGGGCTGATCGCAAACGCGCCGGGCTGCGGCGTGAATGCGCCCGTAGAGCGCCTCCGCGCCGGCCGACGTGTTGACATTCAGATCGGCAAACTTGACGGTCTCGCTGCGAACTTGATCATCGGCATACGAGTTCGAAGCGACCAACACGCACGCCAGCCACATCGCGGTGACGTAAGCGAGCATGGTGCGGTTATCGGTCTTCATAATCGAGTTCATGACTGTCTCCTGTCTAGGGGATTTGGGACTTCACTGCGCCTTCGGACCGATGGCTGAGCCAACAATCCTCGGACCACGGGAGTTACCTTAGCGACAGACCCACAGGAGATCCTTACGGAGATCTTAGGAACTGGTGAATCTATCGCGCGCCGCGGATATGACAGTCCGGCGTAGCGCGTGGCCGGTTTCGCCGGTCGGATTTGATGTCATTGCCCCGCTGGGCGCATGCTTTTCCAAGCCGCCAGGGCGCACATGGCAAACCCGATGACTGCAGAAGAAAACCGCCGCGTACCCCCGTCGACCGAGGCCTCACCGCGTGAGACTGAAGTTGATCCGCAACTCTCGGCCTGTGTGGATGACGGCAACCAGCACGGCCAGACCCCCCACGGGTCTCCCGGAACGCAGCCCCCAGAACAGCGCCGCAGGCCGACCGGGCGAGTGCGAGCCAAGGAGTCAGCCACCACGGCGCGGCTGGCGGCGGGCGAGCTGCTCGGCGGCCGCTACCGCATCGAGCGCGAGCTCGGCGAGGGGGGAATGGGCGTGGTGTACCTCGCCGCCGATGAGCAGGTGCCCGGCGAGAGGTTTGCCATCAAGGTCCTGAAGGAGGAGCTGCGCCCCGAGGCCCTCGCGCTGCTGCGCGAGGAGGTCCGCAAGACTCGCAAGCTCAGCCATCCGAACATCGTCGATGTGCATTCGGTGAATGTGGAGGGCCAGAGGCTCTATGTGCTGATGGAGCACCTCGAGGGCAAGTCGGTGGATTCACTGCTCGATGAGGAGTTTGGCCGCGGCATGCCCTTCAGCCACGCCTGGCCGATCATCAAGGACGTGGGCGCGGCGTTGGGCAACGCGCACGATCACAGTGTCATTCACAGCGACTTGAAGCCTGCGAATGTGTTCGTGACGACCTCGGGGAGGACCAAACTGCTCGACTTCGGCATCGCGCGGGTGTCGCGCGGTCCGCTGCTGCACGCCCCGTCCGGAGCGCGCGCGCTCACTCCCGCCTACGCCAGCTGCGAGCTGCTCGAGGGGAAGGAGGCGGACCGGCGCGATGACATTTACTCCTTCGCCTGTGTGATCTACGAGATGCTCAGCGGGGAGCGCCCCTTCGGAGATATCACCGCGCTCGAGGCCCGGCAAGATGCCGCTCAAATGCCGCCGCTCGAGGGGCTGACGCGGGGACAGAATGCGGCGCTCGCGCACGCGCTCGCTTTTAGCCGTGAGGAGCGCACCGGCAGCGTGGAAACGCTGCTCGCCGGACTCTCCGCCGACAGTAACCTCCGGGTCAGGCCGGTCGCCATCCTCGGTGCGGCGATCCTGGTGGTGGTCGCGGCCGTGGGCTTGACCTACTTCGCCCTCAACAGGCTATCGATATCCCGGCACTCCGTCGTCATTGAGGGGGCGACCTCGAGCGCTCAGCCAGCCCTCTCCGTTGCCGCCCCCGCCACTGCCGGCTTGAACCCGCCACCGCACTCGATTGCGGTGCTGCCGTTCGTGAACATCAGTGGCGACAAGGAACAGGAGTACTTCTCGGACGGACTTTCCGAGGAGCTGATAGACAACCTGGTGCAGAGCGCCGATCTCACGGTGATAGCGCGCACCTCGTCGTTCCAGTTCAAGGGCAGGAACGAAGACGTGCGCTCGATCGCTCGCAAGCTCGGGGTGATGTACGTGCTCGAGGGCAGCGTCCGCAAGGACCGCGAGCAGCTGCGCATCATCGCGCAGCTGATTCGCGCTTCAGACGGAGTGCACCTGTGGTCGCAGAGTTACGATCGCGGCCTCGTCGATATTTTCACGATCCAGCACGAGATTGCGGACAAGGTTTCCCAGGCCTTGCGCGTGGCTTTGCCGTACGGTCAGCGAGCGGCAACCCGGCAGCCCGATGTCGGGGCGTATAACCTCGTTCTGCAGGGAAATTACTTTAAGGCGCGCATGACAACCCCCGATGTCGAAAAAGCCATCGAGCTCTACCAACAGGCGATCGACATCAGTCCCGATTACGCGCTGGCCTGGGCGCGCCTGGGGAGCGCGTACCTGATCGAGGAAATCCTGAGCGGACCGCCATCCGAGGATCAGAACCGGCGAGTCCTTGATGCGCTCGACCGCGCCATCCGGCTCGACCCAAACCTCGTCTGGGTGTATTACACGCGCGGCGGATTCGAGATGAACGTGACGTGGGATTGGGCGGCTGCGTGGGCCGACACGGAGCGCATACGCCAGATCGACCCGCGGTTTGAACTGTTGCCGAGCGCCCTCGCCGACATTTCGCTCGTGTTCGGCGACATCGACAGTGCCGCACAGCTGTACCAGGATGACCTGGCGCGCAACCCGCTCAACGGCAATACCCTCGACGCTCTCGGCACGGCGCTCTGCGCCGCTGACCGCCTGCAGCAATGCCTGCAGGCCCGGCTGAGTCTCCTGCAGCTGCATCCGGAACTCGGCCGGGTCAACAGCTCGCTCGGCATTGCCCGCCTCTACCTTGGCCAGTTTGCGGCCGCGCTCGAGTCGATGCAGAGTGAGCCTAACGAGAACTACAAGCTGGGCGGCCTGGCAGTCGTCTACTGGGCGATGGGACGGCGTGCCGAGTCGACTGCCGCGCTGAAATCGCTGTCGGACAGATTCGCTACGGTCGACGCCTATGGAATCGCCGTGGTCCACGCCTATCGCGGGGAAATCGACGATGCCTTCCGCTGGCTCGAGCGCGCTTATCGAGGACATGAACAGGGGATGCTGCTCGTCAAGACGGATCCGCTGCTGCGAAATCTGCACGCCGACCCGAGGTTCAAGGCATTGCTGAGCCGTATGAAGCTGACCGAGCAGTGGCGGCCGAAGACCACAGATGTTCACACGTGAGATCTCTAACAGGAGGGGGTACACATGGCACCGAGAAGAAACGTGAGAAGAAGAAGATCGGACAAGCGCCGGCTGAAAAAGGCGAAGGGCGTTCGCGCTCTTTCGAAAAGCGCCAAAGCTGACGTGGCGAAGCTGCTGCGGGGCCATCAGGCCGGAACGGTCACCTATGTGCAACTGGAGACCGGGTTGAAGGAACTGCGCAGGCAGCTGGACGAGATGTGGATTTTCGTTCAATTCCTCTGGTAGCCGGCCACACGGAAGCGGCGAGGTGAGTCGAGCCTCGTTGAAGCTGAAGAGCGCATCCTGTCAGATCGCATACTGGGAGGACGGAAAGCTACGGATCGCAAATTACCTTAGCAAGAGGACGTTCTCGACCAACTCCGTGACCCTGGACCTGGTGCGCTTCTTCTTCAAGCCACGGACGATCAAGGATGCGCTGCTGGAGTTCCGCGCCTACAGCCAGCGCAGCGTGGCCAGGGCAATACTGAATCTGATCGATGCCCAACTGTTGCTCGAATATGGCTCAGTCGAATCCAAGCGGGACCAACTGCTCGAGACGTCATGGAGACCCTGGCTTCCGGCAGGCGCATTTCACTTCATGACAAAGGACACCCCATACGTCCCTGCCGATTGGCCTATCGAGAAGAAATTGAAGTTACTTCCGGTAACTCCGGCCCCACCGCAATTCAAAACGATTCGGCGTACCGCTGCAGTGCGGCTGCCGTCGCAACGAATAGCGGGAGACACTTTCTTCGAAACACTGCACGCCAGGAGGACGCATCGAGAGTTCGCGCGAGGCAAGGTGTCTCTGGAGAACATCGCGAAGCTGCTGCAGACGACCTGGGGAGTCCAGGGGTATTACGACACGGATGTTTTCGGAAAGCTGCCATACAAGACCAGCCCCTCCGGTGGTGCGAGACACCCGGGTGAGGTGTATCTGATGGCGCTCAGGGTGGACGGGCTCGAGAGGGGGATGTATCACTACCAGGCCAGGCACAACCGTCTGGCGAGGCTCCCGGTCAAGGTAAGTCCGCACGTGGCCAGCTCGTATTGCGGGGACCAGCCGTATTTTGCCGCGGCGGCGGCGCTGTTCATCATGACCGCGGTGTTCGCCCGGACCATGTGGAAGTACGGCAGAGCGCGAGCCTATCGAGTCGTTCTACTCGACGCCGGCCACCTGTGTCAGACGTTTTGCCTCACGGCCACGAGGCTGGGACTCGCTTCCTTCAGCACCGCCGCACTCAAGGACTCATTGATCGAAAAGGATCTGGGATTGGACGGAATTTCCGAATCTGTTCTGTATGTGGCGGGAGTCGGGTTGGCTTCCGGCCGCCCGCAGGAGATGCTGCGGGGTGGCTGAAGCGCACCACGGCGGCGAGGGAACGAACCGTCGTCGGTGAGGTGAATCCAGCTCCTTCGCCGGCCTGCCACCGAAGACGTGCTTTCGACTCACGCGCAGACTTAAGATCCGTTCTGCTCCCAGCGCTTTATAAGGAATCCCCAATGGCCTTCTCGCTGTACGCCGCCACGATCCCCTCCTACCAGCAGATTCTCGGTGCCGTTTCCGCCCTTCTCAGCAGCGCCGAGGCCTTCTGCGCGGAGCAGGGCATCGCCGAGGAAAACATCATTCAGGCGCGGCTGGCTCCGGACATGCTGCCGCTTGCCTACCAGGTGAAGTCGACCGCCGTGCACTCGCTCGGCGCGATCGAGGGTGTGCGCCGCGGCGTTTTTTCGCCCGACATGACAGCGCCTCCCGAGACCTTCCAGGCACTCAAGACGCGGATTGCGGACACGCTCACGGCGCTCGAAAAGATTACCCCGGTCGAGGTCGATGGCTTCATCGGGCGCGACATGCGCTTCGTCGCCGGCGAGCGTCGGCTCGAGTTCACCGCCGAGAACTTCCTGCTGTCGTTCTCGCAGCCGAACTTCTATTTTCACGCCACGACGACATACGACATTCTGCGCTGGAAGGGTGTTCACATCGGCAAGCGAGATTTCACGGGGAGGCTCCGCATAAAGAAGTGAGAGTCCAGGTGGCCGCTACGATCGCCCTCACTGGATCCTGGCAGGGGGCGATGGCTCGCCGCCCTTAGGGCGCCCGCCAGACTACCGGGAACCAGTCCTCTCTGAGCCGCTGTCCAGGCTTCATCTCGTGGCCTGGATAGGGCGGCGACGTGCGGCCCGCCCGCGTCACATAGCGCGCGTCATCGCCAACCCATCTGAGGGAGAAAGCGCGGCGCCGGCGCTCCGACATGTTCCCGCGCGCGCCGTGGACCGTCTTGTAGTGGAACGCGACTGCATCTCCCGGCTGCATCGGCCATTCAAGCACAGTGAACTTTTCCGGTTCCTTGTCGGGGTCAGGAACAGGCAGGTAGTCGACCTCACCCGCATAGAAATTCTGTTCTGACAGCCAGCGCACCGGCAGTACCATCTTCGGCCATTTGTGCGAGCCCGCGACGCATCGTAAACCAGCGTCCGTGACCGGATCGACTGGGATCCAGAAGCTGATCGTCTGTTCGCCATCGACGAAATAGTAGGGCGCATCCTGGTGCCAGGGCGTCGGCTTTGACGTGCCCGGTTCCTTTACGAGGATATGATCGTGAAATATCTGAGCGCTGGTCGAGCCCATCAGCTCGGCGGCTGCCTGCGCCGCTGGTGACCGGCGGACGACGGCGACGAATTCCGGAATCCGCTCCCAATTGCAATAATCATCAAAAAATCGCCCCCCCTCACCGGGCTTGAGATTCTCCGACGCATAAGGCCCGGGCTCGCGCATGTTGCGATCGATGCCGGCGCTTATCGTGTCCACCCAGTCCTCGAACAGGTTGGGCAAATAGACCGCCCCGTCGCGGCGATAGTCGGCAATCTGCTGCGGACTCGCATAGGTGCTCATGATGGTGGCTCCAAGGACGGTGTAGACGAAGTCTTGCCATTCGCGCCTTGAGCTCGCTCCACGCGAGCTCACACCGGCCGACCGGAGACGTGATTCGAGAAGAAGTTGAGGGTATTTCCCGCCGGCTCTCGAACCAAAAACCGCTCGTGATTATCGGACACCGCCTCAATTGCCGTCGGCGCTAGCCCCAGCCCAATGAAGTGCCCATGGGTTGCTCGCAGATCCTCGACCATCAGATCAAATGAAGCCTCACCCGCTACCGCCCCCGGTTTCGCCACCAGAACCAGGTGAGTGCCGCCGCGAAGCTCGAACACAGCTACGTCGGTTCTCTGGACGATCGGACGCATTCCGATCTTGCGCATGAATTGCGCGGTCTCTTCCAACCGACCCGTTTCCAGGACGACGTGCCCTACCCACACAGGTGGGCGCAGATCCTGTTCAGTCATGTTGCCACTCCTGTCGCAGAGTGCCAGCAATCGACCTTTGTGCATGACACGGCTGCGGGACGCGTGGTCACGAAAACATCGCCCGACGCACGTTTATGACATCCGTCATCCTACGCTCCCGGCGCTTCACCCGTGCGTATCGGTCATGCACGCGCGCCGCTCGCCGTGGGCCGCTACGGCGCCCGGAAAATAAAGAACGCCGGCTGAGAGAGTTGAACTCTCGATCAACGGTTACAAATTTTCGGAAGGTTTTTGACGCATTCGTAAGTGACTGATCTACCTGACACTGCTCGCGTGCGCGTCGCATATAGACATATCGCGCGTATGCTTTGACGCATGAGAACCACTGTTCGCCTGGACGAAGCTCTGCTCGAGCGTGCCCGGACAGAGGCTGCAAAGCGCAAGACCACCCTCACCTCTCTCATTGAGCAGGGACTCGAGCTCGTGCTTCGACGACCGACGAAGCGTCCCGAGCATCGGCCAATAGCGCTGCCGGAGTGCCGCGCGGGCGGCGGAACCTTGCCCGGCGTTGATCTGAACGATAGCGCATCGCTCCTCGATCGCATGGACGGTCGCGATTGATTCTTCCGGACGTCAACGTCCTCATCTACGCTTTTCGTACGGATTTCCGAGGATCACCAGCGTTACAAAGACTGGCTCGAGTCCGTGGTCAATGGGCCCACCGCGTACGGGATCGCCCCTCAGGTCCTTTCGAGCGTTGTCCGCATCTGCACACACCCACGGATCTTCCGTCGACCGAGCTCGCGCGCCGATGCCTTCACCTTCTGCCGCGCGTTGCTGGAGCAGCCCAATGCGACAGTGACCGTGCCGGGAGCCCGACACTGGTCAATATTCGAGGATCTCTGTGGCAAGGCAAAGGCGACGGGCAATCTTGTGCAGGACGCATGGTTTGCCGCACTCGCTATCGAATTTGGCTGTGAATGGATTACCACCGACCGTGACTACGCTCGCTTCCCGGCCCTGAATTGGCGAAAACGCTTGGTGGTCCTTGAGAGGCCAGACAAATTATTTCATTCTTTCCCAGACAACCGTGCGTACTGTTTTCCTCCCTGTGGCCGGGTCGTTCGAAGGTTGAGTGGTCAGCGTAAGGCGGTCGCCATCCAACTTGTAAGTTCTTACATGAGATTCGCCGGTGCGAGACTGGTCCCACGATATGTCTATGTGATGGGTGACCGTTTTGGCTCTGCTGTCGACCGTATACGTTCCGGCGTAAGCGAGCATGCTCCTGATCAGAGCTTGTGCTTCCTCTTGTGTAGCAACAGGACCCACAGGTTTCTTGCGGTCGCTACCAACAATTATCACAATCATGCGTCCGTCACGGCCGTAATTGATGTACCCGGATGGGCGGGGTCCCATGACGTCGGACCTGGCGCCAGACGGAATCTCCTCGCCGACATAGGAGACCAGCTTCCAGGTGCCTAGCAGCTGTTGCTGGACGGAGCTTGCCGCGTCGGTCTGCGCCGAGGCTCGGGAAAAAACGGAGAAAAGCGCCAGGACCGAAAGAACAACAGTTCGCTTCACTGCAGCTTCTCCTCTCCACTTCTGGCTTGCTTTATCTACACAGCCATCGCGCTGGCAGATGAGGACAATCCCGCAACATTAGAGGGCGACCCGACGAAGGTCGGCCCGATGACTCCCGCTGCGAAGTTAGAACTCGATGCCTCTATCGTACGAGCAGCCAAGTCCGCAGGGGACGGCCAGGAACGGCGGGCTATGGTCGAAGTCTATATCGGCTCTAAAGGGCGACCTGTCAATCTTGCAGTGCTTGAACCTCTGGGTCTCGCGGGATGGATCATGGAGATTGCCCAATAGTCATTTGCCTGATTGGTCATCCCAAGTCGTTCTCCTCGAGACCAGTGGGCTTTGGCGGCTCAATTAGGATCGGCGCCGCGAGCGGATTGCCGGCGCCGGCGTCGACAACGCCACCCGGTGTGGCGCGCCGGCCTCGGGCGCGGGGTCGATGCAGGATTGGGTAGGCGAAGCTCGCAAGGTGCGAGTGAATGCGCCTGAGGTCGCGCACCGTGCGCAGGAAGAGGCCGCTCTCCCCGACCAACGGTTCGACTGCGTCGGAGTCCGCGAGCCGGCTGGCCGCGGCGGCACTGCGCAGGAGGCGCACGCTTAAGGCCGTGGCGGACGCTTCGAACTCACGGAACTGCCCCTTACGCGCGGCCAGTCGCTTCGCGTCCCGGGGCTCGGCCTGCAGGAAGACGGCCAGTGCGAGCCGGAGGCTTTCGAGGAGCTCGCCGTGCATGGCAGCGACTGTTGCGATCTCCTCGACCGTGAGCACTCTGCCGCGCTTGACACTCCGCACAGCAAACTCGACCAAACTGTTAGCGATGATGTCGGCGACATGCTCGAGGTTGATCACGGCCGACAGGATGTCCTGTCCCCGCGCACCTTCCCGCTGGTGATCGAGGGTTTGCTCGTCGCCGACGTCGGCGAGATAGCGGCGAATCGCGCTACCCAGCTGATCAACGCAACGATTCTGTGCGGCGACTGCCTCGGCGCGTGTGCGGTCATTATGCCCAAGCACTTCGAGCGCATCGCGCAGCATGGTCTCGACCATGTCAGCCATGCGCAGAGTTTCGCGGGCGGCGTTCGCAAGGGCGACCGTGGCGGAATCAAGGGCCGCGACGTCGAGATAGAGGGGCCGGCCCGGATCGGCCGGCGCCGGCGGATCCGGCAGCCACCGCGTGAGGAGGTGCGCGAGGCCCCTGACAGACCCCAGGAACACCGCTGCCAGGGCGAGATTGAACGCCAGGTGGAAGTTGACGACGAGGCGCCCTGGAGCGGGGTCGGCCAGCTCAAGTGCATGAGTGATCGCGGCCAGGAACGGCAGCGCGAGCACCACGCCCGCGCTGCGCACCAGCAGGTTTCCGAGAGGCAGACGCCTGGCGACGGAGGTCGAGGCGTCGACAAGCGCGGGGAGTGCCCCGCCTAGGTTCGCACCGAGCACGAGGGCGAGAGCACCGGTCGGAGCGACGACGTGTGTGGCGGCGAACGTCGCCACGAGCAACACGATGGCAATGCTCGAGTGGCACGCCCAGGTGAGTGCCGCCGCGACCAGCACTGCGAGGATAGGGTCAGCGGCCAGCGCGCCCATGACCGAGCGCAGCAACGGAGTGTTCTCCAGTGGCCCCAGCGTGTGCACCAGGCCCGCGAGCGCCATGAGCATGAGCCCGAGGCCGATGCCTATGCGGCCAATATTCTTTGCCCGGCTGCCGGCGGCCCAGCGGAAAAGCAGCACGCCGACGAGCACCAGAGGTGGCCCCAGCAGGGCCGCGTTGAAGAAGAGCACCTGCGTCAGGAGCGCGGTGCCGACGTTGGCGCCGAGCATGACCGCGAGCGCGGGGGCGAGCCCGAGCACCCCCGTCGCCGTGAACGAGGTCGCGAGCAGACCCGTCGCCGTGCTGCTCTGGAGAAGCGCGGTCACACCCAGTCCGGTCAGGAACGCGCGGAAGCGGTGTCCGAGGTTGCGACCAAGCCAGCGTCTGAGCACGGTGCCGAAGCCGCGCTGCACCCCGGTGCCGACCATGTGCGTGCCCCAGAGAAGGAGGCCCACGTGGCCCGCGAGTTCGATAAGTGAAAGCGTCCCGCTCATTGCTGCCCCGGCGTGCACGGTGCCAGACGTGGTTAATCCCCGCTGTTACGGGCGGCACGGTTCTGAGACATCTGGCGGTTGTTTCGACATTCGAATGACCACGTCGGGGGGCTGAGACGCAGGTCGGGGCCGAGCCCCAGATCGCGCGAGGCGCGATAGCTCAGCGCAACTGACCGCAATGCCGAAAGCCGTCGACCCAGGGATGAGTAAGATGTTGATCTTGTTTGCGAATGTTGTTGCCGGCTGAGAGATTTGAACTCCCGACCAACGGTTTACAAAACCGCTGCTCTACCACTGAGCTAAGCCGGCATCGGTAAGGCAAAGTCGCAGCGCTGCGAGGGAGCTGTGCGGCGCGCGGATTGTACGAGCCTTCGCTCTACGGGGGCAGGGTGGGAGCCCCGACCGGACGAGTCCCCGGCGGCGGATTGCTGGCGGTGACTGCGCCGTGCGACGGAAGCTCTATGTTTGTTGTCGCAGTGCCGGCGGCTGGTGTCGCGGGAGCCGGCGCCGGCGCTGGAGCCGGCGGCGGGGTCGCACCTGCGGGACAGGGCTGCGCCGCGACCTTGTTGCTCACCCCTTCGGCGTACAGCTCCTCGAGAGGCACAGTCGCGCTCCCCGGAAGTGGTGCCATATCCACCCAGTACACGGTTCCCGGGACCTTGCGCTCAGTCACCTCCGCCTTGAGTCCGGCTCTCTGCGCGGTCTCGGCCTGGCGCTCGGCGCGGGCCCGCTCTTTATAAAGACCGAGAGACAGGCGCCGGCCGGCCTCGTGGGTTTCCGGCACTGGCACGACGTCCTTGATGCCGCTGCGTTTGAGGGTCGCGAGCGCGCGCTCGGCCTCCGCCTGGTTCTTGAGCCCGCCGACATAGACCCAGTAGCCATCCGACAGCTGCGCTTCCTCGGAGCGCTGACGCGGATCGAACCCTTTCCCGCGCAACAGAGTCGCAGCGCGAGTACTCCCGTTGGCGTCCGCAAACGGTCCGATGGACACGCACGTGGCAGTCGCCTCGTTCAGCGCCATCCTCGTGGTGGGCGGGGGTTGCTGCTGCGAAGTGGCCGGCGCTCCTTCAACCAGCTTGAGCGCCGGCAGCCGCGCCACGACGTCGTTCACGGGCGGCGGCCGGGGCGTATCGACCCAGCGAGCCCAGGCGAAGTACGCCAGGTTGGTGAGCAACAGCGCATAGAAAATGAATCGCACAGACTGATTCTAGATCAAGGGCGGGGTGCGGGCCCCCGCCCCTGTGCAAGAACTGCGAGACCGCGCAACACCAGGTCCGGGACCCCGACGCCGGCGCTGCGAATGAGCGGGCGCACTGCGCCCGCACCACCTCCGGTGATGATCACGAGCGGCTTCCGTCCGACGGCCAGTGCGGCCTCTTCCACGGCGCGATCGATGAGCGCGGCAGCGGCGTATCGGGACCCCTGCACGACCCCATCGCGTGTCGAGCGCCCGAACAGCCCCCGGCCTCCCGCCCGTCCGCCACGTGCCCGGCGGCGGATGCCCGAGGTCTCGGCCAAAAGCGTGTCCACCATGAGCGTGGGCGCGGGCGTGATCACGCCACCGCGGTGGCGGCCCTTGGCATCAATGAGGTCAATGGTCATCGCCGTCCCCACGCCCACGACGCACAGCGGTACGCCCTTGAAGAGCTCGTGGGCGCCGACCGCAGCCACGAATCGGTCTACCCCGAGTCGCCACGGCTCGACATAACCGACCCTCACCCCGCCGGCACCCCGCGACACCACGACGAAATGCGACCGGACACCGGCGCGGCGTGCCGCCGCAGCGAGCGCACGTCGTGCAGCGGGACCGGCAACGCTCGAGACCCACGCATGCTCGACTCTCGCCCCCCGGAAGAGGCGCGCGTAGTCGCGGGCACGCCATCTCGCGTGCGCCGCTGCGTGGCGCTCCCCCAGGCGACCGTTCGCGAGCTGCGCCCATTTGATGCGGGAATTGCCGATGTCGACCAGCAGCACCGTCACGCGCTGGTCCTCACCGTCACATCCCCCGAGATGAAGCGCTGCACGCCGCTCGGTGTCTCGACCATGAGCGCCCCGCGCAGGTCGATACCGCGCGCGAGCCCCCGGGCGATCCCGTCGGCGCCGGTGACCGTCACGGGCCGTCCGCGCAGCGCGTCCGCCGTGCGCCACTCCTCGATGAAGGGCTTGAGCCCCTGTCGCTCGAACTCGAGGAGTCCGCGCACACACGCATTGACCAGCGCCGCAGCCACCGCATTGCGCGAGGGGAGCGTCGCCGATGCACTCGCCAGATCAGTTGCAACCGTCCCTGACTCCTCGATGCGTTTGAGCAGCTCCGCGCCGAGCGCCACGTTGAGCCCGACACCGATCACCGCGCAGGCGGTGCCTGCCGATTCCGCGCGCAACTCGATCAACACGCCACCGAGCTTGCGCTCGCCGAGTAGCAGATCGTTCGGCCATTTGAGCGCCGTTCCGGCGATGTCGCACTCGCGCAGCGACCGCAGCGCACACACGCCGATCACGAGACCGAGAGCCCCGAGGTCCTGCGGCACCTCGCGGAACGTCCAGCTCAACGACAGGCAAAGCGCCCCGCCTGGCGGGGCGAGCCACGCGCGTCCCCGCCGTCCGCGGCCGGCGGTCTGGTATTCCGCGACCAGCACCTGCGCCGTGCCGCCTGGGGGATTCGCGCGCTCGAGGAGCACCGCGTTAGTCGAGGTGGTCGACCAGATCGCCTCCACCCCGGTCACGTGATCACGCACATCGCGCGCGAGGCGTTCGCGGATCTTCACCGCATCGAGCGGCTCGGCGGCGTGCGGCAGACGGTAGCCGCGGTTACGCACCGCGTGCAGCGTGACGCCGAGCTCGCGCAGCGACCCTGCCGCCTTCCACACTGCGCTGCGGCTCACGCCGAGTGAGCGTGCGAGCTCCTCGCCCGAGTGAAAGCGACCGTCGACGAGCCGCGTGAAGAGCTGCGCGCTGAGCGGCGGCTCGTCCCGACCCGACCGCACGCGCTGGCTTCGCGTAGTGCGCGGCATCAGGCCTGCCCGGTGCGCCGGCCGAGAAGCCACAACCGCCGGGCACGCGATTCGGTGCCCGCACGCATGCGCGCGATGTTGGAGCGGTGAGTAAAAAGCACGAGGAGCGCAGCGGCGATCCCGAACGCCTTGAGCGGCACGTCGGCGCCGGTCACCACGAGCCTCACGGCGAGCGCGCAGCTCGCGAGGATCGAGGCGAGCCCCACGAAGCCGCAGATCATGACCGTGACCAGCCAGGTCAGGATCATGGGCAACAGCAACCACGGACTCACGCCGAGCACCGCCCCGACCAGCGTCGCCATCCCCTTCCCGCCCCGAAAACCGTACCACAGCGGATAGACGTGCCCGAGCATCACGGCCAGACCGCAGACCGGCACGGCCCACGCGCGCCACTCGGGCGGGCCGGGCGCCACACCCGGCAGCGTGGCGGCGGCGAGCAGCCCGGTTGCGATCCAGCCCTTCGCGACATCGATCAGGAACACGAAGAAGGCGATTCTCCTGCCGAGCGTGCGCAGTGCGTTGGTGGCGCCCGCGTTGCCGCTGCCGACGGAGCGAATGTCGACGCCGCCCGCGAGGCGGCCGATGAGCAGGCCCCCGACGATCGAGCCGAGGAGATAGGACAGCGCTGCCTTGATGAGAAGCTCGCTCATACGGGACGGAACACCTCGGCCAGCATGCAGCGCACGCTCCCGCCGCCGAGCCGCTCGATCGTGGGCACGGGTACTGCGAGCACGGTGTCGGTCGTGCCGGAGAGCTGCGCGAAGGTTTCAGGCTTGAGCGCCCGGCGCGCGCTCTGCGACATCACGAGCACACGCGCGTCCCCCAGCGCCTCGTCCCAGGTACCGAGCTCGAGGATGTTGCCGGCGAACTGCCCGAGCTCGACGTGTCCGATCTCGATGATCTCGCGGCCGCTCGCTGCGAGCCGTTCGAGCACGCGCGCGCGCTCCGCGGCCGCTATCGCCTCGCTCCCGACCACCACCGCTCGCGCGCCGATCGCGAGCACCACGTTGGTGTGATAGAGCGCGACGCCGGCGCGGTTCGTGGCCGTGAAAGTGACGGCGTCGTAGCCGAGCTCGCGTGCCCAGTGAGCCACGACCTCCGGATGGGTGCGCGGCGACAGGCACGCGTAGGCCGCACGCTGGACGTGATCGAGCACCAGACTCCCGGTGCCCTCGAGAAACTTCCCCTGCTTCTCGTAGTCGGAGAGATCGAGGTGGCGCGTGACGTGAAATCCGAGCTCACGCACCGCTGCATCGATCACCTCCTGGCGGCGCTCGGCCCGCCGGCTCTGGCTCTGCAGCGGGTAAAGCACCAGCGTCCCGTCCTCGTGAAAGCTCAGCCAGTTGTTCGGAAATACTGCATCGGGCTTCGCCGGCGTCGCCGAGTCCTCCGCGACACAGACGCTCACCCCCTCGCTCGCGAGCGCGTGCGCGAGCTGCTCGAATTCGCTTTGCGCGGCGGCGGCCGATGCGGCGGTGGTCACTGTCGCGGTCGCGCCCTCTGGCGGCAGCTGAAAGGTGTTGGTCGCGGCAGTCTCGGGGTTGAAGCCGAAGGCCGACGGCCGAACCATGAGCACCGCATCGGCGCATTGCTCGCGCAGCTCCTGCTTCGGGGCCTGTGAGGCGGGTGTCGCCGTCATGGCCCATTCTCGCACGGGCGGGAACGACGACGAGGGAGGGGCCGGCAGCAGGCGAGTCGACGATCAGTCGGACCGCCGTGCGGCGGGATGCGCCGGCGACTACGGCCCTAACGAGGAGGGGGCCGACGCCCTGGTGTCGAAGCGGGCGCTGAGACGCCCGCGCGGCTCACCCCGAGGCGCGCAGCGCCACGTGCTCCCCGCTCCCCGTCGGCTCGAGCGTGTCGAGCGCGGCCAGGCGCTGGGAGAGATCGAGCGGCTCGCCGCAGAGATATTGCAAGCACTCGGCCGCCGGGGCGGGGCGGGCGAAGAGATACCCCTGCGCGTAGCTGCAGCCGAGCTGACGCAGCATCTCGAGCTGTTGATAACCCTCGATCCCTTCGGCGACCACTTTGATGTGCAGGTGTCGCGCCATGGCGATGATGGCGCTCACGATCGCGAGATCGCTCAGGTCCGTGACCAGGTCGCGCACGAAGCTGCGGTCGATCTTGAGCGTGTCGACGCGCCAGCGCTTCAAGTAGCTCAAGCTCGAGTAGCCGGTGCCGAAGTCATCGATGGCGATGTGCACGCCGAGCTCACGCAGCTTCGCGACCGCGTCCTGGCTCGCTTCGCGGGCGCGCACCTCGCGCCGCTCGAACACCGCGCTCTCGGTGAGCTCGATCTGCAGCATGTTGGGCTCGAGGCCGTGCTCCTTGGTGAGCCGCGCGATCGATTCGGCGAGGTTGGAGCGCTGCAGCTGCACGGCGGAGACGTTGATGGCGACCGGCAGCAGTCGCCCGTTGCCGTGTTGCCAGCGAGCCATGTCCTCAACTGCCCGCTGCATGACGAAGTCGCCGATCGGCACTATCAGGCCGGCCTCCTCGGCGATGCTGACGAAGCGTTCCGGGCGCACGTAGCCGTGGTTCGGATGCTTCCAGCGCAGCAACGCCTCGAGAGCGATCGGGCGCTGCGACTCGATTTCCACGATCGGTTGGTAGAAGACGTCGAGCTGGTGGCTCTGGAGAGCGGTGCGCAGGCTCGACTCGATGGCAATACGCTCCTTGAGGCGCTTGTCCATGCTCTGGCTGAAGAGCTGGAAGTTGTTGCGGCCGCGATCCTTGGCCTGGTACATCGCAGTGTCCGAGTGGCGCAGCAGCTCTCCCATGTCGATGCCGTCATGCGGGTAGAGCGCGACACCGATGCTCACCGTCGTGACGAGCGTGCGCCCGTCGACCACCATCGGCGCGCTCAGGGCATGGTTGATGCGCGCCGCGGCATCGTGCACCTGCTCGGTGTTCTTGATGTTCTTCATGACCACCACGAACTCGTCTCCCCCCATGCGCACCACCAGATCGTCGGAGCGCATGGTGGCGCGCACGCGCTGCGCCACGGTTTTGAGCAGCTTGTCGCCGGTCTCGTGACCGCGCGAGTCGTTGACGTGCTTGAAGCGATCGAGATCGAGGAACAGCACGGCGAGCGGCGCGCCTCTGCGCTTGGCCTCCTCGATCGAATGGGGCAGATGTGCTGCGAGATACAGCCGGTTGGGGAGACCGGTGAGGTGGTCATTGTGGGCGAGCTGCTCGAGCTGCTGATGCTTCTCGAGCAACTGCGTCTCGACCTCGCGCCGTGTGGTCACGTCGTGGACTGCTACCGCCAGCACCCGCCGCTCGCCGAGCATCAGCTCGTGGCAGCTCGCCTCGACGTTGCGCAGGGAGCCGTCGCGGCAGTGCTGGCGCATCTCGATCGGGGCGCGGTTGGTCGCTTCCTGCAGCCTGGCGACGAGGCTCTTCTCCGGCACGCCCTCGGCGCTGAAGAGATCCGTGAACGGGAGCCTGCGCGCCTCCTCGAGCGTATACCCGAGGCTCCTCAGGGCCGCCGGATTGGCGGCGACAATGCCGCCGCTCACCGGGTCCAGCACCAGCGCGGTGGTCGGCCATTGCTCGAAGACATCGATGGCATCGGACGACGAGCCGCGCTTGCGCCCACGGCGGACCGAGAGCAGCACGAGCGCGCTCAAGACTGCGCCGGCGAGACCGCTTACTGCGCCGACCGCAAATGCCAACTGGTTCACAGTCTGCCCCGGGGAATGTCTTAACGAAGTTTGGGGCAAGCGGTCAGTGGGGAGCCGTGCGCTGCGCACATTTTGAGTGCCCGGCACCCCTCGCCGGCGCGCAGCCCGAATGCATTAAGTCTCTTCGAAGGAGACCCGGCAGCGAGCGCCGCACTCGATCTCGACGCCGCTCCCTGCGGCGATCACCGCGTTCTCGCCGAAAGTGACGCCCAGCAGCTCGCGGTCGAAGCGGAACCGCCGCAACACCGGCGCGGGGTCGGTCGAGGGTAAGCCGCTCTGCTGGTCGATCGAGGGGATCGTGCAGCGCGTGCAGGGCTTGACAAGGCGCAGCGTCAGCTCCCCGACGGTCAGGCTCGCGATGCGGTCCTCGGCCCAGGCGGGGAGCCCGCGCAACACGATATTCGGTCGAAAGCGCTCCATCGGGATGCTCGCCGGCAGCCGCGCATTCAGGTCCTCGAGCGAGTTCTCATTGGTGACCAGTATCGGGTAGCCGTCCGCAAATCCCATTGGGGCCGGCACCGTGCCGGTGAAGGCGGGATTTGCGACCCGCGCAGGGTCGGCGGGCACGCGCACCAGGCGTACCGTCTCACCCACCGCTCGGCTCGCCCATTCGGCGGCGGCGCTCCCCTGATCGATGCCCACGCACACGTCGCGGTGGACCCGCACCGTGCGGCTCGTACCGTCGGCCACTCGCGCAGCGCTGCGGGCCGTGAGTCGCGCACGGTCGCGCGTGAGCGCGGCGGCGTCGGCCGTCGCGGCGGCGCCATCGTTCGCGAGAGAAAGCGACAAAGGCGGTAAGCCCGGTGCCCGGATCGTGAGGGTGGCGGCGCGGATTTCGGGCACGAGCCGCGCAAGCTGCGGGTGGGTCCGTTGGCTGAGGAAAGTCCCGCGCTCGTTGATGATCATCCACTGCCGGTCCCACTCGAATCCGGTCGCGACCACACGCACGCGCGCCGCGGCGATCGCGCGCGCGGATTTCACCGGATAGAAAAAGAGCCCAGCCAGGGTTGCGGTGGTTGACATGCGCTGCGGCCTCGAGCTCTGGCGCACGCCTGCCGACGCCGTGGCCCCGTGCGCGTGAACGCAGTCTGCCATATGCTGGCGGCGTCGCGACACGCGGGAGGCGACATGCCGTCGAACAAGAGCTCGGAACGACCCGGCGCCGGCGTCACCGGATTCGTGCGCACCGCGGTCGCCGCCATGGTGGGTGCGAGCGTGATCTTCGGCGGCCCGCACGCCCAGGGGCGCACGCAGAAGCCCGCGCTGCACGGCCGGCACTGGATGGCGGTCACCGGCAAGCCGGTCGCGGCCACTGCCGGCGCCAAGATCTTCGAGCGCGGCGGTAACGCGGTCGATGCCGCCTGCGCAATGCTCGCCGCGACGGCGACCGCGTGGACCACGCTCTCCTGGGGAGGAGAGACGCAGGCCCTCATTTACAATCCAAACACCGGCAAGGTGATCGCCGTCAACGGCCTCGGCGTGGCGCCGAGCGGCGCGACGCCCGAGTACTTTCACAAGCTTGGCATGCGCTACCCCCCCGAGTACGGCCCGCTCGCCGCCGTGACCCCCGGCACGCCCGGGGGCTTGATGACCATGCTGGCGGAATACGGAACGCTCAGCCTCGCGCAGGTGCTCGCGCCCGCGATCGAGATGGCGGACGGGTTCGCGATGGATGTGCCGCTCGCGAGCACCATCGAGCACTACAAGGAGATGCTCAAGCAGTGGCCGGACTCAAAGCGCGTCATGTTGCCGCACCTCGGGAGCGCGCACGAAGGGCCCGAGCCCGGCGAGATCTTCCGCCAGCCCGATCTCGCTGCAACGTTGCGCAAGCTGGTCGACGCCGAGCGTGAGGCACTCGCCGCCGGCAAGGACCGCCGCGCAGCGATCTATGCCGCCTACGACCGCTTCTACAAGGGCGACATCGCGCAGGAGCTGGTGCGCGCCGTGCGCGAGGTCGGCGGGCTCTTCACGGTGCAGGATCTCGCCAATTGGAAAGTGAAGATCGAGGAGCCGGTGCACACGAGCTACAAGGGAATCGACGTGTACAAGCTCCAGCCGTGGGTGCAGGGGCCGGTGATGCTGCAGTCACTCAACATCCTCGAGAACTTCGATCTCAAGGCGATGGGCTACGACAGCGCGCGCTACATCCACACCCTCTACCAGGCGATGAACCTCGCCTATGCCGATCGCGACTTTTACTACGGCGACCCCGCGTACTCGCCGCCGCCGCCGATCGCCGGACTCCTCTCGAAGGAGTATGCGCGCGAGCGCGCCAAGCTCGTGCGCCCGGAGCGCAACGATGCGGACGTCCGGCCGGGGGACCCGTACCCGTTCCAGGGCGGGAAGAATCCGTACCTCAACTACCTCGCGGGCTGGCACAGCCACACGTCCGCACAGTCGCCGACCACGCCGACCACCCTCGCGGAGCTCGACCGCACGTTCCGCCTCGGCACCACCAGCGTCCAGGCCGCCGACGATAAGGGCTGGGCAGTGTCGATAACGCCGAGCGGCGGCTGGACGCCGGCCGTGATCGCAGGCCGCACCGGCATCGGCTTGAGCCAGCGGATGCAGAGCTTCGTTCTCGACCCGAAGGACAATCCCTACAACGTGGTCGAGCCGGGCAAGCGGCCGCGGGCGACGCTGACGCCATCGCTGGCGCTCAGGGACGGCAAGCCCTGGCTGGTCTTCTCCGTGCAGGGCGGCGACACGCAGGACCAGAACCTGCTGCAGTTCTTCCTCAACATCGTCGAGTTCGGCATGACGGTGCAGGAGGCGGCCGAGGCCGCCAACATCACGAGCTACCAGATGCGCTCCTCCTTCGGCGAGCACGAGTCGCTCCCTGGACGGGTGACGCTCAACACGCAGACCCCGCCCTGGGTGCGCGACGAGCTCACCCGCATGGGCTACCAGCTCGACTTCGATGAGCGCACCTCGGGGCCGATCACCGCGATCTTCGTCGATCACGCGCACGGGACTTTCTGGGGCGCGGCGAGCAACTACGGACAGGACTACGGCATCGGGTGGTGAGACCGGGTGACCGGGCTGCGGCCGGTGAGCTGAGGGTGACCCCGCGAGGCCCGTGCGCTATAAGGTCGGGTGGCGCGGCCGGATCCGCTGGCTGTGGCCGTTCGCATGGCCGAAAGGAAGACTTCGAACCCCACCCCGCCGCCGCCCGCCGGTAGCTCCGGTACGCCGGCGTCCGGGAAAGACGCCGCAGCACCACCGCCGTGCGATGCGAGCGGCAAAGTCGCGCATGACGAGCGCGGCACCGCCGTGTGGAAGTGGGTCAAGGACGCGGGTCGCGCGGCCATCGAGAGCACCTCGAGGCTGCTGCGCAAGCTCGAAGCTCCCGAGCTCAAAGTGGAAGACACCCAGGACGAGGAGCTGCGCCTCACCGACGAGCCCAAGTCCGCAGGCGGCGGATACGATCCTTACAACCAATCGAGCAACCCCCGGCCACCGCCGGGTAAGCCATCGATCAAGCCTGGCGGCAAGTAACGGCGCAGCTGCCCCTCAAGGGCTCTTCGACACCACCGAGAAGTGCTGCACCTCGGGCTCGAATTCAAGCAGAAATTCGCTGTCTTCCGGGTAGTACTTGGCCTCGAGAACGTCGTCCCCCGCGAACGCGCGGATCGCCTCCTCTGACTCCCAGAAGGTGACCGTGAGGAAATGGCTCACCTCGCCCTCATCGCGACGCAGGATGCTGACGTCGAGGTTTCCGGGCACGGCGCGGTAATCAGGAATCGCGCGCATCGTCAAGAGCGCGCCGTATTCGTCAGCGCGCTCACGTCGCGTTCGGCCGTGCCAGATGCGGACGATGATGCGGTGTCTCCCCTCACCAGGCTCTTACGGCACTTCTGCCGGCTGGCCGTTGCGAACCTTGGCTCTTTCGTGGTGTCATTCTGAATTATACGTCTCCGCCGATCACCGGCAGGGCAGGTCATGGAAGCCAGAAGACTCTCGCCGGCGCCCGCGCCGCCGTTTCAGCTTTCGCTCCGCGTCCGTCACCCGTCGCTCGACCCTACCGACCTCTCACGTGAGCTCGGGATCGAGCCCGTGCATTCGTTTCGTGCCGGCGACCCGCGGCCGGTGCGCAGCACGCGCACCAGTACCTCCGTGCACGCCGAGAGTTATTGGCTCGGGATGCTGGGCTCGCCCGAGTGGCCGCTGGCGGTGCCCTTCGGCCAGAGCTTCGTGAAGGGGGCCGAAGAGCGGCTGCGGTCGACCGCGATTTCGAGCTTCGGCGGGGCGCTGTGGCTCGCCGTGGTGCGCTTTCTGCACGTGCACGGCCAGCTGCTGCGTCGCATCCGCGCGGAAGGCGGTCAGGTCAGCCTGCTGCTCGCGATCGCGCCCGTATCCGCCCATGGCCTGACGGTTGCGCCGGAGATCAGCCGCGTGCTGAGCGAGCTCGGCGTTGCGCTCGAGCTCGAATTCGTCAGCGACTGAGGAGAACGCGGTCGCAGCGCCTGCGGCGGGCACGCACCGGGATCAGCGTTCGCCGAAAAGCACCCGCAACCGCTGGGTGTCGCCGTTCGGCTTGCGGATCTTGACCTCGCGCCACTCCCGACCCGGCTCGTGCGGCATGGCGACGATGGCTTCGCGCGCTTCGGCGACGCGCTGCTTGAGGAGGGGCCTGAGCGCTGCCAGCGGCGCCAACACCTGCCGCTCCTCGTCGGACGCGGCGAGCTCCACATCGCAGTAGGCGCGGAAGTACTCGAGGTAGAAATTCTCGTAGAGCTGCATCGGCTCATCGAACGCCACGTCGTGCATCAGTTGCTCACCGAGATGCTGCGTGCACAGATAGCTCGAGCTGCAGCGCACGTAATTGCCGTGCTCGGCGAGGACCGCATTGGTGTAGTCACGGCAGCCGTAAAAAAGCGCGAACAGGTGGCGGCGCTTGACGCCCGTGAGGTGCCGCTCGCGCAGATACTCGAACAGCGCGCGCCGGTGCACGAGTCGAAAGGCAGTCGACCGCAGCGCGGCAACCTGGTAGGGAAGGCGCGCCTGCTCCGAGACCGTGCGCATCAGCCGATCGTGCTCTGACTCCCAGCGTCGATAGCTGTCAGGATGCTCGAGAACGCGGCTCACCACGACGTCGACGGGTTGCAGCGAGAACGCCGTCATTTCGACTCTGGACTCGGATTCCGCCATGAGGCGGGCATGCTTGTACGCATGAGACAGCATGCGGTCCTTGGCTTCCCCTGGCAGGTAGTTCTGATGTGTTCCGATTTCCCGCGCGCTGTGAGCGGCGGCGCCTGCGCTTGAAGTGTCCACTCTCTGTCGCGTGCATGCAAATCCAATGCAGCTGAGATTCCGATATGGCCAAGGCCGCGCTAAGGCCGTGGGAAACTTATGTGAAATCGCGGCACGCCGCGCGCCGCGTTTCCGACGACGCTTGCGATGGCGCGAATTTTGTGCATCGCGCTGTGTGGCGCAAACGAGACGAGCGCGGGTGGCCGCCACGCGTGGCGGCGCCCGGTTCGGCCGTGCTGGCGAGCGTCCTCGCCTGTGCGAGCGGGCCGCACAAGGTGCGGACCATCACGACTGACAGCTTGCATCGCGAGCTCTAAAGCCGCGGCTGGCGACGAAAGCCCTGCAGCGGCTCGCCTGCGCTCGGGCATGCGGGGCGCTCGCAGCCCGGCGGCTCAGGCGTTCACGTCCCCCTCCTCATCGCGATGGGCGGCGGGGAGCTCCCGGCCGCTCGATTTTCACCGTCAACGGAGCGTTTTCACCGAAGCGTCACGAGACTGTCACCGCTGCGCCCTTTGCGTCCACTAGGGTCGGTTCACCAATCTGATCTCAGGAAGTGCAGCCATGAGCAACAGAGCTGTCCTGGTCGCGTCGACGGCGAGCGCGGTGATGTTCGGGATGTGCGATCTGGCGCTTGCGCAGGGAACGAGTGCGCCGGTCGCAGTCTCCCCCTACACGCTCACGACGTTCGCGAGCGCCCCGTCGGGCCTCAGCGCACCAGACTCGATCGCGGTGGTCGGACATCATGTGTTCGTGGGATACGGCGACGGTCATGCGCCCGATGGCTCGGACGGCCTCAACAGCCAGGTCGTCGAATACGACGTGGATGGAACCGTGGTGCACATCTACACCGTGCCCGGCCATAGCGACGGCCTGAAGGTCGACCCGGTTACCCACCGCATCTGGGCGCTGCAGAACGAGGATGCGAGCCCCAACCTCGTCATCATCGATCCGCGCACTCGGCACCAGAGTCAGCCGTACTCGTTCAGTGCCACGCCACACGGCGGCGGCTACGACGACATTGTGTTCCGCGGCTGCCAGGTGTACATCAGCGCCTCGAATCCTGCGAACAATCCCAACAGCGAACCTGCCATCGTGACGGCTCGCCTGGAGAACGGCGTCGTGCAAGTGGAGCCCCTGCTCATGGGTAATGCCAGCGCCATTGATATCCCGAGCGGCACCACCGTGACACTCAATCTTCAGGATCCCGATTCGATGACGCTCGATCCGCTCGGCAACATCGTGCTCGACAGCCAGGGCGATCAGGAGCTGATCTATATCACTCACCCGGGGCGGCCCGATCAACAGGCGCTGCGCCTGCCGCTGAGTTTCCCGTCAGCGGGCGCGTCGATGCCTGTCGAGACGGACGACACCGCATTCGTCACTTCGAGCCAAGGGTTCATCCTGTTTGCCGACAAGAAATTGAACGCCGTTTTCAAGCTCTCCCGGCCGGGATTCGTGCCGGGCTCGGCCTACACCGCAGCTGACGGCGGACCGTTCGTCGGCACGCTCGATACCACCACCGGCGTGATCACGCCGATCGTCACCGGATTGCAGAATCCGGGCGGGCTGGTGTTCGTCGAGAAATCCGACGTTACTGACGATGGCGGCGAGCGCTCCGGCGCGTCGTGCCCGAACCGCTGAACCACGAGCTGCAGCCAGTCGCATGCGGCCCGATAAAAAACCCCTGAGATTCTTCAATCTCAGGGGTTTTCTCTCCAGGCCTGGCGTGAGCTACTCCGCGGGGCCCGCGGCACACCAAACTGGGATCGCTTAGAACGGTCTGTTGGTAGCGCAGTCCCAACCGTAGGTTTCCACCTTGCCCGGCGCGCCGTCAGCGTTCACCGTGCGAAAGGTGAACTGAAACTTCTCGGCGATCATCGAGATATTCTCGGTGATTCCAAGCCCCGCCGAGTTGCCGACCGCGTCCCCTTGCGTAATCGACGTCAGCCGGACGTTGGTGAGAGCGATGGTGTACGGCGCGCTTGCGGCCGTGCTCTCTGCGTTGCTGACGAAGTAGATCGTCGCGGTGTTGATCGTCTCGCCGCGGGTAACGAATTGCAGAAAGTTGGGGCTCGTCGAATCGACCAGCTTGGCGATGCTGATCGCGCCACAGGTTGTCCTGCCGCCGCCGCCGCCACGACCCGCGCCACCGCCGAAGGCGCTGACTGTCGCAGGATCGGTGAACTCCTGGCTGTAAGCGCTTAACTGTATGTCGCCCTGGAATCCGTTGGCGACCACTGGACCAGTGACGCCGGGAATCTTGAGAAAGATGTCGTTGGCCGTCGCCGGAGCGATCGCTGCAAAGCCGATTCCGGCGGCCAGGAGTGCAGAACGCACCCGATATATCGCACTCATGAATTACCTCGATTCCGCTGAGATTGAACGCTTGAACGGGTGCGTAGCATTCACGCGTGACAACCGCCCGGCCGTGCGCGGCGTCACTTTCCCGCGTCATGTCATCGAAAAGTCATGCGGGCGCTGGCGGCCGAATTAACTTAACGATCGAGGATCCGGCCGATCCGGCGCCGGGATCGCGAAGCGAGCTGCGCGGAAACAAACAAAAAAGCCCCTGAGGCCTTTCGACCTCAGGGGCTTCTCTGTTTGAAGCCTGGCGGTGACCTACTCTGGCATGCCCGAAGGGCACACTACCATCGGCGCAGAGCGTTTTCACTTCCGAGTTCGGAATGGGATCGGGTGGTTCCC